>SDBU01006982.1_pt1 | contig 13145 bp, 10 predicted proteins | sample 2277071 | NCBI WGS metagenome assembly SDBU01 (sample SAMN10397929, study PRJNA504765) | marine sediment metagenome | isolation source: marine sediment core GS08_GC12, 126 cmbsf | place: Arctic Ocean: Gakkel Ridge, Loki's castle | collected 2008 | reverse complement strand
ATGAACTCGGTCAGCACTCGCAACACCCGGCGAGGGCTGACGAAGGTCTTGACCACGGTCTCATAGTCGCCGGCCTGCTCGTCCCGCCAGTTGAACAGACACTTGCTGGAGAGGTTCCAGGTAGCGCCGTAGTAGAACTGCACCAGGTGAGTCAGGGTCTGGAGCTGGAGAAGGGCCATCAGCTCCGGCCCCTCTCGATGGTAGCGGCGCATCTGGTCAAGGGCCTCGGCAATGCCCTCCCGTTTGTGGGCGGCCTTGGTCTCCACGACGATGACGGGCAAGCCGTTCACCAGAAAGACGACGTCGGGCCGGATGGTGTGGGTGCCGTTGTCGAAGGCGAACTCGCCGGTGACGTGGAACGTGTTGGCCTCGACGTGCACGGGGTCCAGGAGGCGGATGTTGCGCTCGCGTTTCTCCTCGGCCATGTACACGGTCCGCAGCCCCTTGAGATACTCCCAGACTTGCAGGTTGCCCTCGATGTTCGGTCGCACACGCACGATGCGCTTGGCAATGTCCTCGCCGCGAAGGTTGTCCACTACGCCAGGGTTGAGGCGCTGCAACTGAGTGACCAGCACCTGGTAGAGCACCGGGCTCTCGGCACCGCGACGCAGGCGAAGGGCCAGGCAAACCAAGATCAGCGTATCCTCACAGCTGCGCAACAACTGGCAGAAGCCTGCCCGGGTCTGGGTGGCGTCCTCGCCACAGATGAAGCCGTGCAACACTCAGGCCCAGAAGAAGTAGTAGCGGCCGCGACGGGTCTGGTTGTTGATGCGCGGGAGCAGATCGGCCACAATGGCTTGGCTTAAGGTCTCGATCCCCAGATCATCCCGCGAGCCGCCGCGAGTGTATTCCCGTTCGGTCCAGTGGGGATCGTAGCGTCCTAACAATGACACCTGGTCTACCACGTCGAGGGCCGCCTCCCCTTGCTTCCCATCTCCGTTGAATGCGAGAATCTTCTCTAGGGCTTGATGCCGTACTTCTCATCGAGCCATGCTATCAGGTCGTCGTATCCGCCTCGTTCTCGGAGGAAACCAGCGAGTGCCTGCCAGGTCGCCCGCTTGAGAACGCTCGGCTGCCACAGTGCAGCTTGCACAGCCTGGTACTGTTTGTATATCCTGCCTCGCGGCGCAGTCGCTGGGTTGCTCGCGTCACAGAGCAAGATGGCCACCGACTGGCTGTTGGCTTTGTGCGTGTCATCATCAGCGGCAGCAGCCAGCACGTTTCGCACCAGCTGATACGGCCGACAGATCGGACAGGGGCAGTAGTCGCGATCGGCCGACCAGTGGAACAGATGTGGTATGTACTCCCAGTAGCGGATGCCCTTTTCCGTCAAGGCACAGCGCTGTCCAGCCTTTCGGCCGGCTTGGTAGGCGTACGTGCCGTCACAAGAAGGTCTCTTCCTCTTCCTCTTCCTGATCTGTGAACAGGGACCCAGGCTGCCCTCCCAGAGTTTGCACTCGATGGCGACATCGCCCCGCTGGCCCCGAAGGAAGAGGTCCACCTGAGTGGGCATGGGTTCGTTCAGGGCGGTCACCCGATGCTCAAGCTCAGGATCATCGATTGGCACGAAACCAGACAGGAGCGGCACTCCGTGCTCGTCAGGAATCTTAGTCAAGAGAGCCGCGTCGCCGCGCTCGATCATTGTGCCGAAGACGCTTACGGCGAGGGCCTGCGAGCTGCCCATGTTCGCAAACCAACGGTGGCGCTTTGACAGGACGAGGCGCACGAGATCAGGGGAGAACAGGTTGTAGCAACTGCTTCTCGGCTCAAAGACGTGAGCATGCTTGGCATCATACAGGTGATCTCTTCCAGCGAAGTACTTGTTGCGGTAGTGGGCGAACCGTTTCAGCATCTCGCGTCTGTACTGACTGTGATTCATCGACTGCTCTCCTTGACCCCTACTCCACCCACTCCGGCTTGGTGCTCCAACTGTGCGCTACCCTCGGATCGGCCGGCGGCGGGTCGAGGCGTGTGCCATACGGTTCCCCCGTCTCTATGGCCTGCGCCATCTCGTCGTAGATCTCCAGGATGACCCGCTTGGTACGGTACTCTCCATGGGCTCTCTCGTCCTTGCGCTTGACGATGGGGAAGGTCTCCATGATGTAATGCACATCGTCTGGCTCGATGCCGTAGAGGTGGAAGTAGGCTGCGTCCAGCTCGCAACGCAGCAGGAAGCGGTGAGCGTGCCGTGCAGGGCGAATCGTTGCCAGACGACCTCGAGCAGATACCGTTCCAGGCCATAGAGGGCAATCACTCGGCGGGATTCCGCTCTGTCGATTATCATCACTGTGCTCGCCATAGCTTGTCCTGGGTCCGCGACAAAACTCCAATTCCGGCGTTTCACTGGATAGATAAGTACAAGCAATCGCTGCACGGCCTACTGCGCCAGAGACACCACGTGGCGCGCGCCATCCTCGGCACGAATCGGCGCATCTCGAAGGAACCGGGTCAGGCACCTCGCCGATCGACCGCTCGCCCTCCCCAGACGGGCCTGACGCCCGTACCGCGCTCGACAGTAGGTAATGAGTAGGTTGTGTCTGGCCCGGGTCATGGACACAAAGAGAAGACGCCGCTCGTCCCCCTCTCTCGGTCCTTCGTTTCTCCCAGGGATGAACTCATCCTCAGCTCCCACGATGAAGACCGCATCCGCACTCAGGCCCTTTGCCTTGTGCATTGTCAGGATATTGACGCATCCCTCCGCCAGCTCCTGCTCGGCTGCGTCCAGGGAGGCTCCGAACGCACTCACTAGCTCAGCCAGGGAGGCTGCCCCGGCTTCTTCAGCGATGCAGATCAGGAAGTCCGCAAGGGCCAGCCCCTTTGCCTCATCAGGTACCACGGCCCGAACGACCCTCTGTATCTGCTCGGGCAGAGCACTCCCGTCCTTTGTCAGGGACTTCAGTAAGCTCATGTACTCCGAAACTGCGCGAGCTATTCGCTTCCCGACCCTTGCAATAGACTGAGGGTTCACTGCAACGGCTTGCAGAGCGGTCGAGAATCTGATGCTCCTCCTTCTGGCAAAGCCTCGTACCGCCCTCAGGCATCCCGAACCTATCCCCTGGTGCAGTTGGAGCACCGTCCTCCACGCCAAACTGTCTTGTGGATCAGCCAAAAGCCGGAGAATCGCGAGGACACGTCTCCCCTCATCGGTTTCCACGGGGCTGATCTCGCCATGCTCTGCCGCTGGAACGTCCTGTCGGACCAAGGCCTCCTGCAGCACCGAGGACAGAGCCCTATGGTGATCACTCCGAAGGAGGATGAGGATCTCATCTGGCGGAAGTCCTTGGCTTTGAATGAGATGCTTGCACAGTTGGGCCACCCCGTTCGCCTCCTGGTACTGATTGCGGAAATGAAGGAGGTGAACTTCCCCCTGGGCGGCATCATCCCGCGCTCTGGTGATCCTAGGCAGCCGGTCAACGTCAAGATCCGCCACAAACTCGGAAACTCTCAGGATGGAGCTATCGCATCGATAGCAGACCTCCAGTGAAAGGCCCCTGGACGGCTGATAGTCCTGTGTGAAACGACGAATCCCCTCCGGATCGGCGTATCTGAACCCGTAGATGCTCTGGTCATCATCACCTGCGACGTAGATCTCGCATCCCCTCTGGGCCAGTTCCCGGATCACGGCCAGATCACAGGCATTGAAGTCCTGGTATTCGTCCGCCAGCACATGGTGAAAGTTGTCTTCCAGTTCAAAACCCGGATACTGGTTCAGAGCGCGTCGGAGCTGGTAGACCAGTTCGGCTCGGAGGGTATAGCCGAACATCGTCCGGTGCTCTCGCCATGCACCAAGGAAGGCTGCATCAGGAAACTCCTCTTCCCAACCAGGGTCGTCTCTGGTCAGCCTCTCCCAGTCTGCCGAGAGTCTCCGGAAAAGCCTACCAATCTGGTCGATGCGGGACCTCTGAAGGCGATCCTTGATGTCCTCCTGGATGATCCAACGCTCCTCCCAGTCGTCCGCAATGCGCAGAGGCTTGGGAAGTGCCTGGATGCGAGCCGCGTTTCGGAGCAACTGTCGCAGTGCGAAACTGTGTAGCGTCGAGACCCGAGGCGTGCTTATGCCCAAGGCCTTGAGGGTTTCCTCAAGCTGAGTCCTCAGCTGGAAGGCAGCTACCCGCGTGAAGGTAAGCGCAAGGATCCTGTGGGGATTGACCCCATGGTCCACGGCCAGAGCCAGGGCCCTTCGTGTCAGAGTCAGGGTCTTGCCTGTCCCCGGTCCGGCCAGGAGGCGAGCGTGACTTCCCGCGTGTTGAGCGGCGTCCACCTGCTCAGGTGACAGCCCTTTTCGCCAAGACATTGCCAAGCACTCCTTCCCCGCTCACGAGCCCATTACACCATGCCTTCCAACGCCTCATACGCCTCCAACACCAGCCTCTTCGTCCGATACTCCCCGTATCTCTCCTCATCATTGCGGCGGACGATGGGGAAGGTCTCCATGATGTAGTCCAGCTCCTCGCGGGTGAGGCCGTAGAGGTGAATAGAGACGGCATGCGGCTTGCCGGCAAATGCCTCATACGCCCCGCTACGCGACACCGGCCGTGGCCTCTGGGCATCGCATCGCGATCTGCAGCGAGACAGCCAGACCGTTGAGCTGTGCCAGCATGTGTTCCCACGGCGGCGTTACTACAGAAACATGAGCGAAAGAGACTGGGGCGTGCCCTCCCTCTTTGTCCCAATAGACTCCTGATGCTTCCAGCAACCGATACAACAGCATCTTGTCCGACTGCTGAGAGCGCGGCGCGGCGATCCGGTAGTATATGAGATGCTCGAAACCCATCCAACGGCGTAGCAGGTCCAAGGAGGCATCTAGACTCTCCAGGGGACTGGTTGAGTTCACTACGAGGCACTTGACTTGGTGGTCCAGGATGATGGCCCTGTCGAATCTGCAGCTATGCGATGGCAGGCCCAGACTCTGTTCCACGTCCCTCAAGAAGCTCTCATCTGTCTCGAAGCGAGCTAGCCGCCCAAGCTCTTCTGCTGCGACCCTTGTCGTGGGGATGTCGCGGGAGATCAACTCACCCATGATCGCTGTGTTGCTCGTCAACAGGCCCGGCGTCATGCCGAACCACGCGGAAGAAAGCAGATCCCGCAGGAAATCGCGAAGCTTGAGCCTCAGATCATGCTCGGAGTTTCGTGTGAGGCGAGCTCCGCTATACAGGCTAGCGATCATCTTCTCCCAGACGCCCCCTTGATTCAGAGTCGTCTCCAATCTCTGTCGCTGTTCCTTTGCTAGATGCCCGAAGTACCCTCCACTGGATCCAGTACCCCAATAGAACACCCAGATCTCCAAAGAACTCTCAAGGATGAACTGAGGCCCGATCCATTCCCTGGTCAGCAGTAGCCACAGCAGGTGTGAGAATATGACGTAGTTCTGGGCCATTACCTCGAACCCCACAAGCTGCTGGAAAGCTTCTGAGCGAATACCCTTCAGGTAACGCCTGATGAAGCTCTTGAACATGCGACTCGTCCGCTTCGACAGCGATTGACGACGCCTCGCCCGTTTGTCTTGCTTCTCTCCAGCATCTCGCCCGGCTTGGTGGCCCATATCCGCTTCATCTTCCTCAGCTTGCGTGGGCTCGGGTACCTTCTCTACGCTCTTGGTTGACGTTTCTGGCTCAATGAGGCCTCGGAAATGGTCGGTGATGGCCGTCAGGATCATCTGCAGCTTGGTCCTGGCGTAGCGGCGTTGACCAGTGTTCCATCGGATGTATTGCTGTATCTTTGGATGTTGTCGAAGAATGTCGTAGTCTATGTCCTCATACCTCAAACGTTCACCCTCACCATCTCCGTCATCGGCCGCCGCTGTTTCTGGGTTCCCCGCCAAACGCCACACACTGGCTGGCCCTATGACGAGCGCGGCCTCCAGCTCACGTAGCAGGGCCTCGATCTCCTGGTCTTGCAGATCCAGGGCAGCAATACGCGTCACCGAGACACTCGATGTGCTCTCACTCAGCTCAGCAGCTAGGGCCACCCGGTTGCACACAAAGATCGTGTTGGACCGCACCGTCCCGTGCGGTGTTTCCCACTGCAGGGCGACGGCCACCGGCCTGGTCAATAGCTCGCCAGCTTCCGGCGGAATGCGAAGCCTCACAGTCTCTGCCCGCTCTTGCACGAGTTCCACGCTGAAGGGCACCCCGTCAACGACCAGAAGAGGTTGACCAAGGCTGCAAACGGCCCCCTTGACCCTAACACAGAGCTCGTCCCCTTGCCACTCGCCGGACCTCAAACACCGAGAGGGGGCACTTGGCTCGGGGAGGTCCTCATCATCGGGCTCCTGAAGGTCAAGTTGACTCACGTCGGTGACGGGATCACCAATCTGGAGCGGATCCAGGATGTGATCGAACGCTCCCCGAGGACCGGTGAGCAGGTTGGCTAACTCGATGTTGCCCTGTGGCGGTGAGAGGAGAAGGGCAACTTGGGACAGATTCGGGGATCCCTGCAGACATACGGCCCGACTCTGCATCTTGCAGAGACACAACTTGGCGTGGACATAGGGCGCATCCTCACCCTTGGCCACGGGTCGGATCTGCAGGCTAGTGGAATGCTCGGCCAGCACACGCTCCAGGGCTGGAGCTGTTGCCGTGGTCTGACCCGGACACACAAGCAGCGTCACCTCCTGAGGAACCAGTGTGGACAGAAGCCGCCGCAGAGCCACGCAGTCCGGATCATGGAATGGTGCCAGGACGACCAACTCCTCAACGGGCTCATCGGCGACGACCTCCTGAAGCTGAGTCAGGAAGCTGTCCTCAAGGTTGTGCCGGACGGGCGAGGGACGACTCTCCGTTGGCTGGAACAGCCATGGTGTCTTCTCCCACATGTACTCGATCCGCCTGCGTGCAGAGTCTCCCACATACCCTCTGTTCAGCAGCCCATCAACGAGCTGTCGAACTGCCACGAAGGCATTCCTGCTTGTCGGGCGGTCGGGCGCGAACTCGTACTCAGTGAACAGCTCGCCTCCGGAAGCATAGCCCTGCCAGCTCAGGTTGCCACTGCCCACCAAGAGCCTACCACCGGTGGCACTAGTGAGTAGGATCGCCTTCGCATGTGCTGCTCGAGGCGAAAAGATGCCCTCAGCAACGTATCGCTGGTTCAGATGCCGAACCATGCGCGCATCGCGCGCGTAGCACGCACAGGAATCCAGGAACCTGTCGCCATCGGCCAGGATGATCTTGTTGCGGCAAGTCTCGCTGAGCAGGTTCCACAAGGCATTCTCAAAGAAGGGAATGTCTGCGCCGTACGTCAGGATCAGCAGATGCTCCCAGCGTCCCTTCAGCCTCTCAGGAATCTGCATCTCCATCATGCGAGATCACCCTTCGTTAGGAGCTTGTAGCCGTCATCTGTGAGACCGTGATCTGGCTGGCGAAAATCGCCACATAGTCCTAGCTCGTGCACGGTCGTGCTCAGCGCGTCGAAACGCGAATCGTTGAAGGTGAGGGAATTCGAAAGACTGAAGAAGCGCAGCCTGTTGCCTTCGCGCCGAAAGCGAAATGTGTTGTCGGGGAGCTTGCTACTAGCAATCAACTGATGCTGCAGTATGACATAGTCCGAGTAGAGCCATCTTGCGACATCCCGAGTTGTGGCTTCGCTCCCGTGAATCACACCAAACAGGCGCACGAGGAACTGATGCACGCTCAGGCGAGAGCTGCCTCCCATACGTGATATGCTCCAGTCGTCCCGAAACCAGAGCTCACGGTCCTGGAAGCGTTCAGCGATAAGGGCCAGCATGGCCAGAGCACAACTGACTGTCAGACGATCAGTTCCTCGGCCCGCAACCATATGTGTATACAGTGCGTGTTCGTGGATCGGCGATCCGATCGTGCATGCCTCATCGAAGGTCCGCCCCGCTCGTCCCACCAGACACCGGAGCCAACCCAGGAGCTCTGAGAAGCGCGAGTCAGGGCCTATCGGGGCAGCGGGCAAGCCGAAAAACTCGCCGAAGAGGCCCCCGTCGAGCACGCGATCGACGTGCTCCCACCACATCGACATCAGAACCGGCCGCACGTCCCCTCGCTCGCGCAGGCCCCAGTCGCAGAAATAGCACCATAGCGCATTCAGGGAGAAGGCATAGTACTCCCGCGCCTGATAGAGCCGCCAGTTCCGGTATGTGTCCAGCACGTCCTGTTGCGGAGCATAGGATGCGCCCGTGTCCGTCGCGCCGAAGTAGAGAAGCTGACGGAACTGATCCTGGTCTACAGCATGCCCAGTCGTCTGTGCCGCAATGTCGAGCATCATGCGCAGGCTCGAACGTCTACTCTCCGGATCGGCGCCTCGGTGCAGGAAGTGATCCAGAAGCAGACCACGGTCGGGAGCACTTCGCCTCTGCAGCTGACAGAGACACGCGCACCGAATGTACTCGCGTATCGCTTCAGTGGGCACCTGCGCACGATCGTTGGCAAAATGCTCCCGGTAGTACTCTGTGGAGCCTACTGCCTCACGAAACGCCCTAGCGACCTCCTTGCCCCGTTCAGTCGGCACATCGACTGGGTAGGGGAACCCGGGACCCCCAGGGTAGATGAGATCCAACTGCGCCATGACGGAGCGGTAGTAGAGTCCGTAGCCGCCTAGAGAGGCCTTGATGTAGTCGAAACCAGCGTCGTACTGGTTGAGTTCCTCTCGTGCCAAGCCGCGGGTCTTCTGAGACCCTACAACCGTTGCCATGTCACCATGATCTGGTCGATCACACAAGTTGGCCCCCACCGAGAAGATGAACTCGCGCGGTCGATAGAAGCGCACCCACTCTCGGCGCGTACGCGGGCGATCGCACTGCCAGAACTCGTCGAGGAGAAACACGTAGAAGCTATGATAGCGGGGATGGTGGGTGAGCACGTTGATCCCTGGGGACAGCGTGGGCAGGATCTGATCCGTAGACACGCTACCCAGGCCAAGGTGATCCCGGCCAACCTTGCCTGGGTACATCCTAGCGATCCATTGAGGTTGGGGAAGAGCAGTCATTTCGTGTCTCTATCTCAACGCGCACTGGACCACACGTCGGACTCGCGACCCCGGCGCACTGACCAACCCATGGGGATCGACGCTAGCGCTAGCGTCTCTCCGCCATCAGTTCTGCGCGTCGAGCCAGCAGAGCGCTGCGCTCAGCGAGGACCGTCTCCAAGAGGGGCGCACCGTCGGCCCGAAGCCGTTCGCGCCAATCGCTCAGCAGATTCACCGACACCTGCAACGCCTCAGCCTCGTCGGCGAAACCGGGCTCCCGGCAAGATCTCTCTAGGTCGGTGAGGAACTCTCGTGTCAACGCGGCTTCCTGCGGGCCGACGCCCACCATCGCCTGGGCTGGCGTCATCCCGCCCAACAGGGGAAGCGGCGTATGATTCCAAGCATGCTGAAGCTCGAGCGGGGGTTCCATTGCGCGCTTGGCGCTCCCGCTCCTCCATGCAGCCAGCATCCGATGCCAGACCGGTTCCTGCTGGCCACCCCACAGCGGGCGGAAGAGATTGAGTATCCCGCCAGAGCGTTTCAAGGCCTGGCCGTAGCGGCCCTTCGGCCATGGCGCCAGAAGAGCGACCATGCTGGCTCGAACCTCGGGTGTGGTGGCTTCGGGCAGTTCGCTCAGGGCGCGTGCCATCTCCACGGAGGCACTTGAGACCCAATCTGCCCAGTCCAGCGTTGCTTATTGTGTGTGGCTCATCGCACAGCTGACTCTTGCTTCTCGGACCGAGGATTTCAAGGGCACCCTAGCTCGACTCGGAATTCACGCCGGTGAAGAGACGTCTCCGAGCTCCTTCTGCGACCAGATCAGTCGGGATTCGAAACCTGTTGTTCTCCAAGATTTGTTGTATGGAGCGCAGGTCTTGGTCACCGAGCAAGCATGCGCTGTAGGATTCCAGCAGCAGGTCCACCAGCCTCAAGACGTCTGTGGTGTCGATCCCGAGGTGATTCCTTGCATACTTGATGGCGTTGTTGTCGTCCGTCATGGCGCGACAGCCAACACGCTGGGCGACAACGAAGCAGGACAGCTCAGCATCGCTAGCCCGTCTCGATCTGGGAAGGTTGGCTATCGTTATCAGGTCTTCAATGTGCAGTGGGATGAGCGTGATTCTGGCACGGGTGAGCAGCTTGTAGAAGTAGTCTCGACTCTCGTCATGGCCCAAGTCGAATTCCAACCGAACAAGCGCAGTCGTGACGGGAGAGTACTTCAGTCTTTCGAGCAACCAGAAGCTTTCAATGTGCATTAGGTTGATTATTGCACAGGTGTCGATCGCTACCACCCGATTCACGGTGCACCTACCTCCACGAACAAGGGAATCTCATAGAGGAGCGAGATGCCCTCCTGAATGGGCAAGAGCAGCATCTCCAGCACCTTGTGATAGGTGATCTCTCCACGCCGATAGGCCTCTGCACAGAGCTGGAGAAAGTTCCAAGACAGGCCTTCACGAATCGCTCTGGTCAACCTGTCTCTTGCACCTATCGATAGAGTAGGTGGAATCTCGGGGTCGAATTTCTCCTCGCGCTTGATCACTAGTCGTGGCTCGTGCAGGAGCTGGTCTTTGAGGTCGTCGGAGAGCCAGCCCATCTCCGCGAGTCGGATCGCGACAACTTGCGAGCTAACGCCAAAACGCCTGGCTATGGTGGGAATGAGTTCCAAGCACTCATCGTAGCTGCGCGCCGGACGATAGTCCTTTTCCAACCGATCGACAGGCACCAGAAGGTTGCCGGCGAAGCTGTGGGCGCGCCACTCTAGCTCACGCTGGCTACCGTCTGAGGACACATAGCTCACCTGCTGTCCTTTGGCAGAGTCGAACAAGGCGTGGCAGTATTCGTGCGCTGCAGAGAAGTTCTGTCGATATGGGTCCTCCAGATAGTTTATGAGCACGCAGTGGCCAGCGGCGGGATGCCATAGGTAGAGTCCTGAGATGTTGCCATCCTCCAGTTGTCGCTTGAATACATGTATTCCCTGGGTGCGCATCAGCTTGAAGATGTCGGGAATGGGTTGCCTGCCCAACGACAGACGGTCCCGCTCCATACGGGCGGCCTCGGAACCCTGTCCTTTGTAGAAGCTGTGTCCGAAAGGATACTGACTGTAGTCCGCAAGGAGCTCATGCTTGATGCCCAACAGGTCTTCCAGGAACGACTCGAACTCACAAAGGCGAGCGAACTCCTGGGTGGCAATCCTATCACGCTTCGAAAGCGAAGCATTCTGGCGAAACATCTCTTGGATCTGAGATTCTGGGGAGGGGTAGTCTCCTGTGACGAAGTATCGAAAGTCTCGTCGAAACAGGGAAGCGAGCAGCACCACCTCATCACCGGTAGCGGCGCGTTCCCCTGTCTCAATCCGGACGTACTCATCCACGCCGATACCCAGGTGCTCAGCGGCTTCGCGCGGCTCAATGAGGAGGCTTCCTCGGGCTTCTCGCAGTTTCCTGCCCAGCAGACGATAGTCGAAACTCATTCACCACCCCCTGTGAGCACTTCGTCATGTTCAAGTCTTTCATACGCCTCCACCACCAGTCGCTTCGTTCGATACTCCCCGTATCTCTCCTCATCTTTGCGGCGGACGATGGGGAAGGTCTCCAGAATATACTCCAGCTCCTCGCGGTTCAGGCCATAGAGGTGCGCGTAGAGGCCGTCCAGCTCGGCGCGCAGCCGGGCGCGGCGCTCCTCGTCCCATTTGAAGGGCGGGTAGGGGAAGCTATCCTCGGCGCGCACGACCCACTCCGGCGGCTGAGCGCCCAGGTGTCCGCCCGTCTGGGCGGCGTTGGCCTCCCACTGGGCGACGATGCGCTGGCGCAGGGCCTTGCCAGCCTCGCGCCAGACGTCGTCGGCGAAGGAGGCGATGTCCCAGGCTGTGTAGGTCAGCTCCAGCACGCGGGGCACGATCAAAGCCAGCAGGTCCGCTGTGTAGCGCTCGGGGGGCAGGAGGGGAAGCTGCTTGACGATGTAGAAGTTCAGACCTATGTAGTTGAGCTTATTCCTGGTCACGTAGTCAAACGCCAAAGCACAAAGATTGGCCACAAGGCAGCATACCCGTTCGCTTTCCCACTCAGAGAGAATCAATGGTACCTTATTGCCTACAGCCGTCCTTGGTATCACAGTACATACCATTGTACGCTCGGCGGTAGGCGTGGTGACATCTCGAAAACCCACAAACCACCTGCGATCATAGTCGTCAAAGCGTTCCTCGACTGTCCTCTTGGAAACCCAATAGCGGGGTCGCGTATGATGGTCCGGGGTCGTATGTTCCTTCTCTGAGGTCTCCTCAGTCGTTGCGGAACGAAAGACCGCGGTTTCGCTCTCGCCTATGGAAGACGCACGATGGTCATACAGCCAGAGCATTCGACCTTCATACAGTGGCAAGAGAACTCGGTCTTGTCCCACAAAGCGATTGCCTTCCAGCACGAATCCCTGCCCCTCCAGCTCCTCCCGCGTGCGAAACAGGTGGCTGTCGTTGGTCATGTGGAACATGGTGAAAAAGCGCACTCCCCACGGATTCTCCCCCGTCTGCTCGTTGTGCAGCACTGGCGCGGCCCGGTAGAGCTTGCGGGTCAACTCGGCGTCGCGCCGGGTGCGAAAGACGGGGCAGGTGTGGGTGTTGGGGTTGAGCAGGGAGAAGTCGGCGGCGGTCAGGGTGAAGCGGCGCTCGGGATCGGCCAGGTCATGCACGTCGTGCAGGAAGAAGGCGAACTCGGCAGCCTTCTCGTTTCTCCCCGCCTCCGCAGGCGGGCGAAGGGCCGGGGGTTGGGGTTGCCCCCTCAATGTGAGCAGTCCAAACTTGTATTCGCGGTGCACCTCTGGAAAGATACCGTACTTGTTCTCAAAACCGTAGAAGGTGAATAAGGAGTCCCCCTCGGCTAGGTCGGCGAAGAACTCACGATAGGTGTAGCCGGTGGCGATGGCACTGGGAACAATGATGCCTGCACGTCCCCTCGGAGTCACGATCTGGTGAGCCAGCCCGGCGAAGACAGCGTAGGTGTTCACGTCGCCACGTCCGGTCAGGGGGAAGCGCCCCGATTCCCGCAGAAAGTGGCTGGCGGCCTCAGCATCGCGCAGCGCGGCGCGATATTCGGCCCATAGGGGCAGGTTCATCTCCGGCAGGGCTGCGATGAGCCGGCGTCGCGCCGAAGCCTTGGGCGCCCTGGCGATCTCGGCGTCCTTGCCGGCAAAGAACTCTTGCTCGTCAGCGGTGAAGGTGAAGG
>SDBU01006980.1_pt1 | contig 13146 bp, 11 predicted proteins | sample 2277071 | NCBI WGS metagenome assembly SDBU01 (sample SAMN10397929, study PRJNA504765) | marine sediment metagenome | isolation source: marine sediment core GS08_GC12, 126 cmbsf | place: Arctic Ocean: Gakkel Ridge, Loki's castle | collected 2008 | reverse complement strand
CAACTCTCTAATATTAATCACCCAATAGTTGGAGACAAAAAATATGAGGCAAAAAAAAATCTAGATAAAATACATCTTAGCTGCTTTTATCTAGAATTTATTCACCCAGTGAAAAAAGATTTACTGAAATTTCAAATAAAACCATCTTTTTAAAAATTCCAGAGATCTATTTTTTTTAATACTCTTCTTTTTTAGGGTATCTTCTTTCTGTTTTATGTTCTTTCATAGGCTTTTTATGTTTCTTAAAAAGTTTGTGTTTTTCCATCGAAAATGGTTTTTCAAAATATCCTTGAAACCAATACTTTGTTCCATAATATGCTGTACAAGCCATTGATAAGAAAGCTAAAATCACTACAAAATAAGCTATGAATTTACAAAAACCGTATTGCACTTTGTGTGCTTTTAGAAAATAGAGTAGAGCTCCGCCTAAAGCTAAAGCTATTAGCTCTATTGCAAATGCTGTATCAACCCAAAATACCATGATTTTTCTCCATAATAAATTTTAATAAAAAATATGAGGCATCGATATTATTTCAATACCCATTACTTATCTTAATAAAACTTTTTTTAATTTTATGCTAGAAATAATAATAAAATTAAAAATATTTTTCAATTGCATAAATTGCTGATTTTCACGAAAATATTAGCCCTTACATATTGGAGGTATAGTATGAAAAAAACTCTCTTTGGTGTTTTTACACTTGTAATTTTCGTTTTAACTTTTACATTAAGCTCAGTTAGTTCAAAAGAAATTCCGATCGATAATACTTTAGAGGTTGGGAAATTTGAAAATGGTCTTAGCTATTACATAAAAGAAAATAGCTTCAAGAAAGAAAAAGCATCCCTAAGATTACTTATAAAAGCTGGATCTGGATTAGAGACTGAAGAGGAAAGGGGAATAGCTCATTTTCTTGAACATATGGTTTTTAGAGGAAGTGAGAATTTTAAAGATTTTGAAATGATAAAATATTTAGAGTCAATTGGAGCTCAGTTCGGTCCTGATACTAATGCTTACACCTCTTTTGATAGAACCGAATATATGTTAGAAGTACCTATAAAAAACATTAAAGATTTAGATAAAGCTCTGCTTTTTTTAAGCGATATTGCTTTTAGAGCAAATTTAGAAGAAGAAAAAATCGATAAAGAAAGAAATATCGTTTTAGATGAGCTAAGAAGATCTTTAGGTCCTAATATGAGAGCTAATGATAAACATTTCAAAGCACTTTTGAAAGATACGACTTATGAAGATAGATTGCCGATAGGAAAAGAAGATGTTATAAAAAACTGCTCACCAGATATTATTCGAAATTTTTATAAAAAATGGTATCAACCTCAAAATATGGCTGTAATTGCTGTAGGGGATTTTGATAAAACAGAGGTTCAAAAAACTATTGAAAAACATTTTTCTAAAAAAACAAATGATACTGAAATTTTACCTAAGTATGTAGTTAATAAAAACAAAGAGACTACATTTAGTATAGTTAGAGATCCGGAGATATCTTATTCAATAATTGAGTTAATACTAAGAAAAAACACCCTACCAACTCAAACAAAAAAAGACATAAATAACGGGATTATATTTAGCATAATCTATGATATTTTAAATGAAAGATTTTTAGAGATGGCAGCAAAAAGTGATTCTGATTTTATCTCAGCTTGGACTTCTTCAACCTCTTTTATTACGAATCTTCACATCAAAGAGATGGGAGTAATGTGTTGGGAAGATCAAAAGCTTTTAGGTTTTGAAAAAGCTCTAATAGAGCTTAAAAAAATGCAAAATGGAATTACAAAAGATGAATTTGAAAGAGCTATAAAATCAAGAAAGCAATCAATTAGTGAAAAATTGAGTAATTTAGATAAAATTGAAAACTCTGAATATACATCTATGTGCTCTAATCATTTTATCAATGAAGATGCAATATTTTCAAAAGAATCTCTTTTAAAATACAAAGATAAGTTTTTATCTAAATTGACATTTGAAGAGATTGATCAAGAAACAAAAGATTGGGGTTTTGAAAATTTTTTATCAAAAAATTTCATTATTTTAGCAACACTTCCAAACGATTCAACTCTATTAGAAAGCGACATTACAAGCTCAATTGAAAATGTTAAAAATCTTGAAATTATTGAAGAAGAAAAAGTGGTTTTAGATGAAAAATATTTAATAGAGCCGAAATTTGAAATAGAGGGAAAAATTTTAAAAGTTGAAAAAGATGAAGATCTAAATATTACTAAAGTTTTGTTTGAAAATGGCTTAAAAGTATATCTAAAGCCAACGGATTTAAAAAACGATGAAATTTTAATTAGATCATACGCTTTAAGTGGAATCGCTAATTTAGATAATAAAATTTTAGATTCAGCGAAAATAGCTTCTAGTTATTTTTATGATTCTGGGATTTCAGGAATAGAAAAATCTAGTTTTTCAAAAATACTAGATTCAAAAAACAGTTCTTTGAATCTTGGTATTGAATTTAATAAAAGAGATATATCATCAAACACCACAAAAGATAGCTTTGAAGATATTACTAAATTGATTAATAGAATATTCACATCAAAAAATAATCAAGATGAAATGTTTGAAAAAACTATTAAAATGGAAAAAGAAAATCAAAAATTTTCAAATTTATATCCAGACTCAATTTACTATAAAAAAGCAAATTTGATATTCACATCTCAAAATGAGCTTTTTAAAGATATTAATTTAGATCTAGTAAATTTAAATGAAGTAAAAGATGTATTAGATACTTTTTTTTCTAATCCCAAAGATTTTACATTTTTTATAGTAGGGGATTTTGAGGTGGATAAAATCCTACCTATTTTAGAAAAAAATCTAGGGAGTATTTCAAGTGATAAATTAAGTAGAGTTGAGATAAAAGATTTAAAGAAAATCGAGTTTTCTAAAAATGATTCAACTGAAATTATAAAAGCTGGCTCAGATGATAAAAGTATGTGTATCTTAGGGTTTGAGCTAGATAAGATGGATGCAAAAATTTTAAAAAATTGGACTAAGCTAAATCTTCTAAAAACAATATTAAATACTAAACTTTTAGATGCGCTTAGAATAGAGAATGGCAAAACATATAGTCCTTATAGCTTCCCAAGCTATTATCTATATCCAGATTTAAGTAGCTTTAATTATTTTATTAGCTTTACGGGGCCCCAATCAGAGATTTTTAACATAAATGATTTAGCTATTAATACAACGAAATCCTTGATAGAAACTGGACCTAGTTTAGATGAGCTAAATGTTGCTAAAGAGATTGCAAAAACAAACTTAAAAGAAAACGCAAAATATAATAGTTTTGAAATGGCTAAGATGTATTCTTCTCATATTTTAACAAATGGAAATCCAAATGAATTCAAAGATATGTTGAAATTAGAAGAAGAAGATTTGATAGACTCTGTAACTGTAGAGGAAATCTCAGATTTTATAAAAAGTATTTTTTCTAAAGATAAGCTAACATCTGTTGTTTGGTTACCTGAAGAAAAATAGTATTTTTGAATATTTTAGAAAATATATTTTAAAGATTAAAAAAGGCGCTTTTAGCGCCTTTTTAATTTCTAAATCATTTTTGTAATTATTTATAAAATTTTTCTTCATAGAAAAGATCGATAAATATATTATGTATTTTTTAAATTTTTAGGTTTTATGAAAAAGATCTTTTTTGCTTTTTTTGTTTTAATGAGTTTTTCAAGCAATCTTTTAGCTCAATATTCAAAAGTTGAAAAAATCAGCGGTTATGTTGCAAAAGATTATTCTTATCTATTGACAATAGATGATTTTGATAAGAGCCTTATGAAGATGCATATTACTCTGTATAATGGATATGTAAATAACGTGAATCTATTTTTAGATCAATTAGACTCCTTAGGTGCAAGCTCGAATATCGCAAAAGCTTTGAAAAAGACTTTTGCTTTTGAATTTGATGGAATGAAGCTCCATGAGCTTTATTTTGATAATTTAAAACAAGATATTAAAATAGATGATAAATCTAATTTTTATAAAAAAATTGAAGAACAATATAACAGTTTTGATTCTTGGAGAGATAATTTTAAGGATACCGGCTTAATTAGAGGAATTGGATGGGTGATTTTATATTTTGATGTGAATGAAAAAAGATTTTTCAACGCATGGATAGATGAACATCAGATAAATAATTTAGTTGGATGCACTCCAATTTTAGTGATGGATGTTTTTGAACATGCATATCTTACTCAATTCGGATTGAACAGAAAAAAATATATAGATATTTTTTTCAAAAATATAAACTGGCTAGAAGTATCTAAAAGATATGAAAATGCTATAAAATAAGATGCTCTTTAATAATGGTTTCTAGAATTTGAAATGCATTCAAGCTAGCGCCTTTTAAAACTTGATCGGCGCATACCCACATTTCTATTGCTTTTGGATTTGATATGTCTTGTCTAACACGAGATACAAAAACATCTTTTTGAAAACTAGCAATTTTAGGTGTTATAAATTTATTATTTTTAAAATCTTCTAAAATTTTAACATTTTTAGATTTTTTCAAAATCTTATAAACCAGCTCAATTGAAAATGTTTTTTCGAGCTCTACGTTTAAAGCGATGCTGTGAGCTCTTAAAACGGGCACTCTAACGCATGTTGTAGTTATCTTGATACTTTGGTCGTCTAAAATTTTTTGAGTCTCTAAGACCATTTTCATCTCTTCAGTAGAATATTTTAGTTCGTTCATTTCACTTTCATGCAAAAAAAGATTAAACCCATATAAATTATCTTGAGATTTTAGATTTTTTAATTGGTTTTTTGTGTCAAAGAGTAGTTTATCCATTAGTTTTTTTCCGCCGCCAGATGCGGCTTGGTAAGTTGCGGCTACTATTCTTTTGATTTTAAATGTTTTATGAAGATTGTGTAGGGCCATCAACATTATCGTAGTGGTGCAGTTTGGAGATGCAATTATATTGCTTTTATTTGTATTCAAAACTTTAGAATTAATCTCAGGGATTATTAGAGGAATATCTTTATTTTCTCTAAAAGCTGAGCTAAGATCTATTATGTATAATTTAGAATTTTGTAATTTGGGGATATATTTTTTAGAGATTTCTGAACCTGCTGCAAAAAAAATAAAATCAACATCTTTCAAAGCTTGAAGATTTAAGCTTTGAATAAGGTGATATTTTTTTCTAAAAATTATTTTTTTTCCAACTGATTTTTCAGATGCAAAAAGTTTCAGGTTTTTGATTTTTATATTAGAGTCTTCTAAAAGATTTAAAAGCTCCTGCCCTACAATTCCTGTTGAGCCAACGATAGCAATATTATATGACATATGGAAAACAAATTATTTTTAAGTTATGGTTAATAGATTGTACAAAATTTGAAATTTTTAAAAGAGGAAATTTTTATTATGAAAAAAGATATAAATTTAGCTGTAGATGATTCGATAAGAGCAATAAGTTTTCTAAAACAAGATAGATCAATCTCATTTATTGAAAATTCAGCGAAAATGATTGCAAATGCTTTTAAAAATGGAAAAAAAATTGTGATTGCTGGAAATGGAGGATCACTTTGTGATGCTATTCATTTTGCTGAAGAATTTACTGGCTATTTTAGAAAAAAAAGAAAAGCTCTTCCTGCTATTGCTCTAGCAGATCCAGGACTGCTTAGTTGCGTTTCTAATGATGAAGGGTTTGAGTTTGTTTTTTCAAGAGCAGCTGAGGCATATTTACATGAAGATGATATTTTTATATCACTAACCACTTCTGGAAATTCTAAAAATTTGCTTAATGCTATAAAAGTAGCTAAAGAAAAAAATGCTAAAACTATCACTTTTTTAGGTAAAACTGGTGGTTTTACAAAAGATTTGTCAGATCTAGAAATATTAGTTGAGGGATTTTCAACTTCAGACAGAATACAAGAAGCTCATATGGCAATGATTCATATCATTATTGAAATGGTTGAAAAAATCATGTTTACTCCGATAGATCTTTTAAAGAAGTTAAAAAATAAAGCGATGAATCTATAGATATTTGAGAAGAATAGATTTTTTTGTTATAATTACTCGTCAATAACCCTTCCCTAAAAGAAAGGGTTTTCTTGCCATAAAAGGATAAAAAATACTTAAATGCTGAAAGAGAATATATTTTTATATGCAAAAGATGTAATTGATGGAAAAAAAAGGAACTTTTTTTTATCAAAAATTTTATCTTTTATAGCTATTTTTTTTAGATTTGGTTCATTTTTTCGAAATTTTTTATATAATTTAAATATTTTCAAAGCAACAAAAGTTAAATGCAAGGTTATCTCTATTGGTAATATAGTAGCAGGTGGCACTGGCAAAACTCCATTTACGATTTTTTTAGCAAATCAATTAATAGACAAAAGTAAACTAGCCATAATATCTAGGGGTTATAAATCTAAAGCGGAAAACTCATCTATCGTTATTAATAAAGAGTCTAAATTTTCAGCAAGTGAAGTAGGAGATGAAACGCTACTTTTAAAGCATCATATAAAAAACGCTTCTTTTTTTATTGGAAAAGATAAATTAAATTCTGCAAAAAAAGCATCCAAAATGAATTTCGATATTGCTGTTATAGATGATGGATTTCAGTATCGAAAACTTAAAAAAGATATAGAAATTGTAATAATAAACGCTATCGATCCTTTTGGAAAAAATAGTTTTTTACCAAAAGGATATTTAAGAGAAAATCCCAAAAACCTGAAAAGAGCAGATTTTATCTGCGTAAATAATGCAAAGAGTAAAATAAATAGTTTAGAAAATGAAATAAGAAAATATTCAACTAGCCCAATAATATACTCATCGCTATACCCAAACAAATTTTTAAATCTTTCAAAAAAAGAGATAAAAATTAAAAAAAAAGAAAAAATAGCTGTTTTTTCAGCAATAGCGAGTCCTAATATCTTTTTTAATACTCTAAAAGATATGGGTTTTCAAATTGTAAATTCTTTATATCTTTTGGATCATGAAAAGATTTCTAAAGAAAAATTAGATGCTTTTATTAAACACTCTATTTTACAAAAGGCTAAATACATAGTGACAACAGAAAAAGATGCTGTGAAATTAGACCCAAATATAAAAAGGAATCTTCAAGTAATATATTTAGAAATTCATTTGAAAATAACTCACAATAAACACCATCTCTTAGCTTTAGTTGAAAAAATATTATCAAATGATGTAAAATCAAATGAATTTAAAAATTAATTTTAAGAATAATATATGAAAAGTTGGGTTAAAATTTTAATAGGTCTTTTTGTTGGTGTGCTTTTTGGGCTTATCCTCAGAGAAAATGCCAAAATATTTCAAATCTTTGGTGATATTTTTATTAGACTTTTGACAATGCTTGTCATACTTATAATATTTTCATCAATAGTCGTTGGGATTTGCCATATTGAAAGTCCAAAAAAATTAGGTAGAATTGGATTTAGAACCATTGGTTTTTATGTAATCTCTACAATTATTGCAATTTCAATTGGGCTTATTTTAGCGTATCTTATAAAACCAGGTTATGGCTTAGAAAAGATAAGAGTTGATATGAAACCGACTAATGCCCTCACCTTAAAAGATCTTTTGATGTCTTTAATTCCATCTAATCCTTTTAAAGCTTTTGCAGATGGAAATGTTCTGCAGGTAATTATTTTTTCTATTCTCTTTGGAGTATCTATTTTATTTGCTAAAGAAAAGGGCAAACCGATTTTGCATCTTTTAGAGTCTATTGCAAGTGTAATGCATAAACTTACCCATTTTGTAATGATGTTAGCTCCATATGGTGTTTTTGCTCTAATGGCAGCCACAATTGGAAAAATCGGTATTTCTGCTTTAATTCCTCTATTTAAATTTTTACTCTGTAATTACATAGCTTGTTTTATTCAGCTACTAGTTGTTTTTCCTTTAGCTTTAAAATATTTAGCTGGAGTGAAAGTAGCTCCTTTTTTCAAGGGCATGAAAGATGCTATGGTTGTCGCTTTTACTACATCTTCATCAACAGCTACTTTGCCGGTTTCTTTAGAGTGTACTCAAAAGCATTTAGGAATATCAGAAGATGTCTCTGGTTTTGTATTGTCTCTTGGATCTACTATTAATATGAATGGTGGCGCTATTGGACAATCAATATCCGCTGTTTTTATTGCTCAAGCATATGGTATACCAATCGGACCCATTCAAATTATAGTATTAATATTAGTATCGTTATTTTCTGCAATAGGAGCTCCAGGAGTCCCTGGGACTGGGCTAGTGATGCTATCTTTGGTATTAAATGTAATGGGCCTTCCTCTTGAGGGGATATCTTTAGTAATTGGAGTAGATAGATTAAGAGAGATGATGAGTTCTGTTGTAAATGTTTTAGGAGATGCCGTCGCTGCTGTTTTTGTTGCTAAAAAAGAAAATGCAATTAATCAAAAAACTTATCATAGAGCAACTTGGATGGACTCTGATATATAGGCAAATAATATGACAAAATATTTTGAGATAAAACTTCCTAAGCTTGGAGAGAGTATTGTATCTGCAACAATAGTTTCCATTCATAAAAAAGAAGGGGAAAAAATCTCAAAAGATGAAACTTTGATGGAAGTTGCAACGGATAAAGTAAATAGTGAAATTCCATCCCCTGTAGAAGGTGTAATTAAAAAAATCTTGAGTTCGCCAAATGAAACTGTTCAAGTTGGAGCTGTAATAGCTATAGTTATTACAAATGCTATAGAAGATGATAAAAGCTTGGCGCCACAAGAAGAAAAAGAAACTCTCGAACATGAAAAAACTGATAAAAAAAACTTTTTTTCACCAGCGGTTTTAAGATTTGCAAAAGAAAATAATGTAAATATTCAAGATTTAGAAAAAATTGAAGGTTCAGGAGAGGGAAATAGAGTAACTAAAAAGGATGTTGAAAAGTTCATAAACTCTCAAGAAGGGGATCAAAATTTTATAAAACTCTCTCCTATAAGACAGGCGATTGCAACAAATATGACAAAAGCAAACGAAGTTCCTACAGCATATATTATAGAAGAGATAGATATAACTAATCTAATGCAGCTTATCAATGAACAAAAGCATAAATTTTTAGAAAAGCATCAAGCGAAGCTTACAATTACACCTTTTTTAATAAAAGCAATAGCAATAGCTGCAAAAAAGTTGCCACTTGCTAATTCGTCATTTAAAGAAGATAAAATACTTTTAATCGATGATATAAATATTGGGATTGCTGTAAATGTAAATAGCGATGTTTTAGTGCCAACGATACATAATGCAACTGATCTCAGTTTTGTCGATATAGTAAAACATTTAAATGTTTTAATTAAAAAAGCTAAAACGCAAACCCTATCAGCTAAAGATTCTGAAAATGGAACTATTACTCTTACAAATTTTGGAATGACTAATATCTCAGTTGGATTCCCAATAATAAAGTATCCTCAAGCATGCATAATTGGTGCTGGGGCGATCAAAAAAAAGCCATGGATCATAAATGATGAAATTCAAATAAGATCGATAATTAATATATCTTTTGGATTTGATCATAGAGTTTTCGATGGTATTTATGCATGCCAATTTTTAAATGAAATGAAAAACTACTTAGAAAATGAATTTGATAGATCTTTTTGAAAAACAAAAAAAATATCTGAATTTTTTTTTCGACAATTTAGATATCGAAAAAGCAAATGATATATTAGATCTATGCATATCTTGCAAAAATAACATCATATTCACAGGGATTGGAAAAAGTGCAATAATTGCTAAAAAAATAGCTCAAACCATGCTATCTACCGGCACAAAAGCTATGTATTTATCAGCTGTAGATGCACTCCATGGTGATATCGCAATAATATCAAAAGATGATATTTTCGTGGTTTTATCTAGAAGTGGGGAAACAAAAGAGCTAATAGATCTTATTTTTTATGTAAAAAAAAGAAAAGCGAAAGTAATTGCAATTGTTTCAAATAAAAATTCTAAAATTGCTGAAATTTCTGATTGTTTTATTGATTTGCCTCTTGAAAAAGAGCTTTGCCCTTATAATTTAGCACCGACTACTTCAACTACTCTTCAACTGATCTTTGGTGATATTTTAACTATAGCTTTAATGCAAAAAAATAAAAAATTCTCGATAAATGAATATGCTCTAAATCATCCATCAGGCGCTATTGGCATGCAAATAAATTTAAAAGTTGAAGATCTGATGATAAAAGATGAAAAACTTCCTGTTTGCAGAGAAAATGATTTAATAAAGGATATGCTTCCATTTCTTTCATTAAAAAAATGTGGTTGTTTATTAATTGTTGATAATGAAAATAGATTACAAGGTATTTTTACAGATGGAGATTTGAAAAGAGTTTTACAAAAAGATAATTTAGAATTTTTTAATAAAAAAATGAAAGATATAATGATTCAATCTCCAATATTAATTAAAAAAGATTCTTTAGCTATTGATGCAATGAAACTAATGGAAGAAAAACAACAAATCACTATAATACCAGTTGTTGAAAATGAAAAGTTAGTAGGCCTTATTCGAATGCATGATATTATTCAAACTGGACTAAAATCGCTTTTGACCAAATAAACAAAATTAAAAACAAAGAAAAGATATGAATGCTATCCACTCTACAATCACAGCTTTTTTTATCATCGGATATCTAGCGATTATCTTTGAATTCTACATCAAAGTTAATAAAACAGCGTCAGCTCTTTTAATGGCTGTTTTTACTTGGGTTTGTCTGTTTTTTGAAAAAGATTCTTTTCAAGAGCTTTTTAGAAATGAAGTTCAATCGCACATAGCAGATGCTTCTCAAATCATTTTCTTTTTAATTGGAGCTATGACTCTAGTAGAACTTATAGATTCTCATAACGGTTTTAAAATGATTACAAATTTAATAGCTGTTAAATCCAAAAGAAAGCTTCTTTGGATTATAGCTGCTATTTCCTTTTTCCTATCAGCTGTTTTAGATAATTTAACTACAACTATTGTAATGATCTCTATTTTAAGAAAGCTTTTGCCCGAGCCATCGGATAGAAGATTGCTCGGCGCTACAGTTGTTGTAGCTGCCAATGCAGGTGGTGCTTGGACTCCAATCGGTGATGTGACCACCACGATGTTATGGATCAAAGGAAATCTCACCACCTTATCTGTTATGAAATCGCTTTTTTTGCCAAGTGTTTTTTCAATTGTAGTTACTTTAGTATTGCTTGGTTTAAAATTAGATGGAAAATTCTCTATCAACAAAAAACGTTTAAAGAATGCTAAAACAGAACCTGGTGCTAAAATCGTTTTAAGTCTTGGTATCTTAGCTTTAGTTTTTGTTCCGATATTTCGGTCCATTACCAAGCTCCCTCCCTTTTTTGGTATGTTTGTAGGGCTCGCTGTGCTATGGATAGTTACTGATGCTATGCATCACAAGCATGAGAGTAGACATCATTTGAGAATTCCTTATGTTTTAGCTAAGATTGATATCTCTGGAGTTTTATTTTTCTTAGGAATTCTGCTCGCTATAAACTCCCTTGAGATGACAGGCATTTTGAAAAATCTAGCCGTTTTTTTAGATGTTCACATTGGTAATTTAGCTGTAGTTGCAACGGTTATTGGATTTTTATCTGCCATTGTAGATAATGTTCCCTTAGTCGCCGCTACCATTGGAATGTATGATTTATCTTCTTACCCACCAGATTCAGCTCTTTGGCAGATGATAGCATATGCGGCGGGCACTGGGGGTAGTATTTTACTCATTGGATCTGCAGCTGGTGTTGCTTTAATGGGACTAGAAAAAATAGATTTTATTTGGTACATGAAAAGAATTAGTATCGTAGCTTTAACTGGTTATTTAGCTGGCATGGCTCTTTATCTTCTTTTAAATGGTATTTATATCTAGTTAAATTCAAATTTTTTTCTCATATTTCTTATGTAAAGATCAAAGATGTTCTAAGTTGTGAGGGACATGTAGGTTATAAAGTTATCAATGGTAATTGAGCGTTATTAGAAAAATTGGATGAAAAGGTTGAAGATAAAAAGAAGGCCTTGGGTTTATTCCAAGGCCTTTAAAAAGTTTATAATCTAATGAATTATTAGAACTCTAAATGAAGTCCAAACATGAAGCCATTAAATGATAGATCTCCTCTGCTGACAGTGTCATTTGCAGTTGGATCAGTATCAAAGAATTTTCTAGCTTGGTTTTGATTCCACCAGTGATGGAACTCGTAGCCAACTTTTACAGATACATGATATTGATTTTTGTGGAAGAAATTGCTCCAAGCAATTCCAAGTCCTAATTCAGCATTAGGTTGAACGTTATAGAAGCTATCTTCTGTTTTATACTCTAAAGCGACAACAGAATTTTCTGATTGTTGAGATATATCAAATTTTCCGAAAAGTAGAGCAAACGCCATTTTACCATAGAAAGAAAACCCAGAACCTAAGATGAACTGACTTTCATAAGCTCCTCTAAGACCAACTCCCCAGAAATCATTTTTAAGCCAAACATTATTTTCAACATGCGTAAAATATCTAACGTGATAATCTTGATCTATCCAACCAGCTCTAAAACCAAAAGATGGATTAGATGTAAAATATCTAGATACATGATATGGTTTTCCAATCATGATATCCATTGTAGAGCAATCTCCAGACCAACGGGATGAAGCATTTACCATACTTGTAGCAGCTGCTCTAGCAGGTAAGAATAAACCTCTAAGTACTCCTGTTCCACCATTAGATACTTCTGAATCAGCTTTGATTTTAATATATGTCCAATCAGCTTGAACATTCCAAGCATCATGCATAGCATAAAATCCAAATCCTACTCTAAAACCAGGTCTCCAATCCCACTCATCAGAGTTGTTTGAAAATCCTTTAAGTTTTCCATTTACTAAAGGAAATTGATATTCACTTCCTGTGGTATCTTGATCAATTGCATACTCAAGACCTTCTTCACTAGGTTTCATAAATAAGAATTCACCATGAATATAAAAGTCTCTTGGACATGATAGTCCAACATCTTTAGGATAAGCAAATGCGAAAGGACCAGGAGCTGATTCTTCGCAGCAAACATCTGTAGGTGCACAAGGATCTTTTGGAATCGCAATAGCAGTAGATGCAAAAAGCACAGCTGCTAATGAGAAAAGAGCCTTGTTTAAAAAATTATTTTTTTTCATTTATTTTCTCTCCGAAATTTTG
>SDBU01006979.1_pt1 | contig 13146 bp, 16 predicted proteins | sample 2277071 | NCBI WGS metagenome assembly SDBU01 (sample SAMN10397929, study PRJNA504765) | marine sediment metagenome | isolation source: marine sediment core GS08_GC12, 126 cmbsf | place: Arctic Ocean: Gakkel Ridge, Loki's castle | collected 2008 | reverse complement strand
AACTAATAGTTGGTTCTCGCCAGACTCCGGGAAACAAAAAACGGAGTCGCACTGGACTCCATTTTCCGTTTGCTCGCAGGATGGGACGATTTTCGAACCTCTATGGGTTGTATTGATAGTATGGAAGTGTTAAAAGATGTAGAAATATTACTTAAAGTGTAGGCCACTGTGCTACTCACTATATCTTTACCACTCTCTAACCTTGAGACCTTTGTAAAAAAGCCCCGATTCCTTTTTTGACACAACAAGCTCTACAATTTCCTTAGCAGGTTCCTCGGGCTCCCTTTCTGCACTTGGGCCACCCATATCAGTTTTTACCCATCCTGGGTCAAAGCTATAAACCTTTATACTCTTTGATTTTATTTCGGGGTGCTCAGAAAGACATACTGTATACATATTTATAGCGGTCTTAGATATTCTATATGAAGGATAGTCGTAATCATGATCTCTACATAAGGAAGCAATTCGAGACGAAATGTTAATTATTACCCCATTGTTATTCACCCTAGGTAAAAGTTTTTGAGTAAGATCTATAGTGCCGATCAAGTTAACTTCTAACGTCTTTCTTAAACTGTCTGCACCCACCATGTTCTCGCTCTCTATAGCCATAGCAGCATTGTTTATTAATACATCAATTTGTGAATTGTCCTTGTTAAGAAAATCTGTAAATTCTTGTATCGAAGAAGGATCAGATAAATTTAGTTTATAAGTATTATTAAATGGACTTTTACCTGTAGTGGAAGTAGTAATAACCTTATAGCCACTTTTTAGAAATGCACTTACAGTTGCTTTTCCTATACCCCTACTACCTCCTGTAACTAGAGCTGTTTTCATATTGACATTATATCAGTTCGGATAGAGAGGTTCGTGGCCCCCCCGCAATAGAGGAAGTGACCTGTTTAAATAACTAAATGGCTCCGCCTAATGGACGATGTTAGAACCTATTTTCTCACTTCTTCTGGCTAGATTTTATTTTCTTCAGAATATGATGGGTAAAATGATTGCCATATTTTTCTTGTAAATCTTTCCGTTGCCAGTCTTTGCCCGTCACAACTCCTCTACAAATCTTGTCATCGCATTTACATTCCAACTTGTAATCGTAGTCCGTAGTCATTGCGTAGTCATAACAAAGCTCTTCACCAGCCTTTATGTCTCTCAGGGCTACAAAAGTAATTTGACCATCGGGTCCAACGTTTGGATTACAAGAATGGTTAATAAAAATAGCTGTATCTTCTATTTCTTCTTTTGTAGTAGGACACAAAAAGAGATCGTCAGTTATTTGCAAGCTATATTCACCCAACTCTTTGTCATAACTCAGTGCGTCTTTTTTATGAACGATGTGCCCGCTTTTAACAAAAAGTATTTCGCCTTTCTTAATATCTCCTCTCGCAAACAAACCCTTCCCAGCAATAGCTTCTTCCCGAACTTCAGTTTTTGGAGATCTGTAGGATTTAACCTTTGTCATAGTAGAAATTATACCAAAAGTTCAAACGTCCATCTGGGATTAGTAAAATTTGAGGCTAAAAAACGCGGCTCCCCAGTCGAGAACTTACTCGAACTTTAAGGAAACTCTTTGCTCGTAGGATGGGACGATTTTCGAACTTTTATGCTAAAATGCAATTAATGTCATTTAAGGAAAAGGAGCCTACAACAAAGGACCTCTCTTTTCGGCAAATGCTAGCCTTCTTAGGCCCTAAGCCTGTAGTTACTGAAGAGGAAGAAAGCTTGGTTACAAACGAATCCAGAGAGCTCTCATTCAGGCAGATGCTCGGCCTGCTCCGTCCTGAAACAAGAAAAACCAAATAATATTCAAGTGTTCACTCCCCCTAAAGGACTTGTTCCGCAACCGAGAGATTGAGTTTAGTTATAGCCTGGATGACGTTAAATTATTCTACGCAAGCCTAAAACTTCAAGAGGGAAATCGAAGGACTTGAACCATAGTCTATCAATGAGAGGATTAACCACTTCCGAATATTGCTGGTTTCGACCTATCTCTTAAATAACTTAATGAAAACTGCTCATTTAGGAAATCGAGTAATTCTTGCTCACTTCTAAAAGGTTCGCCAGCTATATCTCTTTCGAACAAAATCTGTCCTTTTATTTGTTTTCCGTCTACATCCAATGCTCCGATCCATTCATCTCCTTTTTCTCCATCTCTTCTCTCGGTAACGAGTGTTGTCCGTGTTTTACCTCTTGGGCCAACAAACAACACCCTCTCTGCTGGAGGAAGTCTACCTTCAATAGAATATTCTGGTGACATGTGGTCCTTTCAAGGACAGAATGCAATGTGCAGTGTACCTACTCCTTGGATAATATGTCAAATACAAACCTGTAATTCAATTTGATTATATTATCGAAATTGATATAAAAATAGCCCGTTATTACGGACTAAATTCATATGCTCCCCGGGTAGGATTCGAACCTACGACCTTAGAGTTACATGTAACCCCTATGTTTCCATAGGGCATGGACTATCTCATTACCATAGCATTGCTTTAGGTATCGGGCGTTCGAGGGTGTATTCACCTAGTCTCTGAACCTTACCCATTAGATAGTTTTTGTCTAATGGGTCTTGGCTGCGGATTGCCATATCCCATGGGGGAGTTAGGTTTCCCGCAATTAACCCAATTTTCACCTTAACGTTTCCATTAAGGGCTGCAATTTTATTTACAGCTCTCCGCTCTACCACTGAGCTACCGGGGAATATAAAAGAACAGTGTTATTATATCAATGGCTTGCCTAAAATACCAGCCATCCAGCCTAAAATTTTTCTTTGCAGATTGCTTTTATGAATTCTGATAGCAAAAATACCATGTTCATGTAGTTTTTTCCTTATTTTTCGACTTTTCGTTTTGTTTTCAGCAATATAACTCTTCTGAAATTGTTCAATTGGGATTTTAGTGATTTTCGACCAGTATTTTCTTGCTTTTAGCTCATTTAAATTATCGTGTATCCAGATTTGTCCTCTGAATTTTTCTTCAGGAACATTACAGAATTCTCGGAACCAATTCATCATGAATTGAATTATTCCTGAATTTGAGTTAGAAAAACCAACACCTTTGTCGCCTTTGTACCCATCGCCAAGATAGAGAGCTATTCCAGCTATAAATCTATCTCTTTTGTTTAGTAAACCAACTTCTCTTTTGCCCTGATTCAAGAGCTCTTTTGTCTTTTTAATACGTTCTTGTTGTTGTCTTTTGGCCCCAATGATTCTTCCTCTCTCAGTACCATTTAACCTTCTTTTTTTGAGTCTCCCCATTTGATTTGGGGTAAGAATTACATCTCTGCACCATAGGCTAAGAGTACTTTTCGATACAAGAACGTTTTTTCGAATTTCATTGTATGACAAGCCTTTCCCTCGGAGCTTAAGAGCCAAGCTTTTTTCTTCTAATTTTCCTGCGTACCCCACTCTTTTAATATGAACCATATAAAACCCGAAGTCAAGAAATATTTTCCATGGTTCAAATTCTTCCCAGAGAATTAGATTAGATGCAGATTTTGTAATCTTCTTTTCTCGCTCCGCAATGTGGGCATTTGGTTATTCCTAATCCAGAATGATGGGGAAATTTGATTAAAGAATTTTTTCGCAAGCCTTACAGATTTCGCAGGGCCCAACTTCAATATTTCTTGCTCCACAGTTTGCGCAGTTTCCTGTATGATAATCCCATTTTTCCACTGTCAACCTTTCATTTCCAAACGCGTCAGTTTTGACACCCAATGTATTTAGGAGATCGGAATTAAGGGCTCCTGTGCAGGCAGAGGAGCTAATTTCCCAACCCCTTTGTGCCATTTCTTGTTCTGCGGATGCTCCAACTCTAATAAAGTCAAATTCGGTGATGGCAAAGGAAATTTTTCTTGAGGTATTTTCTGCTACTTCTTTTCCGTCCCTCTTTGCTTCCTCTTTTAGTTTCCATGGTTTTCCTTCAGTGATTGTTTCCCAAGCATGGCTATCAAGAGGAAAAACTTCTTCTAAAAACTCCCAGGGGTCTTGGCCTTCCGGTACTTCAACTGGAATTGAGATTTCTCGAAGATCTTCTGGATTATCTATCCTAATTGATTTTGGTGAATGTTCGGCCAGTTGTATTGCTTTAAACATTAAGGAAATTGGAGAGAGATGGGAGGGAATGCCGTATAGCTCGATCTCATTTTCTCTTTTTCGAATACCCACATTAACCCTTGCCTCTAGATAGTTCTCCCCACCTCCGCTTGGACTTATCGAGATTGACAAAGCTCCTGGAGGAGTTTTTACTAGATGGCCATAAAACAACTCAGCTTGCCTACTTTCTTTTCTGTCAAATTCTGTCCCATATTTAAAGTGGTTGGCGACAGGCTCTTTGGAGTTGGGATCAACGATCTGGCCGTCAATTATTTCTAGCTTTCTTGGGTTGATTCTTTCCTCAAGAGAAAGTAGTTTTCCGGCCTCAATCGCAAGACCAGCCAGGTCTTCAAGAATTACAGGCCCCCTTATTTCATCGGGGAACCTTGTGTAGATTGAAGTGTCAAAAACCTTTTGCTCTTTTAACATATTTTTCCTGCTCGGGATACTTTGAAGTTGCTAGTTTTCTGGCTATAACAGTTGCGGCACAGCGCAGGAATTTCACCTGCTTCCTTAAACACAACCTCTAGAGTGATTATTCACGAAAAAAGTAAAAAATTCAAGGAGATTTTTGTGCTAAGATAAATTGGAGTGCGAAAAGTATCTATTCACGGAAAAGCATCGCTTTTAAGAGATTTTATTCTTGGGGCAAGTGATGGGATTGTTACTACTTTTGCTGTCATTGCTGGAGTAGTTGGAGCCTCTTTGTCTTCACGGGTCGTCATTATTTTAGGCCTGGCTAAACTTTTGGCCGATGCAATATCAATGTTTGCCGGTATTTATTTGGGAGCAAAAAGCGAAATCGAATATCGACATTTAATGAAAGATAAGCATGAAGATGTCCAGCCACTAACACAGGGGATTATTGTTTTCGTTTCTTTTCTAACAATCGGTTTTCTACCTCTTTTACCCTTTGTTTTTAATCTTCCTCAAAAATTTATACTCTCTTCGATTATTGTAGCGATTGCTCTTTTGGTAGTTGGAGGTGTGCGGGCGGCAAGTGTTGGCAAGCGTGCCTTGGTGGGAGCAATAGAGATGTTCTTGATTGGAGGAGCGGCCGCCGTTGCAGCCTATTTTGTCGGATTTTTGCTTGATAAATATGTAGTTTAAAAAGGGGGTGATAAAAGTGGCGAAGAAAGATTTAAAGCTAATTTCTCAGGTTTTAATAGGCAGTGCCATAATTTCTATAATCTTTGCCGGGATTGGCTATCTAGGCACAGACATTTGGTTGGCCTCAACTCAATGGCTGTTAGTGGCCGCTGTTTTAGCCCTTTTCGGAGTCTATGCCAAACTTGAGAGCTAGGGCGCGGTAATTCTGCGGAGAATATGCGGAAATTCTCCAGAGTTAGAAATGGATTTGACACATAGTTTTTGATTTGTTATTCTTTGCCCAGTGAAAAAGAAAGATATAGTAATTGGTTTGGTGATCTTGGCCGTTTTGGCTGGATCAATTTACTTTATTCGAAAACCAAGACAGCGTCTCGAAGAACTTCCCAGTCCCTCAATTGAAGAAAAGATTGAAGAGTCATTTAATCTGCAAATCCCCGACGATGTTGACAAAGCTCAATTAAGAGATATTACTGGCGGCACCAGTAGTGGAATGGCAACCAGAATTTTTGAAAGTGGTAAATTTAAGCACATGGTTTTAGCTGATTTGCCCGATCCAGTAACCGGAGTTTTCTACGAAGGCTGGTTGGTAAAAAACAATGACTTTTTTTCAACCGGAAAAATGAGAATAGCCAAAGGTGGTTGGATTTTGGAATTTGAATCCAATATTGACTATTCCGACTATAACAAAGTTGTTGTAACTCAAGAGTTAATTGATGACGAAAATCCAGAAACCCACATCCTCGAAGGGGAGTTTTGACTTCACAAGCCTAGCAAGGTAAATTTAAACTAATGAGAAGGTCTTTTTTAGTAATATTTGGCTTTCTTGTCCTTTTTTTTCTTTCAACCTCCCCAGTGGATGCCAGCCTGGTTGTAGTTGACAGTGAAGGAAAGGTAATTTGGAAAGTTCTTTCAAGTCAGGATCCCTTAGCCCTCGATATCGCTGAAAGAGGAGAAATTGAAATTAAAGAGGTTGTAGCAGGGGAAACAAGCACGAGTATCGCTTTAAGAAAAGAGGGAGAAAAGTTTTTTTTGAATGATTTAGAGGTGACAAACTGGAACGATAGCTTAGTTGAAATTGAGGAGAGAGAAGAGGTTAAAAAGATACTCATCGGTACCCAGGGGGATAAGTTTACCATTGAGCAAAACGGAATTATTGCCATGACTGATTTCCCAATCAATATCAGGCCAAAAGAAAACGAACTTTCGGTGACCACTGATTCAGGAGCAATATTTCTTTCAATTTTACCGATAGAAGCGGCCGAATCTGCTCTCCGCTCTAGGTTTATTAGCAGGGTTAACAAAAAAGGAATTTATTTGTCAGAAGAGGAGGTTGGAGTCCTTGCCTATCGGATCGAGGGCGAAAAGGTTTTCAATTTTTTCAACCTTTTTGAATACAGCGTTCCAGTTACAGCCCACGTCTCTGCCTCAACAGGAGAAATCCTTGCCGTTAAAGGACCAGAGTGGTTCAAGATATTTAGCTTTTTATTTACATGAGCCCACTCTTTACCATTCTAATCCTAGCCTTTATAGGCAGTGTCGCTGGCCTTATTGGTGGTGTTATTTTTCTTTTAAAAAAGGAATGGGCAAGGACTCTGTGTAAATACGCTGTCCCTTTTGCCGCCGGCATTCTTCTTTCGGTTTCTCTCCTCCATCTTTTACCTGAGGCAGTACATAAAGTTGGAGAGGTGGGATATCTTTATGTGTTGATTGCTCTTCTCTTTTCATTTTTCTTTGAACAATTTTTCGCTCACTTACACCATCATGAAGACAGGCATCATACTATGCAAAAAACCTCCATCCCTCTGGTTATTTTTGGCGATACCATCCACAATTTTATTGATGGGGTGGCTATAGCCGCAGCCTATTTAACCAATCCTTATTTCGGGGTGATTATTGCCCTATCTTCTTTTTTACATGAGACTCCACACGAGATTGCCGATTTTGGTGTTTTGATGTCAGCTGGTTGGTCAAGAAGTAAGACTTTTATGGCCAACCTTTTTTCGGCCATGGCTACTTTTCCTGGAGCCCTTTTTGTCTTCTTTTTTATGCAGGATGGTCAGGAAAAAATTGGAGTTTTATTGGCCATTTCAGCTGGAATTTTTCTTTACTTGGGGGCATCCGATTTCCTGCCTGAAGTTGGGGAAGAGAAAAGGGGCGTCCCGGCCTGGAAGAAATTTACCCTTCTTGTTGCTGGTGTTGTCATAATGTATGTTTTAACATTAGTTTCTCCCGAGTACTAAGGAGGTGATTTTTTAAATGCAAATAACAATTTATTCAACCACTACCTGTCCGTATTGCAAAATGTTAAAAAAGTATTTAGCTGAGAAAAATATCTCTTTTGTCGAGAAACTGATTGACCAAGATGATGCGGCGAAAGATGAGATGGCAAAAGAGTCAAGTGGATTTCTCGGTGTCCCTTTTGTCGTCATTGTAAAGGATGATGGTTCAAAAGAGACGGTGGTGGGGTTTGATAAAAGTAAATTAAATAGTATTCTTGGGATACAAGAATGATTTTCGTAAATTTTAAAACTTATAAAGAAAGTACGGGAGAGCTGGCACTCTCTTTGACAAAGGTAGTAAACGATGTTGCGAGCGAGACAGGGATTGAGGTGGTTGCTTGTCCTCAGACAGCTGACTTACGGGAAATAGCCAAGACATCAAGCCATCCTGTTTGGGTACAACATGTGGATGGAAAAGAAAGAGGGCGGGCCACAGGCTGGTTTCCGGCAGAGATTGCTAAAGGGGCTGGCGCAGAAGGTGCCCTCCTTAATCATTCAGAACACAAGCTGTCAGTTGGTGTTCTGGGAGAAACCTTAGCAAAATGTAAAGAGGTGGGTTTAAAAACTCTTGTTTTTGCTGATAATTTGAAGGAGGCAGAAATAATTGCCAAACTTCAGCCAGATCTAATAAGCTATGAACCCTCAGAGCTTGTTGGTAGCAAAACTACTTCAGTGGCCAAGTCTAAACCAGATGTTATAGAAAAAGTGGTGAAAGCAATTCCTGAGATACCTATTCTGGTTGGTGCCGGTGTTAAGAATGCTCAGGACGTAAAAGTTAGTTTAAAAAGAGGGGCGAAAGGTTTTGTTATTTCCTCAGCTGTTGTTTTGGCTGACAACCCAAAGCAAGTTTTAGAAGATTTAATTAAAGGATTTAAATAATGCAGGTTTATCTTGGTGCGGACCATCGTGGTTTTAAATTAAAGGAAAAGATTAAGAAGTGGCTTGAAGAGTGGGACTATGAGGTCAAAGACATGGGTGCATCTGAGTTTGATTCAAAAGATGATTACACTCTTTATGCAGAGAAGGTTGGGTCAATTGTTGGCAGAGAAAAAGGGGCACGTGGCATTTTACTTTGTGGTTCTGGTGTGGGAGTTGATGTCACGGCCAACAAGTTTGATGGAGTGCGGGCTTCAATTGGCAAGACCCCCGAACAAGTAAAGGCGGGTAGAAGTGATGACAATATGAATATTCTCGTTATCGCCGCTGACTATACAAAGGAAGATGAGGCAAAAAAAATGGTTAAAACTTTTCTTGAAACAAAATTTGAAGGCAAGACAAGACAGAAAAGACGTCTTTCTGATATTGAAAAAATTGAGGCAAACAATTAAGATAAAACCCACATGGAGTACTCCTTAGCTCTAGAACTTTCTCATGCCACAGAGGTGGGAGCAATGGCTGCAGCCAGGGCAGCCGGTTTTGGTGATAAAAAGATGGCAGACAGGGAAGCGGTAAGGGCGATGCGCAAGTTCCTTAATAGCGTTGATTTCAAAGGAAAGGTGGTTATTGGAGAAGGAGAGCGAGATAGGGCACCAATGCTTTATATTGGTGAAAAATTAGGAACTGGTAAAGGAAACGCTATTGATATTGCTGTTGACCCTCTTGAAAACACAAACGCCACCGCCGCTCTTAGCTCAAGAGCAATATCTGTCCTGGCCGCTTCAGAAAAAGGTGGCCTTTTCCATGCTCCTGATATGTATATGGAGAAACTTGTGGTTGGCCCAGAAGCTTCGGGTAAAGTAGAACTTGACGCTCCGGTAAAGAAGAATTTGGCGGCTATTGCCAAGGCCTTGGATAGAGATGTTAGAGATTTGGTGGTTGTGGTTCTAAACAGAGACAGACATGAAGAATTGATTACTGATATCAGAAAAGTAGGAGCGCGGGTGAAACTAATCCCAGACGGAGACTTGTTACCCGGAATTGCCGCTTGCATGAGAGGCTCAGGAGTCCATGCTCTGATGGGTATTGGGGCCGCCCCCGAAGGCGTGATGACAGCGGCAGCCCTTCGTTGTGTTAAGGGGGAAATGCAAGCAAGGTTTTGGCCCAAGAATAAAGAAGAAGAAAAAAGACTCAAAAAAATGGGAGGTGATCCTAAAAAAATCTATAAAGAAACCAATCTTGCCAGTGGGGAAACAATAATCTTTTGTGCCACTGGAGTAACAGATGGCGATATTCTGCGGGGGGTTAAGTTTTTCGGAGGCGGAGCAAGAACTCACACTTTAGTTATGAGTACTCAAACAGGTAAAATTAGATTTGTAGATACAACTCACGTATTTGATAAAAAAGTTATAGAATATAGATTATAAAGTTATGATTTCCCCAACGATTAATAAATTAATTTCTCCAATAGTTAATGTAAAGGATGGGAAAATTATTGTTAAGGACAAGTCAAAACTAGCCAGTAAAAAATGGGATGAGCTTGTTTGGCAGGCGGTTTTTGGCAAAGAAAAGGATAAACAATCAGCCAGATGGGTTATTTGGGAAACTGGCCAAAGTCTTGGAATAAGGCCAGCCTCAATTAATGAACTTTACATGGCCCGAGGAAGAGAAAAAGTCTCACTTGACTTTACCGTTCCCGCAATCAACTTACGAGGTATGGCCTATGATATGGCCCGAGCAGTTTTTAAGGTTGCTAAAAAATTAAAAGTGGGTGCCTTGATCTGCGAGTTGGCAAGAAGCGAAATGGGTTATACTGACCAACCCCCAGAGGAGTACGCCATAGTGGTTTTGGCCGCAGCAGCCAGAGAAGGATGGAAAGGCCCTTTATTTATTCAAGGAGATCATTTTCAGACAAAAGTAGTTGAGCCGGGTGTTCCTAAAGAAGGGGAAGTAAAGGCGGTTAAAGATTTAACCAAGGAATCAATCGATGCCGGTTTTTATAACATTGACATAGACACCTCCACATTAGTTGATTTAGATAGAGAAACAGAGAAAAAACAACAAGAGCCTAATATTAAACACTCTCTGGAGATTGCTAAATTTGTGAGATCAAAAGAGCCAAAAGGGATAACAGTCTCTTTGGGAGGAGAAATCGGTCACATTGGTGGGAAGAACAGCACAGTAGAGGATTTTATGGCTTACATGGAAGGCTTCAATGCCGGCTTACCACCTGGAGTGGTTGGAATGAGCAAGATTAGCATTCAGACAGGAACCAGTCATGGAGGGGTGGTTTTGCCCGATGGATCTTTGGCAGACATCGACGTTGATTTTGGAGTTTTAGCCGAGATCTCTAAAGTGGCCAGGAAGAAATATAAAATAGGCGGGGCGGTTCAGCACGGGGCCTCAACTCTTCCTGATGAGTATTTCAGTCAATTTACCGAGTCTCAAGCGATTGAAGTCCATCTTGCTACTGGATTTCAAAATATTACGATGGACCATCCAAAGTTTCCTAAGAAACTCTTAAGAGAGATGTATGCCTGGCTAGACAAAGAAAAAGCTGATGAACGAAAAGAAGATTGGACCAATGAGCAGTTTCATTACAAACTGAGGAAAAAAGCTTGGGGTAAATTTAAAAAGGATTGTTGGCAGATAGATGAGAGAGCAAGGGAAGAAATTAGGGCCGCATTGGAAAAAAGGTTTGAATTTATGTTTAAACAACTAAATGTTGTGGATACGGCCAACATGGTTAATAAGATTATTAAACCCCTTGAAATTCACAAAAAGATTTCTGATTTTGGACAAAAGGATAAGAAAAGAAAAGAAGTAAAAGGCTTGGCTGATTAGTGAGTATGAAAAAGAAAACAATCAGAGATATCAAGCTAAAGGGAAAAAGGGTTTTACTGAAAGTTGATTACAATGTTAGTTTGCTTGATGGTTTTCGAATCGGTGATGACACCAGAATAAAACAAACATTACCCACGATTGAATATTTGCTTTCCAAGGATTGTACTTTGTTTTTTGTTTCTCATTTAGGTAGGCCAAAAGGCAAGAAGCAATCCAAGTATTCTTTAAAGCCGGTGGCAAAACATCTCCAGAAGATTTTAGGTAGAAAGGTCAATTTTATTGAAGACTATATTGATGGTAAAGGGATTGAGATAGCCAGGAAGGCAAAAAAACAATCAATCAATCTTTTGGAAAATATTAGATTTTATCCTGAAGAAGAGGCCAATGATCTTAAATTTGCCAAAAAACTGGCAAACCTGGCAGAAGTATTTGTTAATGATGCTTTTGGGGCCGCCCATCGGGTACACGCCTCTTCTGTCGGAGTAGCCTCTTATTTACCGTCAGTGGCAGGTTTTTTACTGGAGAAAGAAGTAGATGTTATTAATAAAGCTTTGACTAAGCCCAAACATCCTTTTGTTGCCATTGTGGGAGGCGCCAAGGCAGAAGATAAAATAACTTGCATAGATCGTTTATTGGAAAAAGCAGATGTTTTAATTGTTGGGGGTGGGGTGGCCAACACTTTTTTGAAAGCTTGGGGGTATGAGGTAGGTGAATCTTTGGTCAGCCACGAAATGGTAAAGTTGGCAAAGGAGCTTTTCTTGAAAGCTTCCCGAAGCAAGACTCAGATGTTATTACCAACTGATGTGGTATTGGGGAATTTGAAGAGGAATGTTCACAATGGCGTAGTGACACCAGACAGGATTCCTAAAGATATGCAGGCTTTAGATATTGGCCCGAGAACCCAGGCAGAATTTGGGGCAGTTATTGCCAAAGCAAAAACCATTATTTGGAATGGGCCAATGGGCGTCTATGAGAATCCTAAGTTTTCCATAGGAACAGAGTTTGTCTATCACGCCATTGCCGAGAACCGCAGTTCTCTTTCTATTGTCGGCGGTGGAGACACTTTGGCAGCAATCAACAAGAAGGAATATTTGAAAGCAATTGACCATATATCAACAGGTGGGGGAGCAATGCTGGAGTTTATTGAAAAAGGAACCTTGCCAGCCATTGATGCTTTGCAAAATAAATGAGGTTGTAATTTCCTCTAGTTATACCTACACTTATTAACATATGGTAAAAGTTGCGATTAACGGTTTTGGAAGAATAGGAAGGCTTGCCTTCAGAGTGGGACTCTTAAAGTATTCAGACAAAATTGAGTTAGTGGCTATCAACACTTCGGGTTCCATGAACATTTCTGGCTGGGCTCATTTGGCCAAATACGACACGATGTATGGGAGGTTTGAGAAAGAGATTAAAACAGAAGAGGTTTCAGATAAAGATCCCTTAATCGGATATTTTTTGGTTGATGGAAAAAAGATTGCAGTTTTAGCCCAAAGGGATCCTGAGAAAATTCCTTGGAAAGAATATGGTGTCGAGATAGTTATCGAATCTACAGGGGCTTTTAATAAAGAAGAGGATGCCAAAAAACACTTAGCGGCCGGGGCAAAAAAAGTGGTGATCTCAGCCCCTGGAAAGGGAGGAAGCATAAAAACCTATATTCTGGGGGTAAACAAATATGAAGGAGAGGGAGAAATTCTGTCTAACGCTTCTTGTACCACCAATTGCACTGCGCCTGTAGTGGCCGTCCTCCAGGCAAAATTTGGCATTGAGAAAGCAGCCATTACAACAATTCATGCCTACACAGACGGACAGAGGTTGTTGGACAATTCACACAAAGACCTAAGGCGAGCCCGGGCCGCCGCTCTCAACATAGTGCCGACAACAACCGGGGCGGCTGTTTCTACAACTGAAACAATCCCTGAACTAAAAGGTCTTTTTGAT
>SDBU01006978.1_pt1 | contig 13146 bp, 13 predicted proteins | sample 2277071 | NCBI WGS metagenome assembly SDBU01 (sample SAMN10397929, study PRJNA504765) | marine sediment metagenome | isolation source: marine sediment core GS08_GC12, 126 cmbsf | place: Arctic Ocean: Gakkel Ridge, Loki's castle | collected 2008 | reverse complement strand
GGCAGCAACCCGGGGTCCAGCGTATATTCATATTCTCAATGTTTGCCCGGTTGGTTGGCGGTGCCGTCCTGAATTAACCATTAAGCTGGGCCGTTTAGCGGTACAAACTGGGGTATTCCCGCTGTATGAAGTAGAAGATGGCCGGCATAAATTGAGTGTTCATCCCGCTAAGCTTAAACCTGTGCAGGACTATTTGAAGCTACAAGGACGATTTAGACACCTATCTCAAGAAACAATAGCAGAAATTCAACAAAGAGTGGATAGAGAATACACTAAACTTATCGAGAAAATGGTATGAACCCGGGATTAAACAATTGGCAGAGAAGGCGAAGTCAATATTAGATAGCTACCAGCGTGACCAGGGATTGTTAGTATTCATTTTGCCAGATACTCAAGCAGAATATAATTATCTACCTGAGGAAGCCTTAATACAGATTAGCCAGGGGTTAGATATTCCGTTGAGGTATGTCTATAGTGTCGCTAGCCTACATTGCTAAACAAGTAAATTTAGCCCCGGAAGCATTTGATGCCTGTCCTAAATACCGGGACTAAAACCTGGCTAACCATTAGCTTGACTGATAATAGGCGCTTTGCTATATTTTAGATACGGGGTGTGGCGCAGGTGGCTAGCGCGCAGCGTTTGGGACGCTGAGGTCGGAGGTTCAAGTCCTCTCACCCCGACCATAGATACAGGGGATTATTTGGCATCAAGCGGGAGTAACTCAGTTGGTAGAGTCCCTGCCTTCCAAGCAGGTTGTCGCCGGTTCGAGCCCGGTCTCCCGCTCCACAGACTTAGCTTCAAATCGTTCACAAAAGTTCACAAAAGATTTACTTGATAAATTCCTTAGTTCTAGAGCATCAGGCACAAGCCCTAAGACTATTGGAGGCTACCATCTAGCTCTTGATAAGTTTGTTGGTTATCCTATCACTCCAGAAGGTATCAATGTCTATCTAAATTCTCTTACCTGTGGTAACGCCAAGCACAACTACTATCGTTGTATCAAGACACTTTGTAGGTGGCTATATCACACTGACCAGCTTCCCTCTAATCCTATTGAGAAAGTGTTACCACCACGAAGGCAAAAGAAACTACTGCCAGCTATCAGTAAAGAGCAATTAGGCATACTGGTAAATCATGCCCTTACCGAGAGGGATAAAGTTACTATCAACCTCTTATGGTATTCGGGAATGAGACTATCGGAAGCTGCCAGTGTAAAGGCTAAGGACTTCAATTGGCAAGAGGGAACTGTAGTTGTATTGGGTAAAGGGAATCGTTATCGCAAGGCTTTAGCAGGTAATGGTATTGTAAGAGATTGGTTCACTAAGCATGATAGTCTTGAGATAAACCCGCATGGCATACAGACCATGCTTCTCAGGTTAGGACAAGCTACAGGGATTCACTGTAACCCTCATAGCTTCAGGAGAGGTTTCTGTGTTCACAATGTAAAATCAGGATTATCCAATAAGGTAATTCAAAGCCTAGGTGGTTGGGAGACTCCCGATATGGTTAGCCACTATGCAGCAAGTCTAACCTTTGATGATGCCTTAAAGCTATACAAGGTTGTGAACATTGATGCCTAGCAAGCAGGGGTTCAAAGCTAGATTGTTCACAAGACAAGGTTAGTTGTTCACAGCTAGACAAGGGGTCAGTCTCGTAGCCGAGACGCACTACAATCAATATTTAAGGGTGTTATGTGTCCTAGCTATGGAATTTTACTATAGATATGGGGGGTATCCCCTGGGGCACTGGCTTGACCAAAGCCTAGTTAACGGAAGGTAGTCTCGTAGAAAAATCTAGTTTACCTCTAAATTTACTCAAATTTTCTAGAGACGAAGACTGTTCTTCGTTTGTAGGTTCCTGTATTCTCAAATAACCCTGAAGACAATGTCTGTGATAGTTGCTACGAGTAAAATACTTGTAAGGAAAATAAGCGCCCAAGTCAGCCGATTCAATCGTTGCGAATGTTCAGCTAGAAAGTAGATAGCCGTGAACACTTGCCATCCACCACCTTTGTCATAATCAAATCCGAGCTCTTCCATATTTGGAACTTGTGCCAGCATCTTTCTCATTTTTTCTTGCACTTTTTTGTTCCTTTTATCCAAGTATCCGTTCATTCTTTCGTCTGCGCTCATATAGATGGCTCCTCTCCTGTTGTATTTACCTAGATTTTAGAGCTTCGCACAAACTATATCCAGTATCCCATTAAATAAATCCTTTATAGGTGTTCTATACTACTGCCTTATTTGAAGAGTGGGTAAATGGAGACAAGTGAAGGGGGAAGCACGCACAAATCAGAAACCGAGAGACGCCATTGTTACCATAACGCTTTAGTGTATAATATGCCATAGGCGTTCTTATTTCCAGTCTAGAAAAATCATCCTGAATTAAGGCGACGAATGAGCAAAAACATAACACAAATCCAAGCGATGTGGGAAAAGGAAAGTAATTCCTACAAGACTCAAGAAGTAGGTTCTGGCACGCAAAGATTTGTGAGAGAAATCCTTGAATGCGAAGGCTTATTTAATTTGAGGGAAGGGAATCTTTCCACTCCAAAAGAGAAAAGATTAAACGAATTCATATACGAAAAAAAGACGAAGGATAGACGACATGCCGACTTCGTTCTCTATATTAATTCCGATATTATTATTCCAATCGAAGTGGAGCAATTTACCCATTTAAAAAGAGGTGAGCACCAGCTAGTCAATTACCAAAGTGACCTTGAAAAGAAATATGGCATATTAACTGATGGTTATGAATGGCGTTTCTATAACAACACTCTTTACCGCACTTTTAATATTAGTCAAATATTAAAAGAAATATCGCTCTTCACGGAATATTGGAAAGAGTACATCAAACCTGAGCACTACTATATCTCATTTTTTGAAAAGCAGGGGCAACTATCCTTTTTCGGGAAAGAAGAACTTGATGTTGAAGGAAACCGCCAATTATTTTTTGAGGATATAACTACCCTAATTAAAAGTTTGAGAACAAAATTTAACATTGAAGGCTACTTTGAAGAACTTGATAAGAAAGAAGCCGAAAAGAAAGCCACCGAAATAACCTACGCTTATCTTATCCAGTTCATTCTCTACAAGACACTCGCAGACAACAAATTTGAGAATTTTTACACCGACTATCAAGAAAGACTTGAGACCATTCATAGGTCAATAAAAAGCAGTAGTTATAAAGAAATATTGGGTATTATTGATGGGATGAGCTCTCAAATATCGGAGAATATATACCATCCCTTTGCTGAAGAGCAGGAGTACATTTGGAATAAGCTACTCAGGTTAATTCATAATGCGAGGAATGAGCTTAACGAAGTATCACCTTGGCTAGATATTATTGTTTTCATAAAGAAATATAGCTTCATCAATGTACGTAATGAGATTTTTGGATACGTGTACGAGAATTACTTGAAAGAGCTTTATGAAGAAGAAAAAAAGGGGCAATACTTTACTGACCCTGCTGTGGTTAATTTTATGCTTGAGCAAGTAGGATACACTGCAATCAACATCAGAGAAAAGATTCGTATTGGTCAAGCGGACAAAGTATCATTAGTTGACCCCGCTTGCGGGAGTGGCACTTTTTTATATAGTGCCGCCCGTGAAATAATAAAGTCCTCAGATTGGACTACGAAAGACCAATCAAAACAGCTAGAAGACCTTATAACCAGTAACGTTTACGGACTTGATGTAGCCGAGTTCCCTCTTTATCTAGCTGAAATGAGCATCTTAATGCGAATGCTATTTCTCATAATTGGGAAAACCTACAACAATCCGCTAGACAAAAAAATTAAAGTCTTTGTCACTAAAGATAGTCTATCCGAGTTCTTAGGCTCTGTTATTGAGATACCCAAAAAAAGCAACAAACAGAGTGGATTACAGGCGTCGTATTTTGGAAGAATTATTCAACCAGAATATGAAAGCTATATGCGAGATGAAGTAGATTTAGCCGAGATGAAGGACAGTATAACTGCATTCCCAAGACGTAGGTTTGATTACGTGGTTGCAAATCCTCCTTATGTGTCTTATAACGAATGCTGCAAACAACACGTAACTGTTTTTAACCTGATTAAATCGGGAAAGGTCAAGCTAAATAATATATATGGTGTCAACCTTCACAGCGTCCCAGGCAATCCTAAAAGGTATAGACCAAATCCAAATCTATATGCCTTTTTCGTAGCACTAGGGTTAGCTCTACTCAAGGATGATGGAAGGCTTTGCTATATCATGCCCCAAACCCTTTTAGTCAATGCTGATTTTGATGTACTTAGATACCATTTATCAAAATTCACTACCATTGAAAAAATAATAATTTTTAGTGGGAAAATGTTTATAGGTCGTGGCTTGAGACAAAACAAACCCGTCCCAACATCTAGTTTGATTTTGATAGCCTCTAGGAAGACCCCAGAAACTGAACATCAGACGAAAATAGTAAATTACAGCGGCGAGGATACTAATATTGAGGAAGTGTTCGAGAATATCTCCAAGGGCATTAACGTCCTCACAAGAAATATTGCCCAAACAAAATTATTAGAGAATATCTCGAATTGGAATTTCATAAAAGCTGATATTGAAACAAATGAGTTTCTAGAAATCTATACAAAGAATAGCGATGATATGTCCCTTTACTATACCCACACATCTGCCAAATATATTTTCAATGATACTTTTATCTTTGATGGGGGATATAGTATTGACGAGAAGAAGTACCTTTCAACTCCAGATGAACTTCAAGGATATTATCAATGCCCCAAGTTAAACAATAAGTTTTGGACTATTAAAGAATATTTTGGCTTCTGGACTAATGAGAGAATAAAAGGCAGAGCGATGTATATTGCTCTTCGACAAGGCAATCAGGGATACAGCTTCCTAGATGCTCAGTTCAAAATTATATGGTCTTATAACGCCACGGATAGATTTTTTTACACCGAGAAACCTGTAATTTGGGCTAGGAATAAGTATCTGGGAATAGCGTCGAATAACAGAAATGAAATTCTATATTTCTTTGCAATTTTAAACTCCAGAGTCACTAAATTCCTGCTTAACAGCTTTGTCAAAATAGCTCAGGAGGATACCCGAACCATATTAGTAAGCCTTCAGATAATTAAAAATCTATTAAGAGTGCCCAAAATAACTGAAACAAATAAATTTATAAAAACTATCCTAATAAATAAGGTTGACGAGCTATTGAAGCTTGAGAATGCCACACTGTCTGAATTTGTTGATTTCTCGGAAGTATTATTACAGAAGTTCAATGGCATAAGTGTGGAAGACAATGAGTTGATACTTGAGCACCAGAATAGCCAGAGAAGGTTATTCATTAAAGGAGATATTAGCCTTATCAAGAATAGCGTGGAAAATTGGAAACGCTCCAAAGGTAGAAGACTCGAAGAGAACGAAATTGCTTTGTCTGAAATAAAAGAGCTTCCAATAATCAATATAGATATGCAGACAAAGCTTAAGGGTCTAATAGATGATTTGGTGTTTGCACTCTATTTAAATATACCATTGGATGAGAAAGAAATAGAGATGGCGGAGTATGTAAAAAATGCTTGTTCTATAAGCCAGTATTACAAGTTATGTTCCTAATAGGATAATTTAGACTTGCTGTAATACAATTTGGATTAGGAGGAAATTAAATGACTAGTTTATGGCAACAACATCATATTGAGGATATAATCATTCGAATTCTAAACGGAGTTGAAGACGAGGGGCATCACTTTAGGAGACCATTCTTGACAGCATACCAACTAGCGATAGAGTTTGACCGCCGACACCATGACATTGTTACGCAGTTAGATATAGAAGTGGGAGGTGCTGGTACTGGTGAGCATGTTAGCCTAGCTCAATATTTGGCTCGGCAACTATCCAGTCAAATTCAGAATAACCCCAACTACGTCATTGAAGGGGCTTTTATTTCTAACCAAAACGTTAGAGAACTATCATACAATTATGGTCAAGAGATAATCACATCATCTCTCACTGGTTCAGGTTATAGCCTGTCAATGTTTCGTTTGCGTTAAGAAAACAAACCTTACTAGCACAAAGAAACCAGAGACGGTTAAATCTCTCGGTTCTCAATTGACACCCACTACTGCGAGGGATAGAATCACAATATATTTTAGTGAGGGAAATAATATGACCACTGTTAACAATGTAAATATATTAAATGCGTTAGAGCAATTCTACACAGAGTTAAAATCGTATAAGAGCCTTCAAGACCGTTTGTTCAGTGAAAAAACCATATTAGGTCACTGGATTAGGGAGAGAGACGAGTTAAGAGAAAATCTTGTGCGTACAACTGGTATGCTGAAAGAAATAATAATTGCTCTGACTGGTAAACAGTATTTTGTTCAAAACGACACTCAGTACGATATGTGGAACGAAGCCTTCAATCAAGTACTATCCACGCCAGTACCATCCGCAACCAATATAATCGCTGTTACTTTTTGTGCCGACAGTACAAATGAAGCTACTGGCAGGCTAGAATCAGATATTCAAAAGGGTATAAGAGATGAACAAGGGGATTTAATAGAAAAACCAGTAAGAAGTACAGGGGAAAAAGATACTGTTAAATTACCCATTCAACTTTTTGATTCAATGCAATTTCATCTAAGAATAATTGAAGTAAGTAGAGAACTCTTTAAAGATAAGCATTATAGAGATGCAATATACAGAGCATTTGTTGAAGTTAACAATTTCGTAAAACACAAAGCTAAAAGTCAAGAAGCTGGAAGAAGTTTAATGTCAACAGTGTTTCGTCTAGAAAGTCCTATAATCCAACTTAACTCATTAAAAACGCAGTCTGACAAAGATGAACAGGAAGGATTTATGTTTTTGTATATGGGTGCAATGGAAGGAATAAGGAATCCGAAAGCACATGAAAACATTATCCAAGATGACCCATATAAAGCTCTTAAGTATTTAAGTTTAGCTAGTTTGTTAATTGAAACAGCTGAAGCCTGTTTTAGAGTAAATATCCCAGACTAGCTTCCTATGTCGTCTATGCAACCTGAAGTGCTCTAGACAAGCCTTCACTGTCTCACTGGCACTATTGTACTCTGCCCTGTGGTCTCTAAGCCACTGGCTTATCATAGCTTCATCTAGGACTAATGGCTCAACAGGTTCTAGATTGAGCCCATTCAATCTTCTATGCCACCTTGCCTGTCTATCGTTCATGATATTACTCCTAAGCTTGTGGACATCTACATAAACCCAACCTTACCTATGTCTGTGGTAAGATGGTGTATGCGAACATCAAATAAGAAATATCTGATAAGGATAGCAAGAATAATCGCAATCATCATTGTCTTAATAATCATTGTAACCTTAGTTATTACTCGGCTTCCCCGTGGAGTGTTCAGCTGACTTGGCTATCGTGAAATCATAACTTTACCCATGGTAGGTTAACGACATAAACCCACCACCCACTACCCCTCCCCAATTAGTATAGTATCCGTCCTTTCAAGTGTCCGATTTTGTGACACCGCCCTCACACCATATCAAACCTCATATTTTATATATATTCTATAGGTAGGAGGGATGGGGGCAGGCGGTGTCAAGATTTCGGACAGTTTAGATTGCCCTAAACCATTTACCACTCTCCCCCTTATAAATAATCCCAAGGTCTTCTAGTTCCTTAAGAACAGACGAAGCCCTATCAGTGGAACATCCAATAGCTCTAGACGCTTCCCTAAGTCCTATACCGAACTCAGGTGTGTCATTACAACTACCACCATTCCTTATGTGCTCCAGAACGATGTCGTTGTAGGCTTTGAGCAGTCTATACCTATCCTCTGGCATGTTGGTCTGATTTATGTCTACCGCAAAGGCAACATCATACCAATCTATATTCTGTTTCCCCCATAGCAGAGCATGTCCTCTAGCCAAAGCATACAGTGTCTCTCTTAGCCTTGATGGAGTCTCAACTAATGGCGGATTGTATCCTGTGGCGTCCTGTCTTTGAATTAGCCCTCTCCAGCGACATGTTGTGTCAGCACTCCAACGAAGCCATTCAGTCAAAACCTCATCATCCTGGCTTCTATCCCAGTCCAGTGTGGCGTATCCTTGCCAGAATCCCCCTAGGAATTGTTTTACCACACGACTACACTCTGCTAAGGCAGCACCATAATCCTTCCGTATGTCACCTGACGGTACAACCTTGCCCAGATTAAAGAATATCCATCTGGAAGATAGCTTACCCAGAGCTTGCCATACTCTGTGTTCTGGTGGTGTCGTCCCACCAATCATATTGAAACGATAATCACCCTGGTAACCTCTCCGTCCTTGCGTTCCTGTGGCACGAATGTAACCTTTGCCATCCATAATCTTTGTTAGTATACCAATGCTATTTATCAAATCCTCATATCGCTTGCTAAACAGTGGGGATAACTCATCCACCACAAGTATTTTGTGCTTTAGTTGTGGTAATAGGTCAATCCTTTTTAGCTGCTCTGTTGTCTTTGTAGCGTCCGCTGAAACGAAACTAGCAGGGGTAAAGTCATCACACCTATAGATAGGGTCATCAGTACCCAGCATGGATAGAGTAGTGCCTTTCCGTCCCCCAGGGGCACCAACAAGGATTAACCCGACACAGTGATGAATATCCTTGAGCATACTAGCCCCAACAACAGATAAAGATGCTTCTAGTGGTAGCCAGCAAGCTGGTAGTTCCCTTCTAACTACAGCTTCAACTTGTTGAATAGTGATAGCTTGACTTTGTGGTTCGCTTATATTGTCTATTCCAATCATTTGACCCCCCTTTTCTATTTCTTTAGACTAGGGTAACATAGCTACTGTGCATAAACGGGTACATAAAGGACATAAAAGAAATGAGTAGAAATCCTAAACCAACAGCTGAGGAATTAAGGTGTGTATATGACCTGATACTCAGGGGTTATGATGATGCGGATATTCTAGCGGAGTATGCTCAATTATATGAAAATGGTAACTTGATGTTTCCGTACCGAACCGACAAACGATTTGTCAGGGAGCGTAGGAAAGAACTGGAGGCAGCATCCGAAGTGCTACAGGAACATGTTAAGAAGAAGATTGACCCCATTGTCGTGAAACGAAGGGAAGAGCATTTTGCACAATTAGCCAGTGTTGCTAAGAGCCTACTAGCCAACGACCTTGAAAGTGTTCTTGAGAAGCAAACCGAAACTCCAGTGGATTATACAATTACTAACCAAGAAGGCTTATTCTATACTCTTGACAAGGATGACCTTTCAAATCGGTTAGATGATAATCTGCAGTCCACCTTTGACAAATACAAAGATTGGTTTATAAAGTTTTGCTTTATTCCCCATTTGGAAGCTGAGTTACCAACAGAGATAAAAGCTGAAGGTTTATGGGATGGTGTTATTAACGAGAAGCCCTATGAATTAATACATACTCTAAGACTTCTTGCAGAAAGGAAGACATTCAACGGTACTTGTCCTGTGTGTAAGGACTGGAGATAACACAATGTTGCCAGACTCACCACGGCTATATAATCACCACTGACCCTTTTGATGGAGCCTCCAAAGCCTATCCATAATCTCATGCAGTTTAGCTAAAGCCACTTCTTCATTATTCTTGGCTCTATCAAACTCAGCTAATGATTCCACAGTCGGAATCCAAGGTATCAATCTCTCTCCCCTTGATACATCTGCAACAGGAGGTAATAATGCAACAACCTGCTCATGTGCTTTGACATACTTCACTGTCCACTCAGAATGTTCTTTAAGAAGCTGCTCCCTTGCTCCCACCTCAACCTCCTTGGGTTTTGTTAGCTCTACTTTTCATATATTGAATGCATAATTTAATCCTACCACAATAAACATGAAAGTATTCAGAGTTGCCTTGACTGTATACCTGTATCCGTGTATAATAGTCTCATGTACAGTGTTAAGGAAGCAGCACAGAAGCTAGGATTAGATACCAGCCAAGTGAGAAGGTTATTGGCTAAGGGTGACATCAAAGGTGTCAAGTTAGCTAGAGACTGGATAGTGCTGGAGTTAACTTATAAGAGGAGAAGGAAACCGAAGACCAAAAAGGAGTCATAGTAAGCATAAACATAGTAAACCCATAGCAAGTACATAGTAACCCAGATACAAAAGTCTAGGCATGGAGGTAAGAAAAATGAAAAGGCGTCTCTACTATTATCCTTTGGCTATCGTTATTTTAGCTGTAATCTTAGCAGTCTTTGGTTGGTTCAGTGAATCAACAACGGTAAGATGGGTTGCTCCTGCTTTCGGATTAGCTCTTATCGCAATGGGATTGGGGCTTTATAGCTTGATAATAGCATTACATACAGAGCAGAGAGCGACTGAAATGGGTGCTGCTCTAGCCAGAATAGAAGGTCTGGCAGAAGAAATGCGAAAAGAACAAAGTGAACGGGCAAGTTCAGGTACACCTATAGTCGCATCTTTACAAGCAATGACTCAGTACTATATGGACTACATTAACAAACAAAAAGGAGAGGAGAAGAAATGAAAAAGTTAAAACAGAGTCAGTTAGCTAAAGAGTTGGGTATCAGTAAGAGCTATCTGAGCATGATTCTAAGTGGTCAGAGGAAGTGTCCATCAGAGCTTGGAGAGAAGCTCCAGTCAATCCCAGGAGTTCACAAACTTGTGAACAATGAGCTTTGGGAAGTGCCTTCCAAGCAGGTTGTCGCCGGTTCGAGCCCGGTCTCCCGCTCCTTAGCTTTTTCCGGCTCAATGGAATAGCCCAGGGCACTGGCATAAGCGGGAATTTTGTCCTGCACCGGCCCACCCAAAAGCTTATAGACCGGCTGACCCAGAGCCTTGCCCTTAAGGTCCCATAGGGCAATGTCTATAGAGCTGATGGCCATCATATTGTCACCCTTGCGTCCATGTATGGCGTTGCGGTACATCTGGTCCCACAGGAGCTCAATAGCCATAGGGTCCTGGCCTATCAGCAGGGGCTTGAGCTGAGTATCAATATAGAAGGATATGGCACCATTGCCCGCAGGGCCAATGCCGCTAACACCCTCATCCGTCTCAATCTGCACGAAGGTGCCGGTTACCTTATAGCGCTCATCCCCCAGTGGAATGAGTCGGCCACCCCCCAATACCCCAGCACCCTGTGCCTTGAATCTGGGATAGATGTCTGTGGGCTGACGAAGTCGCTCCTCCCAGATAGTTCCGGGGTATTTCATGGTGCCTTCCAGCTGCCGTAGTCGTATATCGGTGATTTTCATTCTATCCCTCCTATCTGTTCTAATAGTCTATAATCTCGTAATCCTGAATAAAAATTAACTGGTACCCCTGGGTCATGCCACAGTGGCCTTTACCTTAGATACTTATAGTCATGTAGCTCCCGGATTACAGGAAGCAGCTGCTAAAGCGTTTGATAAACTATTGACTCCAATATCGTGACCTATAGAAGAGATGTAGACTCCTTGCTACGAATGGGAATCTGTTCTTAGCCACGTAAGGTGCGAGGCTAGATTATCCAAGTCTGGGAAAAGACTCGCTCTATTTATCCCTAGTAGGTTGAGCGTCTTTTTCCAGTCCCTACGCTGTGCATTAGGAATAACGAGCTTTTCAACATCCCCGTCGCCGAAGGGATTCGGGTCTGTTGAGTCTGGGTGAGCAGTAAATATTCCCACCTGTGCGATTATCCGAGTATCTATATGTGACGGAACTATTTTCCTCACCTCTTGCCAATTAAAAAAATCGCCACTATATTCGCCACCAATGCGAAAATAGCTATCGGACATCACTTTAATACCCTTCTTTTTGAGTACGTAGACTGAACTATCCTCTGAGTGGTTACTCAACTCATGCGGCAGATGCTCCTTCTCCACGGCAAAGTAAGCAGCTACCAAAGGATTGCGCGTCCAATCCAGTAATCTGGTTGGCAGACCATGGTGCTGAGCCAAAGCTACCCAGTCCCAATCTTCCCACTCAATTGTGTTCAAGCTTACATATGGTATCGACCTATCCTTAAACCACTGTAGAAGTCGTTTTTCCTCCTGTAGCAGTTTCTTGTCATCGGACAGAACTATTCTTCCAACACGAGGCCGGAGATCATAGTCTTTGTGTTTAACCCCTCGATACACGGTGTATTCGCTATCAAAAGCTTTAACAACACTGATGAAATCCTCAAAAGATTTTAATGGTATTTCACGCATCTCAGCCTCCAATGTGAACCGACCCATCTATTTTCTCGGGATTAGCAAAAGATTAGCAAAAACCTGATGAAAAGGCAAGAGTTCAGGGGCATTACCCAAATCTGAAGCTAAATATGGTACCCCTGGGGCGACTCGAACGCCCGCACGCGGTTTAGGAAACCGCTGCTCTATCCACCTGAGCTACAGGGGCATGACCTTATTACGTGCCTGAAATGACTGTTTGGAAACTCTTGTGAAGCGAACATAATATCGTTTTGCTAATAATTTGCTAATAATATTACTCATCCTCTTCATTTCCTACCAGAACTTTATCTATATCATTGTACTCTGGGTTAAAAGCCTCGTCAAAGTGCCGGGCTGCCGCTTCCTGCAAACCAGGGGCGACGTGACTGTAGAGATCCAGCGTTGTTGAGATGGTCGCGTGCCCCAGACGCTCTTGCACCACCTTGGGATGAACATTCTGTTTCAGCAGGAGTGAGGCATGAGTATGCCTCGCATCATGCATTCTGAAATGTTTAAGGCCAGCACGCTTCACTATTTTAACCCAGGCATGGCTTACGGAGTCTGGTAGCAAGGGCCTACCATCATGCTGGCTAAATACTAGACTGTCGTCCTGTAGGGATACCCCTAACATTGAATACTCTAATGCCTGTTGTTTTTTATATTCTTTAAGTATTAATGTAGCTGAAGGGGGAAGAGCTATCTGGCGGCGTGCTCTTGCAGTTTTCGGTTGTTGTATGGTAATAGTCCCGTCGCGCAGACGGTGGAGTGAACGGGTTACTGATACCTCGCACATGTCCAGGTCCACGTCGCACCATCTCAAAGCCAGAAGCTCAGACCGTCTCATCCCGGTAAACAGAGCAAGGTAAAAGAGAGCATGATAGGGCGTCTCTTTAGCGACATTGAGAAAAGTCTGCACTTCATTTTCGTTCATCGTCTGTATTTCCGAACGCTGTGGACGCGGCGGAGTGACCGCGTCAGCCGGGTTGCGACTTATAAGT
>SDBU01006977.1_pt1 | contig 13148 bp, 12 predicted proteins | sample 2277071 | NCBI WGS metagenome assembly SDBU01 (sample SAMN10397929, study PRJNA504765) | marine sediment metagenome | isolation source: marine sediment core GS08_GC12, 126 cmbsf | place: Arctic Ocean: Gakkel Ridge, Loki's castle | collected 2008 | reverse complement strand
GAGCCAGCTACGATACCGGCTTTGGTTACTTCGGCTTCAGTAGCCAGACGGAGTTCAACACAATGTAAAATATTTTTTAGCTTTACCTCATTTACCTCAATATCTCCTCTGATAACGGCAATGACAAACTCACCATCGGCGGCATAGAATACTACCTTAAGGGTACGGCTTGACGGCACTTTCAGTAAATTTGACAGTCCTTTGATAGTGGTAATGCCGGGTGTGGCCACTTCTTCCATAGGTAATGGTGCTTCATCCGGCAGCTTCTCTTTAATGCCTTGAGCCTTATCCATATTAGCGGCATACTGGCAATCAGGGCAGTAGATAACCTCGTCCTCGCCGCTTTCGACCAGAACCATAAACTCGTGGGAGTCCTTGCCCCCAATGGCGCCGCTATCGGCTTCAACACAGAGGGTGGGCAGACCACAGCGGGCATAGATATTCCGATACGCCTGGAGCATCTTGTTATAGCTCAGGTCAAGCCCTTCCTCGTCAATATCAAAGCTATAGAGGTCCTTCATGGTGAATTCGCGGACTCTAATTAATCCGGCTCTGGGGCGAGGCTCATCACGGAACTTGAGTGAGATATGATAGGCGAGAATTGGCATATCCCGGTAGCTCTTTATATTTCGGGTGGCGATTTGGGTAATTACCTCTTCATGGGTTGGCGCCAGACACATCATGCGGTTCTTGCGGTCGGGAAAGGTAAACAGGTTCTTGCCAAAAGCCTGGGCTCGTCCCGTTGCCTGCCATATCTCCAGGGGTTGGAGGGCGGGCATCAGTAACTCCTGCCCGCCAGCTTTATCCATCTCGTCCCGGATTATGTTTTCTATCTTTCTGATTGCCCTCCAGGCTAGAGGCAGATAGGCATAGACGCCAGCGGCTACTTGGTATATCATTCCCGTTCTCAGCAGTAGCTGGTGGCTAATCGTCTCTGCCTCAGCGGGCACTTCTCTCTGGGTCTTACCAAGTAGCTTTGATATACGCATAATTTTTATGAAAATCTTCAGGATTATACTAGTGTTGTTAGGGTAGGACAAAGCTCGAGAACCATAGTTATTAAACCATATTTAATGAACTTATGCCAGTGGCTCAGGTTCTTGCTGTCTCATTTGCTCAAGTTGCCCTGAATTATTTTTATTTCATATTCTGGCTTTCCTTTTACCAGATGCAGTATGAATTTGACACCTCTCCCGGCTATCAGGTGCTTTTCGTATTCGCGGCGCAGCTTGCTGAAATCGGTGGATTCAAGAAAGAGCCTCAAAATCTCCGCCTTTTCCTCAAGCTCTCCTGCCTCCTCTTCATTGTTTAGAAGCTTGCTTAAGGTCTTCTGGAATTCCTGCTTTGCCTTTGTCTCCACACAGGCTTCAAGTTCCGGCTCTATTTCTATATTTATCTACCTCACCCCTTTTAGGTATTTGCTAGCAACCTACCCCCTTTATCCCCCTCCCTTACTAGGGAGGGGGAATTGATTTTTAGAAGGGGCTTCGCCCCTTCAAACTTGCCCTTAGTCAGGTGGTCATAGCTAAAACCTCTCCACCTCCCCCATCAACGCACTTACAAAATCCTTTTCCTCAACCACGCCAATCTTCTTGCCCTTCTTAAACAGGACGGCTCTGCCTTTGCCGCAGGCGATGCCGACATCGGCGTCTTTGGCTTCGCCCGGCCCGTTGACCACACAGCCCATCACGGCTACCTTTATCGGTTTGGTAATCTTTAATAGCCTTTCTTCTACCTCTTGAGCTAATTTTATAATATCAACCTCAGTCCGACCGCAGGTAGGGCAGCTGACCAGTATCGGACCGTGCTGGCGCAGGTTCAGGCTCTTCAGTATCTCATAGGCAGCAATTACCTCTTCTCTGGGGTGAGCCGTCAGCGACACCCGGATAGTATCACCAATGCCCAGGTAGAGCAGGGTGCTGATGCCGACTGTGCTGCGGATAATACCGGTTCTCGGTGTCCCGGCTTCGGTAATGCCGATATGTAACGGGTAGGGTATCTTGGGAGCAATATCCCGGTAGGCTTCAATGGTGGTGGGGACATCAAAGGCTTTCAGGGAGACCTTAATCAGGTCAAAGTCAAGGCTTTCCAGTAGTTGTATCTGCTTTGAGGCAGCGTCAACCATCTGCCGGGCGATGGTTAATTGAGGATTGGCTACTGGGGGGAGGCTACCGGCATTTACCCCGATGCGGATAGGGATATTCCTTTCCCTGGCAGCCTGGGCTACTGCCTTAACCTTTTCTGCCTCACCGATATTGCCCGGATTCAAGCGAAGCCCATCGGCGCCAGCTTCCAGCGCCGCTAACGCCAGTCGATAGTCAAAGTGAATATCGGCAATTATCGGTATGGAGATGCCTCTTTTTATCGCTCCTATCGCCTGGGCGGCTTCGGCATCAGGCACGGCGACCCGCACCAGTTCACAGCCGCAGTCTTCAAGCTCCTTGATTTGGTGAATAGTTGACATAACATTACGAGTATCTGTTTTGGTCATTGATTGCACCACGATGGGAGCACTACCACCAACAGTTACCCTGCCAATTTGAACCGGCTTGGACATTCGCCGCTGATTCGTGGAAGTATTTATCTGCCTCACCCCCATTTTAGATTTTTAATTAGGAAACCCTATCCCCTTCCCCTTATCAAGGGGAAGGGGAATTGATTTTTAGAAGGGGCTTCGCCCCTTCAAACTTCCCTATGTAAGAGAGGGTTTTACCCTACAAAACAGTGTTTTTGCGGGAACCCCGTATTTGCCTCTCTTAGACTCTCCTTTAGTGCCCCTCTCCTTTAAAGAAGAGGGGAGAATAGTTTTTTGAAGGGGGCTTCATCTCTTCTAACTTCCCCTGATAATAGTTAGTTTATGGTATCAGGCTCTCCCCACTTATGATGCGGATAATATCCTGGTAGGTGATTATTATAATTACTCCCATCAGCATGGCGAAGCCGATAAAATGCACCAGTCCCTCTGTCTTTGGTGAGATGCGTCGGCCCCGGCGCACCCACTCCAGCAGGACAAATACAATTCGGCCACCATCTAGAGCAGGGAGAGGGAGGATATTGATGATAGCCAGGTTTATACTAAGAAAGGCAGCAAATTCCAGCAGTGGGCTAATCCCTGCCTTAGCTACTTCTCCTGTGATTTGGGCAATACCCACCGGACCGGTCAGCTCCAGGGGTGTGGCGCCGATGAACAGACTGAGTATGGCATTCTTGAATAAGACAAAGGTTTCGATGCATTCACTTACTCCCAGGGGTATCGCCCTCCAGAAAGGCTCGTGTTGCCTGATAGTGCTGGGAGATGACATATTAACTATAATACCTATCGCCCCTTGACCCTCTGGAGGCTTCCATCGGGGTATTATCTGAACATCCTCCGTGGTGTCGTCACTGTGTTTAACCAGTATGCTGGTCTCCTGGCCCAGGTTAAGTTGGATATAGCGATGCAGGTCGCCAATATTATGCACCGGTTTATCATTTATGCCGAGGAGCACATCTCCAGGTTCAATGCCAGCCCTGGCGGCTGGTGAATTGGGGGCTACTTCGGCTACTGATACCGGCCCCACTATCATGTCGTGGGGAATCATAAAGGCAATTGAGAACAAAAGGAGAGGCAGTAGAAAATTCATCAGTGAGCCAGCGCTGAGAATCAATAGCCTGGTAGCAACACCTTTGCTGGCTAAACTCCTTGGCACCTTGGGGTCCTCTTCACCAGCCATTTTGGTAAATCCACCTAGTGGAATGGCGTTCAGTGAGTATCGCGTCTCACCCCGTTTTATTGATAGTAGCCGGGGAGGAAAACCCAGGCCAAACTCGTCCACTCTTACCCCACAGGCTTTGGCGGTAGCAAAATGCCCCAGTTCATGGGCAATGATAAGCACCACCAGAACACCGACGAAGGCTACTATGGTGAGAAGCATGGATTATCCCCACTTATAAACTGTAAGACTTTCTGTCTAGCCCAGGCATCAGCGGCTACAATTTCTTCCAGGGCAGGGTGGGCTATAGCTTGATGTTGTTCCAGCGCCTGCTGAACCAGATTGGCAATATCAACGAATTTGATGCGCTGAGAGAGAAAGAGTTCCACGGCTACCTCATCGGCGGCACAAAGCACGGCGGGGTAGGTGCCCCCCTTCCTCCCGGCCTCAATAGCCAACCCGAGGCAGGGGAAGGTATCAAGGTCAGGTTGCTCAAAGGTAAGACTATTGATAGTGCTCCAGTCCAGTCTCGGAAGTTGAGGGTTGGGCCAGCGTTCAGGGTAGGAGAGGGCATATTGGATAGGCAAGCGCATATCGGGGTAGCTTAGCTGGGCTTTAATGGAGCCATCAATAAATTCTACCATAGAGTGTATTATGCTCTGAGGATGGATAAGAACCCTGATATTCTCATAAGGCATATCAAATAGCCAGTGGGCTTCAATTACCTCCAGCCCCTTGTTCATCAGCGTCGCCGAGTCGATGGTAACCTTTTTCCCCATCTGCCACGAAGGGTGTTTCAGGGCTTGCTTGGCGGTAACCTCATTTAGCTGAGCTGTTGAATAATGACGAAATGGCCCCCCGGAGGCAGTCAGAATAATTTTGGCTGTCTTTTGTCTTTCGCCGTGGAGACACTGCCATATGGCGCTGTGCTCGCTATCAATGGGTAGAATCCGGGCGGCATTTAGCTTCGCCTCACTGGTAATAATCTCGCCGGCGGTCACCAGCGATTCCTTGTTAGCCAGGGCAACATTTTTGCCCGCTTTTACCGCAGCCAGCGTTGGGCTCAATCCTGATTTTCCCGAGGTGGCAATAACAACAGTGTCCACATCAGGATGACGGGCGATGTCTTCCAGTGGCAGGAGTTCGTATTCTATATTACCCAGGTGAGCCTTTTTCTCGTGGCAATAAACAAATCTCGGTTTGAACTCGGCTACCTGTTTCGCCAGCAGGTCAATGTTCCTCCCCGCCGCCAGCCCGACTATGTGAAACTGGTGGGGTAGGGCGCGGACTACCTCCAGTGTCTGCTGACCGATGGAGCCGGTTGAACCCAGGACAGCTAACCGCTTTATCGTGTTCCTCATCTCATATATTATGATACAACAAATACTGGGTTGAAGCTACTGACAGAGGTATTTGAGGGAACGAAGACAGGTTGGCCAGGGTAGCTGGCATAGGCGAAAAAGGGAACGACCTACCGTGGCTGACACGGGGCGTCAGCTCTATTGGTGGGTTAACGGTAGAATAAAGATAGACAGAGAGCCTGCCCCGGACCTGAAGCCCTATGGTTTATAGGCAATGCATTCTATTTCAATGAGCAGCTTGGGGAGCGCCAGACCAGTGATGATTGTTGAGCGAGCCGGTCGGTCTTTAGGGAAGTAGCCGCAATACACCTTGTTCATCCTGGTGAAATTGTCAATCTCGGTTAAAAAGACGGTGGTCTTTACCACATCACTCAAGGATGCCCCGGCCGCCTGTAAGACCCCCTTTATATCCTCTAAACACTGCCTGGTCTGGGTTTCTAGTCCCTCAGATGGATTACCGGCAGAGCCCGAGACGAAGATGAAGTCGCCTGCTCTTACTGCTGACGAATAAGGTTGGTCCGCTGTGTTAGGCATAATGATAGCTTCTTTTTTTGCCATGGTCAGACTCCTTTCCTCTATCTAGATATTTAGAACATAACAGCATAATAATAGACTATTATGATAGAAAAGACAACACTATCCATCCGGTCAAGGACACCCCCATGTCCTGGTATTAACCTGCCTGACTCTTTTACCCTCATATTGCGTTTAAGCAAGGACTCTGCCAGGTCACCAAGTTGACCGAAAACACTAACCAGTAACCCTAGCAGTATTGCCTGCCAGTAGCTAAAATCTTGCAAGTAGATAGGGTTAGATACGGTAAAGAGCTTGGGTATGGTAAAGAGCAGGCTGGTTATGATGGCACCAAAGCCCCCGGCGATGGCGCCTTCCCAGGTTTTGCCGGGGCTAATATTTGGGGCGAGGGGATGCTTACCCAGTGCTCTGCCCACAAAGAAAGCAGTGGTATCACAGGCAAAGGTGGTAAAAAAGGCAAAAAATACCAAATTTCTGCCTTCGTCCAGAAGAACTGTCTGGGGGTTGTCCAGACCTCTTAGTGCCACCAGATAGCCTAGCAGCCACCCCACATAGAGCATTCCGGCTATTGTCCATGCCCAGCTAGCAAAAGCCCCTTCCCGCTGCGGGCGCAGGAGGAGCCAGATTAGAGATAGTATCACTGCTGAGGTTAATAGCAGCGGTGCGAGTAGGTTAGGGTCAAGGTGAGGTTTGAGAATGGATAGCAAGTCTGAATTGCGACCAAGGATAAGTAGCAGGGTCCAAATTAGCCCGAAGCAGGTAAGCGGTGATACCCTTGAGGCGGTGACCAGCTTATAGAATTCCAGGACTGCCAGCACTCCCCAGATAGCCACCAGTATGGTCAACCACGGCTCACCAAACCAGATAATGGCAGTAAGAAGGGGAATACCCCAGAGCCCGGTGATGACCCTTTTTTTAAGCATTTAGCAAACTTCTATAATGTGGGCTAGATCTCCCTTAGTTCGGCTTCTTTAGCTTGACCAGTCTGCTCGGCATTGACTATGAAACTATCGGTAAGCTGTTGCAGCTGTTCCAGGGCGCGTTTCTGCTCATCCTGTGAGATGTCATTATTTTTTTCAAACTTTTTTAGTGCATCCACGGCTTCGCGCCTTAGATTACGTATTGTTATTCTTCTTTCTTCAACCCTTCTTCGCACCACCTTAATTAACTCCTGGCGGCGCTCTTCGGTAAGTGGCGGGATGTTTAACCGAATCATATTCCCATCACTGGTGGGGGTTAGCCCGAGATCAGATTTCAGGATGGCTTTCTCAATACTTCGTATACTGCCCTGGTCCCACGGCTGGATGATGAGGAGCCTGGCTTCAGGCGCCGAAATGCCCGCCATTTGATTAAGCGGGACGGGCACACCAGCATATTCTACCTTGATATGTTCAATTAAGGCTGGAGTGGCATGCCCGGTGCGAATAGTGGCTAATTCCTTCGTCAAGGCAGCAACGGAGGCACTCATTTTTTCTTCAGTATCCCACAGGGTGCGGCTAACCATCTCACTTCTCACCGGATACCAGGGTGCCAATGGGGTCACCGATTATCGCCCGTTCGATGCTACGGGGGGCTTGAAGGTCAAAAACAATTATCGGTAGCTTATTTTCCAGACAGAGGGAGAGAGCAGTGGTATCCATTACCTCCAGGCGCATATTTAATGCTTCAAGGTGGGTAAGACGGTCAAACTTCTTGGCATTGCGGTCTTTGCGGGGGTCAGCATTATAAACACCGTCAACATTGTTTTTTGTCATCAGGAGAACCTCGGCTTCAATCTCTATGGCTCGTAGTGCGGCGGCGGTATCAGTGGTCATATAGGGGTTGCCCGTGCCCCCGGCGAAGATGACCGCCCTGCCTTTCTCCAGGTGACGGATAGCCCGGCGCCTGATGTAGGGCTCTGCCACCTGTTGAATGCCGATAGCTGACAGGGTTCTGGTAGTTACTCCTTCCCTTTCCAGTGTATCCTGGAGAGCAAGGGCATTGATAACTGTGGCCAGCATCCCGGCGTAGTCAGCGGTGACCCGGTCCATGCCATCCTGCTCCGCCTTAGCTCCACGCCAGATATTACCGCCACCAACAATAATGGCGATAGCTACCCCCATTTCAATCACCTGCCTGATTTGCTTAGCAACCTTGGTCAAGGTAGGGGCATCAATGCCATAGCTGGTTTCGCCACTGAAAGCCTCGCCACTAAGTTTGAGTAGAACCCGTTTATATTTGGTAGTGGTCATTACCTTCCTTACTAATATGCTATCAATATGGGGCAGACATTCTGCAATCTAAATAATAGCCCCTTCCGGCTACTCTCCTATTTTAAGTCTAGCGAATCTACCTACTCTAATGTTCTCGCCTACCTTAGCAATCACTTCAGTAATGATGTCTTGAATGGTCATATCAGGGTCTTTAATGTAAGGTTGCAGAAGCAGACAGGCTTCCTGGGGTTCTATACCAGCTCCTTCAGGGACCTCCTCACTTGAGATAAACTGGGGGCCTAAGGCGGTTACCTGCATCGCCAAATTATGAGCCAGTTCCTTAAACTCGTCGGTGCGGGCAACAAAATCAGTTTCGCAGTTTAATTCAACCATAGCACCAATGCGTCCCCCGGTATGGATATAGGCTTCAACCACCCCCTGGGTGGTGGAGCGTTCTGCCTTTTTCTCTGCCCGGGCAACCCCTTTCTCTCTTAAGCTTTGAAGTGCCTTTTCCATATCCCCTTTTGCTTCAAGAAGGGCGTTGCGGCAGTCCATAATGCCTGCCCCGCATTGGTCTCTTAGCTCCTTTATCCTTGCTGTTGAAATATTCACTCTGCCTCCCTGGTTTGTTCCTCATCCGAAGTGGGAAGAACCGGTTCAACAGTTTCGGCAACCTCGGTTTCAGTGGCCTTAACCTCCTCCAGGCCCTCTTCCTCTCCTTGCTCAGTCGGAAGCACCGCCTGGCTGGTTTTCGCTTCAATGACCGCCTCAGCGATTCTATGGCATATCAGTTTGATGGCTTTAATAGCATCATCATTGGCGGGAACCGGGTAGTCGATATCATCAGGGTTACAGTTGGTATCCGCTATCGCTACTATCGGTATTCCTACTCGTTTGGCTTCAGCGAGAGCAATCCTTTCTTTGGTGGGGTCAACAATGAATAGAGCCGCCGGCAGGCTGGTCATCTCTTTGAAACCACCCATTTGCTGGTTCAGCCGTTGAATTTTCTCCCCAAGTTTTAGGGCTTCTTTCTTGGGCAGGCGGTTAAATTCCCCTCTGTTTTGCTGGTCCTCCAGGCGAACCAGATAGTCTATGCGGGCTTGGATAGTGGCAAAGTTAGTCAGTGTTCCTCCTATCCAGCGTTGGTTGGCATAGTACATATTACAGCGCTCAGCTTCTTCTTTGATTGATTCCTGAGCTTGCTTTTTAGTGCCGACGAAAAGGATGTTGCCACCTTCAGCGACTACCTGCTGAATAAACTCACAGGCTTCATCCAGTTTGCTGGCGGTTTGTTCCAGGTCAATGATATGAATACCATTGCGTTTAGTGAAGATATAGCTCTTCATGCGAGGGTGCCAGCGGCTCGTCTGGTGCCCAAAATGAGCTCCGGCTTCCAAAAGTTGCTTTATCGTGGCGGTATCTAGCAAGATTCAACCCCTTTCTAATTATCCCACAATTGCTTATAACTAGCTTAACAGTATAGCATACCATTTTACAGGCAGCAATAACTTTCCTGGTGAGAATAGCTCAAAGCGCTCTGTTCCCAGCCAACACCGATAATATACCGGATAGCATCCTGTCCTCTTAAGCCTATTCTTTTGGCGGCTGGTTTATGCCCTTTCAAGCGAGCTAGGTTTCTTTGCCCAGGCCAGCTAGAAACTCAGCATTAGTTTTTGTCTTGCTTAGCCTTTCGAGGACTCGCTCTGTGGTTCCTGTGAAGTTAGTTGAATCAGAGGAAATCATAGACACCATACGCCGCAGCAGCCATACCTGCTTTATGGTATTTTCGTCCAGCAGCAGCTCTTCTCGCCGGGTGCCACTACGCTGAATATCCATAGACGGAAAGATGCGGCGCTCGGCTAACCGGCGGTCAAGGTGGAGCTCCATATTGCCGGTCCCCTTGAATTCCTCATAGATAAGGTCGTCCATGCGGCTGCCGGTGTCAATGATGCAGGTGGCAATGATGGTCAGGCTGCCACCTTCGGCGGTATTGCGGGCAGCACCAAAGAAGTGCTTGGCGGGGTAAAGGGCCGCCGGGTCAATGCCACCGGATAGGGTGCGACCGCTGGAGGGCATAGCCAGGTTGTATGACCGGGTGAGGCGGGTAATGCCATCAAGGAGGATGATCACATCCATACCACTTTCTACAATTCGCTTGGCTCTCTCCAGTGCCAGCTCGGCAACACGGGTATGATTTTCTACTGGCTCATCAAAGGTGGCGCTGATGACATCGCCCTTGATGGAGCGCTTCATATCGGTAACCTCTTCTGGCCGCTCGCCGATAAGGCACACCATCAGGTGAAGATCATTGTAGTTAGTGGTAGCAGCATTGGCTATGGCTTTGAGCAGCATTGTCTTACCGGCTTTGGGTGGCGACACGATTAAACCCCGTTGTCCTCGGCCGATGGGGGCAATGAGGTTAAGCAGTCGGGTGGATAGGTCAGTGGATGAGGTCTCCAGGTTGATTAGTTTGTCGGGAAAGGTGGGAGTAAGGGAGCCGAAGGGAGGGCGACTTTTAACCAGCTCAGGGTTAATATCATTAATTGCCTCTATCCGGAGCAGGCTGTAGTATTTTTCGCCGCTCTTGGCCGGTCGCCCTTGACCAGCAACCATATCACCGGTGCGCAGGCCAAAGCGGCGAATCTGGGATTGGGAGACATAGATATCGGTTGAACTGGGTAGTAGCTGGTTTTGTCTGAGGAAGCCATAGCCGTCACTCACAATATCCAGAATACCGCTGCAGAAGATATTACCCTGTTGTTCGGTATGTGCCTGGAGCAAGCGTATGATAATATCCTGCTTCTTGAGATTGGTATGGCTGGAGATACCCATCTCCTTGGCTAGCTCAATCAGCTCATCTCGGCTCTTGTTTTCTAATTGACTAATATTCATAGTATCACCTCCACCCCGATGATTTTTAGGGACCTGCTTCCCTTTGCCCCTCATCTGTTCAAGGGGAAGGGAAATCAGTAGATAAGATAGGGCTTCATCGGCTATTGCCTGTTTAGTTAGAGACTGGGATGCCTCTCTCGGGACTCTTCTTCATTACGCTATCACTTTGAGATACGTTGCCAGTCGCTAAGGAAACGGGCAACACCGATATCAGTAAGCGGGTGCTGCATCATCTGCATCAATACCTTATAGGGAACAGTGGCAATATGAGCTCCTGCCTTGGCAGCCGCCACACAATGCTGAGGGTGACGAATACTGGCAGCAATTACCTCGGTGGTTAGCTGGTAGTGGTTAAAGACATCAACAATATCCCTGACTACCTGCATACCGTCGTGACCGACATCATCCAGCCTGCCGACAAAGAGGCTGACATAGGTGGCGCCAGCCAGTGCTCCGAGGAGGGCTTGATTCAGTGAGAAGCACAGGGTAAAATTTACCTTTATCTTATCTCTAGCCAGGGCTGATGTTGCCTCCAGCCCGGCACTAGTGGCTGGGATTTTAACGGCAATATTGGGTGCCCAGGTGGCTATTTGCCGTGCCTGCTCAATCATTGACTCAGCCTCTTTCACCACTACCTCGGCGGAGACTGACCCCGGGATAAGGGTGCAAATTTCCTTGATGGCGGCTTGATAGTCAGCTGGGGCTTCCTGGGACATCAGGCTGGGATTGGTGGTAACGCCACTAATGATTCCCAGCTTGGCGGCTTGTCTGATTTGGTCAATATTGGCAGTATCTATGAAGATGCGCATTTAGTTTTCTCTATCTGAATCCTACATTTACCTTTAGTAGATGGTATTTTATCATAATCTAGGACGAAAGGGGTAGTGATGGTTGAGCTCCTTCGCGCAGTATATCTTTGGCGGCACCGATAAACCCACGGAACAGGGGGTGAGGTCGGCTGGGGCGAGAGCCAAATTCAGGATGGAACTGGCAGCTTACCATCCAGGGGTGATTGGCTAACTCGCAGAGTTCTACCAGTCTGCCATCAGGGGATAGCCCGCTGTAGACCATTCCTGCCTCCTGCAGGGGGGCGCGAAACTGATTGTTAAATTCAAAGCGGTGGCGATGGCGCTCGTATACCAGGCTCTGTCCATAGGCGTTAGCGGCACGACTACCCTCAGCCAATTGACAGGGGTAGTTACCGAGGCGCATGGTGCCCCCCTTGTTTTCTAGCTTCTTCTGTTCGGGGAGGATGTCAATAACCGGGTGGGGGGTAGCGGCATCAAACTCGGTGGAGTTGGGCTCACTTGAGCCCAGGACATAGCGGGCAAACTCAATTACCATAATATGCATCCCCAGGCACAGTCCCAGGTAGGGGATTTCATTATTTCGGGCGTAGGTGGCTGCCTTTACCATACCCTCTATTCCTCTGATGCCAAACCCCCCGGGGACGACGATTCCCTGGGCTGAGCGCAATAGAGTATCGCTGCCATCTGCTTCTAAATCTTCGGAGTGAACCCAGAGTAGATTAATATCCCTCTCATGATATAAGGCAGCGTGGTGCAGCGCTTCACGAACTGAGAAGTAGGCATCTTTTAGCTCCACATATTTACCCACCAGGGCGATATTAACTGGCTCATGAGGCGTGTTAAGACGGGCTACCAGCTCCTGCCACTGGCTCAGGTCTGCCTGCTGGGCGTTAAGGCTAAGCTGGTCAACGATTAGTTGCCCCAACCCTTCCTCTTCAAGCACCAGCGGTACTTCATAGATAGTGGGTATATTCGGCAGCGGGATAACTGCCTGCCGCTCAACATCGCAGAACAGGGATATTTTGTCCTTTACCCCTTCCGGGATAGGTTGCTCACTGCGGCAGATGATAATATCGGGCTGGATACCAATGCGCCGCAGCTCATTAACGCTGTGCTGGGTGGGTTTGGTCTTTAACTCTTGGGTGGAGGTTAGGTAGGGGAGCAGGGTAACATGGATATAGAGCACATTGCTCCTGCCGACATCATTTCTCATCTGCCTGATGGCTTCAAGAAAAGGCTGTCCCTCGATATCACCTACGGTGCCACCGACCTCAATAATAATCACCTCAGCCTGAGTTTTTTCCGCCAATTGGGTAAATCGCTTCTTTATTTCGCTGGTAACATGGGGCACTACCTGGATGGTGCCGCCCAGAAAATCACCCCGCCTTTCCTTGGCAATAACGGTGCTGTATATCTGCCCTGAGGTAACATTGGAGTCGGCAGTAAGGTTAACATCAATGAAACGCTCGTAGTTACCTAAATCAAGATCGGTTTCAGCACCATCCTGGGTGACGAATACCTCGCCATGCTGATAGGGTGACATTGTTCCCGGGTCAACATTGAGATAGGGGTCCAGCTTCTGCGCTATCACGCTGATTTGGCGGCTTTTAAGGATGGTACCAATAGAAGCGGCAGCAATGCCCTTGCCAACGGAACTAACAACACCAC
>SDBU01006976.1_pt1 | contig 13149 bp, 11 predicted proteins | sample 2277071 | NCBI WGS metagenome assembly SDBU01 (sample SAMN10397929, study PRJNA504765) | marine sediment metagenome | isolation source: marine sediment core GS08_GC12, 126 cmbsf | place: Arctic Ocean: Gakkel Ridge, Loki's castle | collected 2008 | reverse complement strand
GTTGAGGATGTCTACGAACCCTATCTAATCAAAATTGGATTTCTTATGTTGACGAGGACTGGAAGGATGGCTACTGAATCGGCTTATGAACATCTGGGAATACCGTTGCCTGAACATCAGAGAAGGCTTTTTTAAGTAAAGTTCATGATGTTTGATTTCCGTTAAGAATAAGGCTCCCGTAGCAACCTTTTTAAGAATCCTCATAATTTTCACGCTATTCCGAATCTTTACCAAAAGATAATTATCTTGACTTTCCTTCATCTATAATATGGAACTCTCTCTCTTTGATTATGACCTTCCGGAAGAATTGATTGCGCAGTATCCTCTGCCCAATCGCGAAGAATCGCGCCTGATGGTGCTAGAGCGAAAAACTCAGCGCATTTTTCATTCACAATTCCTACACATCGGTGAATTTCTCTCCCCTAATGACCTCTTAGTCCTGAACGACACGCGGGTTATACCAGCGCGCCTGGTCGGCCAGAAGCGTGGAACGGGTGCGCGAATTGAAGTTTTTCTCGTCGCGGAGAGGGAGCGCGATGTCTGGGAGGCATTAATAAAACCAGGCAAACGGGTAAAAAGAGGAACGATAGTAGAGTTTGCCGACGGAATTCTTCAAGCGCAAGTCTTAACAAAATTGGAAACTGGCACATACACTGTTCGAGTAAAATATCGCGGACAGTTTCATGCAATCTTATCGGAAATTGGGCAAACTCCCTTGCCGCCATATATAAAACGCCAACCGGAACAACTCGATAGAATACGCTATCAGAATGTTTATGCCGAAAAAGATGGCGCAATCGCAGCGCCAACCGCCGGGCTTCATTTTACTCAGAAATTGTTGAATGACCTTCAACAAAAAGGCGTTAGTATCGCGAAGATAACGCTGCATGTTGGATTAGGCACCTTTCAACCTGTGAAAAGTGAAAACGTCAAAAAACATAAAATGCACGCAGAATATTTTGAAATTTCTCCCGAAACGGCAGAACAGATAAACCGATGTAAACAACAGGGTGATAGAATCATCGCTGTCGGCACAACATCGGTCAGAACTCTTGAAACAGTGGCTGTCAATGGCAAAATTATATCTAAGCGCGGATTTACAAATCTCTTTATTTACTCGGGGTACCAATTTCAAATTGTTGATGCACTTATCACAAATTTCCATCTGCCTAAATCTACTTTATTGATGCTGGTCAGCGCTTTTGCAGGCAGAAAATTTATGCTTGAGGCTTATCAAGAAGCTATTAAACAAAGGTATCGCTTTTATAGTTATGGTGATGCGATGCTTATCCTTTAAAAACGGAAAATGGAAAACGGAACAATTGGAAGGAGATTTACGCGGGAGTGGAGACACACTTAGCGCGTGCGATAGCACGCGCCTTATTATGCTCACAAGGAGGTGATGATACATGGAAGGTTGTGCGGCACTTGGTGGTGGTGGACTAGGCGGTATGCTAATGATGATTGTCCCGATGTTTCTGATACTCTACCTTCTGTTTTGGCGTCCAGAACAAACTCGGCGAAAAAAACATCAGAAGATGCTCGAAAATCTCAGCAGAGGTGATGAGGTTGTTACAACAGGCGGGCTGCATGGCTCAATACTTGGAGTGCAAGATGATGTTGTAGTCCTGAAAATCGCGGAAATAGAAAATCGCGAGGATGTGAAAGTTGAGGTATCAAAAAGCGCTATCTCATTTTTACAGAAAGGTGGAGAATTAATCGAAGGTGAGTAGTGAATGGGCAAAAGGGCAAGGGGGCAAGAGGGCTATCTTTGTCTTTTGCCTTTTGTTTGGGGAATTCACCTTTTTTCCCTATGAGCCTAAAAAATAGGAGTGTATAATGACCAAGATAGAAAATGTTATTAGAGTTGGTGTAATCGGCCCCGGCGGCGCGGGACGCGGCAACACCTTTGGAATGGCGAGTATTCCAGGTGTTGAAGTCGTCGCGGCAGCCGACGTTAACGAAAATAGTCTTGAGGCATTAGACAAAGGACTGGCTGAAAGAGTAGAAGGTTATAAAACAGGCAGCCTAAAAAGATATGTAGGCGATTACGAATATATCACCATGATAGACAATGAAGACCTTGACATTGTCGGAGTATTCTCGCCTCATACGCTGCATGATATTCACGTCAAATATGCACTGCGGAATGACATGCACGTTATCGTCGAAAAACCGATGGCATGTCTTGTAGGCGATGCCATCCTGATGCACAAAATCGCTATGGCGCGTGGACTGCACCTCGTCGGCGGCTATCAGCGACACTACAGCGATGTCTACGTCACGGCGCGCGATATTGTGCAAAGCGGTAAAATAGGTGAACTGAAGAAATTCGAAGTATATCTTGCGCAAAGATGGAGCGGCGGTGGATGGCGCGGTGACCCTAGATTTTCTGGCGGTGGACAACCCAACGATTCTGGCAGCCACATCCAGGATATTTTCATGTGGATTATAGGTGTGCTTCCCAAAAGCGTCTACGGAACAACTTCAAATAAGTTCGAACATGACGATGGCAGAATCGAGGAACGCCCCATCGAAATAGATTGCGACACGGAAGTCACAATGGAAAACGGCGCAATCGGAACGATAAACATTGTGGGAAATACCAAGGTTGGCTTCGAGGAATGGATTATCTTGGAAGGTGACGAAGCAACATTGGAACTCAAAGGCGGTATGCATCTTATCCCCAAAGGCGGCGAACCTGAGGAAGTGGAACGCAAAGTACCCGAAGGATATCCGCGAAGCAAAATCGACCAGGTCGTTGGTCTTGTGCGCGGTGATTACACTGCCAACTACACGTCCGGCATCGGCGGCATTCGCACCAGTTGGCTGACAAGTGCTATCATCGAATCAGGTAAAGGACCCGAGGCAAAGAATACTGTCGATTGTGATGAATTCATTGAAAAAGAAGGATTCAGCAGACAATATGTCAAGGACCTAATCGAAGAATCAGCAGCGAAAAATATGCTGTAAATCGTGAAACGCGAAGCGTGAAGTTTTATCACGTTTCGCGTTTTAAAACAATCGAAACGATAGGGATGGAATATCAGTGAGGTGCTGGCAGTATGATAGAAAATAAAAATGACTTACCTGAACTCCCCGAAGGATGGGTGTGGGCGAGGTTGGAAAACTGTGCAGATATTTTGGATAACCTAAGAGTTCCTGTAAACGCGAAGGAGAGAGAAATAAGAATAACTGGTAAATCACAGTCCGAACTTTACCCATATTATGGGGCTACAGGTCAAGCTGGATGGATTGATGATTATTTATTTGACGAAGAGCTTGTTCTGCTGGGTGAAGATGGGGCGCCATTTTTGGATTCCACAAAAAACAAAGCATACATTATCAAGGACAAAAGTTGGGTAAATAACCACGCCCATGTATTAAGGGCAATATCCAGCGTTACACTGAATCAATTCCTGTGTCATTACTTAAATGTTTTTGATTATCATGGTTATACCACTGGTACTACAAGGCTTAAACTAAATAAATCGTTAATTAGGAAAATCCCCGTTCCTATAACACCTATCGCGGAACAGCACCGCATCACAGCCAAGATTGAGGAACTTTTTACCAAACTGGATGCTGGTGTAGAATCACTAAAAAAAGCAAAAGCTCAGTTAAAGCACTATCGACAGGCAGTTCTTAAAGTAGCAATGGAAGGGGAGCTTACAAAAGAATGGCGGGAGACTCATAAGTATGAACTGGAGCCTGCGTCAATGCTTTTGGAACGGATTCTCAAAGAAAGGCATGAGAAGTGGGAAGCCAAGCAACTTGCCCGAATGAAAGCCAATGAGAATATGCCTAAAGATGACTCTTGGAAGCAAAAATATAAGGAGTCCGTTGGACCAAACACAGAGGACCTTCCTGAACTGCCTGAAGAATGGGTGTGGGCAACACTTTCTCAGCTTGGTGAATTAAACAGAGGTAAGTCAAAGCACCGTCCTAGAAATGACCCCCGATTATATGGTGGTCCATATCCCTTTGTTCAAACGAGTGATATACGCCATTCAACGGATGTTCTTCGTCATTACAGCCAAACCTATAGCGAGGAGGGGCTTAGACAAAGCCGTCTGTGGCCTAAAGGTACTCTCTGCATCACTATTGCTGCAAATATAGCAGATACAGCTATCTTAGGATTCGATGGGTGTTTTCCCGATAGCATAGTCGGCTTTTTAGCAGAACCTTCACATTGTAATGTTCACTTTGTTGAGTTATTTATGCGAACAGCCAAAAAACATCTAGAACAGTATGCGCCAGCAACGGCTCAAAAGAACATAAACCTTGAAATCTTGGCTGATGTAGCAATACCCTTACCACCACTATATGAGCAACAAAAAATCGTCGAAGAAGTTGAACACCGGCTTTCTGTCGCCGAAGGGGTTGAAGCTACCATTGAAGCTAATCTCAAGCGTTCTGAACGTTTACGCCAGTCTATTCTCAATCAGGCATTCTCGGGAAAGCTTGTTCCTCAAGATCCAAACGATGAACCAGCCAATATACTTTTAGAGAGAATAAAGGAAGAGAAAGTTAATTGGGAGCTTGAGGCGAAGGAGAAAAGTAAAGTGATATCAAGGAGTAAGAATATGAGAAACTTGGAAAGGGATACTGGAGAAGAAAAACAAATCGTAGGTCTATGTGATATTCTACAATCAGCTAATAAACCCTTCGAACCGAAAGAACTTTGGCTATCATCTGAACTTGATATTGAAGACTTTTATGCCCAATTAAGAGAGGAAGTAGTAAAAAAGGAACGAATAATAGAACATCGGCCGAATGATACTGACGTTTTCCTGGAGTTAAGAATATGAGATTAGATAAGCTTTGGATAAAGGAATTTAAAAATCTTAGAGACTTCGATATTGATTTTGATGAAAAGCAGATGACAACCGTTTTAATCGGGCATAATGGAACAGGAAAATCAAATTTAATTGAAGCCATTGTCATTATTTTTCGCGACTTAGATTTAGGTAGGCCACCGAAGTTTAGTTATAATTTGACTTACTTTTGTAGAGGATGGAAAATCCAAATAAAAGCCGACCCAGAGAAAAAAACAAATCGTACAGTGATAACTGTTGATGGCGAAAGGGTTTCTTTTACAAAGTTTACTGAAAAAAGTGGAAGAATATATTTGCCAAAATATGTTTTTGCATATTATTCAGGAACTAGCAACCGATTAGAAAGTCATTTCGATGAACATCAAGAAAAGTTTAAGAGGAAACTTTTACGCGGTGAGGATAATCCATTACGTCCCCTATTTTATGCTAGGAATATTCATAGCCAATATGTATTACTTTCATTTTTTTCTTTTGATGATAGGAAGTCTAATGAATTTTTAGAAGAGAAACTCGGTATTTCGGGGCTGGAATCAGTTCTATTTATTCTTAAAGAACCACCCTGGTATCGGAAAAACCAAGAAGGAGATAAGCGTTTCTGGAACGCTAGAGGAGTTGTACAAGGTTTTCTTAGCGAACTTTATAACCATTCCTTGGCTCCAATTTACCATGAAGAACACCTATACTTATTCATCCCTAGCCAAGAAAGGTTAAAAAAACTAGCAAAAATATACTATGATAATAAAGAATTTTTCAAAGTCCTTGAAAGTATCTATATAAATGAATTAATTCATGCAACTTGCATAAAGGTAAGAATGAAAGGCTTAGATGGTAGTATAACTTCTGAGGAGTTAAGCGAAGGTGAACAACAGTTGCTTACTGTTCTTGGGTTATTGAAATTCACCCAGGATGAAGAGTCTCTATTTTTACTGGATGAGCCGGATACTCATCTCAATCCTGCTTGGAAGCTAAACTATTTGAATGTGTTAGAAAGAGTTGTAGGTGAACTCGAAACAAGTCATGTTATTATGTGTACTCACGAGCCACTTACTATCGGTGGACTCTTAAAAAGTCAAGTTCGGATTTTTGCAAAGAATCCTCAAACTGGAAAAATAACTACGGAAACTCCAGAAATAGACCCAAGAGGAATGGGAGTGGCTGCATTACTAACCAGTGATCTTTTTGGACTTAGCACTACCTTAGACCTCGAAACACAAAAAAAGTTGGATAGAAAGCGTGAGCTTTATTTGAAATCTTTAAAGGAAGAACTAACCATGGATGAGAACGAAGAAATGCGTGAACTAGCTGATGAACTGGGTGAGCTTGATTTTACAAGAACTATTCGAGACCCATTGTATGATAAATTTGTTAGAGCCTTGATGTCGAGAGATGAATTTAAAAAACCCATACTTACCCCAGAGGAAAGAAGAGAACAAGAAAAAATTGCACAGGAAATAATTAATGAAATTTTAGCAGAGGAAGAGTGATGATTCATATTAATATTAATGATAAAAAGCCACCTGAAAAGTGGTGTCGCGATGCACAAAAATTTACTGAGCAACTGAACAGTTTGAGTACCTCTAAAGAAAGAAAAGAATTGATTGAGAAAAAGAGAAAATTGTGGGGGAAATTAAAGCCCTGGCTCCTTCAATTATCCCACGATAAATGTTGGTATTCAGAAGACAAAAAGGGCGGCTCACATCTTCATGTCGATCATTTTCGTCCCAAAAATCGTGCAAAAGGATTAGATGGTACTGAGCGAGAAGGATATTGGTGGCTCGCTTTTGATTGGAAAAACTATCGAATATCTTGTAATATTGTAAATAATTATAAAGGGGATTACTTTCCTTTAAAGGAAGGAAGTCCTGTGGCTACAGGTCCGGATGATTTGTGCGACGAAATAATTTATTTTTTAGACCCTACTAATCCCGATGACCCACCACTCTTGGCTTTTGATGAATCTGGTTTGCCTAAACCTTCAGCTCGTAAGGGGACATGGGAATATGAACGAGCAAAAGTTACAATAGAACGCCTTCATCTGGATTGTTACTCGTTAGTAGATAAACGTAAAGAAATTTGGAATCATTGTATTTTCTTGATTAATCAGGCGCAAAATTTAATGAAAGTACAAAGCGAAAGTGATTATATAAAGTCAAATCTAAAGGATATTCACAAAGCACTAAAGAAAATAATCTCTGAAGATGCTGAACTATCTTCAACTGCCAAGGCATGTTTATTAAGTACCGGTATTGATTGGGTAAGAAATCTTGTTTTCGAGTCCTTAAACGGAGGTGAATAATGAGCGCAGAATCTTCTATAATTGTCCAGAGATTATGGAATTATTGCAATGTCCTTCGTGATGATGGAGTGAGTTATAACGATTATGTGGAGCAGTTGACCTATCTCCTTTTTTTGAAAATGGTTGATGAGCAGACAAAACTGTCGCCCAATAAATCTACAACCATTCCCAAAGAGTTTGACTGGGAGAGTCTCCTTGAAAAGGATGAGGATACTCTGAAGGCACATTACCATCGCATACTTGAATCTCTGGGGGAAAAAGCAGGAATGCTTGGGGCGATTTTCCAGAAATCCCAGAACAAAATACAAGACCCGGCAAAACTGAAGCGTCTGATTAGACTAATCAATGATGCAACTTGGGGTGGAATGGATATTGATGTTAAAGGAGAAATCTACGAGGGACTTTTACAGAAGAACGCAGAAGATATAAAAAGTGGTGCAGGACAGTATTTCACTCCAAGACCGCTTATCAAGGCTATGGTGGAAGTTATGCAGCCAAAGCCGGGAATGACCATCTGCGACCCGGCCTGTGGTACTGGCGGGTTCTTTTTAGCGGCGCATGACTACATATCACAAAATTATTCACTTGATGAAGAGCAAGAAAGATTTCTCAAATTTAGCACTTTCAAAGGAAAGGATATTGTTGATAGTGTTGTAAGACTCTGCGTAATGAACCTCTATCTCCACGGTATCGGCGGGGATGAAAGTCCTATTGAGGTCGGCGATAGTCTCATTTCCGTCCCGAAAGAGCATTTCGACATAGTGCTAACCAATCCACCTTTTGGCAAAAAGAGCAGTTTTACCATTGTTAATGATGAAGAAAAAACTGACAGGAAACCGTTGATTTATGAGCGGGAGGACTTCTGGGCAACTACCTCTAATAAACAATCGAACTTCCTTCAGCACGTAAAAACGCTCTTGGAGGTAAACGGAAAAGCCGCTATTGTTGTGCCCGACAATGTTCTCTTTGAAGGAGGCGCTGGAGAGACTATAAGAAGAAAATTGCTTCATGAGTGTGATGTTCACACCCTTTTAAGGCTTCCTCCTGGGATATTTTATGCTCAAGGTGTAAAAGCAAATGTTCTTTTCTTTGACAAAAAACCTGCAAGCGAAAATCACTGGACAGAGAAACTCTGGATATACGATTTAAGAACTAACAAGCACTTTACTCTAAAACAAAATCCTTTGCGATACGAAGACCTGCAGGACTTTATCAAGTGTTATAATACAGAAGACCGCTTCAATAGACAGGAGACGGAACGATTCAAAGCATTTACTTACGATGAACTAATGCAAAGAGACAAAGTTAGTCTTGATATATTTTGGTTGAAGGATGAAACCCTTGAAGATACAGAGAATCTCCCGGAGCCAGATGTTATCGCATTGGAGATTACAGAAAATCTTGAATCTGCTTTAGAGCAGTTCAGCAGTATCTATGAGGAGTTGGCGCGAGAATAGAAGTAGCTTCCCGGTGTATCCTCTGCGAGGAAGAATAATCATGGTGTTAAAGCGCTGTCAAATATGGCTAACGAAAAACGTTGTCACATTCACAATATTGTTCTTAATGACCTTCTGTGGATGGTCGGCTGTTGCCAAGCCGCCGTTTGCCAATCCAGGCGTGCCTGATGTGGAAAAAATCACCTATGGCGTGAGGCAAGACAACGGCAATCTTCGAACATGGACAGACACGATACGTAAAGTCAACAGAAATGGCATGACGATGTATGAATGGGGCAATACGATAATTATTCGGGGTGACGACTTCAGACCGATTTCCGTGCGTATCACAGATGATAACAACCGTTCGCAAATCTCTATCGACTATCGTGAAAAAAAAGCCTATGTTACTATTCCAAGCGAACGAATTCGCACATGGATAAAAGTGCCCGAAGATGTATATGATATGTTCACACTTCATTATGTGCTCCGGGGATTTCCGTTTCAGCAGAAAAAGAAGGTGAAATTTCCTCTCCTGATGCCTCAACCGCGTGTGGTGAAAGTGTCGCTTGAACTGGTCGGCACTGAAACTGTAATAGTCCCCGCAGGCAGTTTTTCTTGCTATAAACTCAAAATGGGGGTGTCTGGGATTAAAGGGTACCTTTATCGCAAACGGTGGTATTTTTGGTTTGCTGTTGAAAAACCATATCACTTTGTGAAATACACCGCGCCCACAGGAGAGTCTATATGAATTGGTAAATTATGATATCGGTGAGTCAACAAATTCAGATTCTAAATAGAACGTTTACTTTCCCCCTTAATGCAGGAGGTTATTCTATATGAGTACTGTCGTCAAAGTTGATAAAACAGGAAAACTTGAGATACCAGCAGATGTAGTAAAGGAATTGGGTTTTGAACAAGGAGAAGAGTTAGTGGTTTTCAAAGCTAGTGTTGCTGAACACGCGGAAATGGTAATTCTTCCCAAATTTCAACCTTCTCAGCCTGGGGGAAAGAAACTAACATTGGAGATGGAATATGACCCTGAAACTCACCAATATGTAGCAGCTTGCCCAGAGTTGGATTTAGCCACTGCTGGCGATAGAGAAGAGGAGGCTATCGAAGATTTAGTGGAAGCGATGGAAGAGTATGCACAAGATTACTTAGAACGTTTGGATTTGTTTGCTAGCAGCCCCAACCGAGGAGCGCATTTGCCCTTGATTTTATCGGTAGCCAGTTGTGCTTCGAAAGCGGATATACATGGGCTATTCACAAAGCCACTGAATAGGGTAGGTTAATGCCAACTTACCGAGATTTCCGCAAGGTTAGGAGTATTAAGTATTTAGTATTGAGTATTGTGTGATACCACACCATTATTGTTTATAAGTCACCTATCTAAAGATTACGTCTAAAGACAAGGTGTTGGTTCGTCCTTACCAACACCGTTGCTTTAGCATTAGTCTTTAGACCGGTGAGGCCTTTTGATTATTTATTTTAAGGATAGCTATTTCAGAGTCAAAATTGAGGAATTGGTTAAAAATTCCTCGGAAGGAACAGCTTATAGACGACTCCCCCTGATGAATCAGGGGGCTTCTCAGGGAACGCATACGACAACCCGTTACGTTAGCCCCTGAAGGCTCCGTCCGAGCCCTAAGTTTGATAAAATTATATCACAAAACACGGGGAAAGTCAAGAACAAAAAGGAGTTGTGTCAATTCCCCACCCGCTTAAAAGACGGGTGTCCCCTTGACACAAATACTATGGAACACAAAAGTAAATTAGTCGCCGCTTACGTTTATGATACCGATTTGCGGATTGCGGCAAATCAGAACGGTAAAAATTATTGGTATGAATATATCCAGGAGATAAACGAACAGTTGGGATTGCGTGCGCAGGCGATATCCAGAAACACGCTGGAAGATGCTACAGCACTGGGCGAAGTGGGAATTTTGTTCATCGGCGATTTGACAGCGGCGCAGATTACGGATGCCATGAAATCGAACCTAAATTCTTGGGTGCAATCGGGCGGCATTCTGATAGGTTTTGCGACGGAGGGATTGGATGAAATTTTTGGTAACGTTTGCGACGCTGTCATCCCACAGCCGGAGAACGATTACACAATATCGGGTTATTTTGATTTAACACCTGACCCGTTGACAACAGATGTTCACTCATATTTGCATCCAGAGCAAAAATTGATTATATTCTCAGACATCCGCAACATTGCCCCCATGAATTCGACAGCGATAGCGCGTTTGTATGATGTCGATAAAACGGACACTAACTATGCCGCTATCACGTCGCGAAGTTATAGCGGCGGTCGCGCCTATTATTTCGCTTTTAATGTCCCGCAAACTTTATGGGTGCTGCATCAAGGTATTCCCATCACATACGACCGCGACGGCGACGGATACTATCGAACTGGGGATTTGATAGCCATTGGCGACAACGAACGCGAAGTGTTGTATGCTGATGAAATTCTATTTCTAATACAAAACATGCTAGCGCAGAAACCACAACCGTTAATTAATCAAATTCCCCCGGAAGACGGCAAAATTCCAGATGCCTTGTTTCATTGGGGCGGCGATGATGAAGCGGCGGCAGGCACACAGGTATGGGCATCTAATTGGATGAAAGAAAAAGGCTTGCCCTACCATATTAATATTATGCCCAACAAAGATGGCGAATTTGCGATGACGGCTGAGGAGGCAGAAGCAGTTAGAGCTAACGGACATGAATGTTCGTTACATTATAATTTTTGGGATAATTTTTCGCATCCCTGCGGTTTCACCGAATCTGACGTGCAGGCGCAATCTGATAAATTCTACGATACCTTTGGTTTCCATCAAATTTGCAGTGTAAACCACTGTTTGCGCTGGTCGGGCTGGGTGGAGCCTGCCAAATGGATGCGCGCTGTTGGTGGTCGTGCGGATAACAGTTTTGTCCATCATCCGTTGCCGCCGATGAATCCTGCGAACCGTCTGGGCTTTGTTTTTGGCACATGCTACCCGTTCTATTTTTACGATGACTACAAACATGACAATGCCAAAATTGATTTTCTCGAAGAACCCATCACAGGGTATGAAGTCGGATATAGTTCCGGCGATACCACCGACTTTGACCTGGTGCATAAAGTTATTGACATAGCGGCGAATTATCATCTGACGATGAATATGTTTTATCATCCTGTCAATGTTTATCGCCAGCCAGCTTGCCGGGAGGCAATTGAAGAAGTGCTGCGATATATCGACAAAAGAGGCATTATCGCTGTCCATAAAGGTAACGATGGCTTGTGGGAGTGGTGGGACGCACGCTCGCGCGCACAGATTGCGGATGTCACGGTCAGTGAGGATAGGGTCAGTTTTACGGCAAGTTGTGAATATGATGAGGGGATGATAGTAAAAGTGCCTCTGAACACACCAGTCGACAACGTGACGTGTGACGGTCAAAATGCGACGTATCAAAATCGTGCCGAATTCGGGCGTAATTGGGTATGTGTGGTTGTACCCGCGGGTACGCATAAGGTTGTAATTTCAGGATAGTGGCATAAGGGGCAAAAGGGAAAGAGGGCAAGGAGGCAAGGGGTAATAGCACCGCGCAACGGACTTTCCAAAAAGCGACAAAGAATTTCAGTCTTTGCGTTCTCTGAACTACCGCTTCGCCGATTCGCTTCGCTCATCGCATCTTTGCGCTCTTTGCGTCCCGTTTTTCTGCCATAAAAAAACGCAAAAGTATAGTTGGATGGTGAACACCAATTTTTTTGGAACCACGCGCCAGCGCAATTGTCCCCGCATTAGATACGTGGATTCACTTCGCAGCCGTATATGATAGTACATCGGATAGCAGCGAGTTGAAAGTCTATGTGGATGGTGTCCTCAGCGGCCAAAGCGCACGCCCCGGCAAAATCTCTACAACAACCAACCCTGTGGAATTCGGCAGATGGGGAGGCGGCTCCTACTTTGTCGGCATCATCGACGAGGCGGCGATTTTCAATATTGCCTTAACAGAGGAGGATATTCAAACCACCATGAATGATGGGTTGGAGAAACTCCTCAAAGGGCATGCTGTCAATCCAAACGCGAGGCTTACAATAACATGGGGTGATATTAAGAGATAATCGGATGATTATTTTGGCAATATCGCATTTTCTTGTAGCCCAAGGCATTTCCAGAGTGCATCGAAGAATCTATTTGCCTATACCAAGCCAAGTTAAAAGCTTGGGCTACAATAGCAGCTAACAGCGTGTGTAGAATATCTCAAAGCAAAAACAGCGTTGCAGAAATATTAGTCCTGCGTTCACCGCCGCCGACGGGTTCAACAAATTCTTGAATGACATAATCGCTAGTCAACAGTAATCCCATATTTTTTCCGAAATTTTTACCACGTAAAGCAAGTTCCAGAAATATAACTCTACGATTGTAATTCTGCTTCGAATCATGTAAGTCGCGCCAGGTGAGATACTGCGCTCCGGCGCTCAATTGCAGTTGTTCTGCCACTTGGTGCGTCAACGTTAGGATATATGCATTCCGGATGAAGTCGTTCATCTTACTTTTGCTATGCGGAATAGCGTACCCTATCGACC
>SDBU01006975.1_pt1 | contig 13151 bp, 10 predicted proteins | sample 2277071 | NCBI WGS metagenome assembly SDBU01 (sample SAMN10397929, study PRJNA504765) | marine sediment metagenome | isolation source: marine sediment core GS08_GC12, 126 cmbsf | place: Arctic Ocean: Gakkel Ridge, Loki's castle | collected 2008 | reverse complement strand
GTTAGGAACGTCATCCGCAACAATCTTCTGCGCCAATCCCTCAGCAATGGCGGTCTTACCGACCCCGGCGTCACCAACAATCACCGGATTATTCTTGGTACGCCGGGTAAGGATTTGCATCACCCGCTTAATCTCTTCATCACGACCGATGACGGGGTCAAGTCTGCCCTGACGGGCAAACTCGGTCAGGTCACGGCCATACTTCTCCAGGGAGCGATATTTGCTCTCGGCCCTGGCATCGGTAACTCGATGCCCACCACGAATATCCTGAAGGGCACGATATACCTTCTCTTGGTCAACACCAAAACGTTTGAGAATGTTCGCTGCCTCGCCCTTCTGCTCGCCAGCGATAGCGATCAGCAGATGCTCGGTACCGGTGAACTCGTCCTTGAGTCTATCAGCCTCATCACTGGCCACCTTTAGCAGCTGGGCAATACGCGGAGTAGCATAGATTTGCGCTGCCTCGTAAGTAACCTTCGGTGACGTCTCTAGCAAGGCTGCCACCTCGCGCCTTACCGCCTCAACATCCACCCCGAGCTCCCTGAGCACATCACCAACCAGCCCGCGCTCCTGTTGAAGCAGGGCAAGCAGGATATGCTCGACATCCCATTGGCTATGGTGATACTGCCGAACCAGCTCCTGGGAAAGAGCCAGTGCTTCTTGTGCTTGTTCTGTAAACCTCTCCTGCCTCATGATACACCTCCCACCTCGCTCCCAATTTGTTTGCTGCCAAAATTAGCCTCGAGGAAACCTGTAACCCGCCGTCGAACGTAAGGATAACCCCAATCATAGTTGTGCCCCCGGATATTAACACAACTGCTGAGTTTAACCGATCTCCCCTGCAGCCGATACTTGAGCCACCTGAGGGGGGCCGCCAGGTAAGCCCGGGCACCAACCAGCATATCGCGTCGAACCGCAGCGTCAGGCACTATCCCATTCCAATCCAGTGCCAGCGTTCTTTCGGTTAATACCCGCCGGGACATGTAGGGAAAGAATATGCCCACTTCAATGCCGTAAATTCGGCGGAGCTCATTTAGCTGCTGCATAACAGCATTACTGAAGCCGGCACCCTGGCTTACTCCGATCAATAGTACCTTCAGATTGTCAACGTGGCGGGTTATGAACTCTACCTCGGCAGCCATTATCCTCGCCTTGGTGAGAAAGAAGCTAAATTGCTCTCTTGCATCGTGCATCCACTCGCGCCAACCGGTACCACTACGGAAGTATTGCATCAATAACGAGGTATACCCTAGACGCTCTATCGTGGCACTGACGCCATTAACTACATTTCTCTCCCACTGCAGGCAATGATCAAATGTTTTATTCCCCCAACCACCGGGGTTATGAATGAGCAGAAAATCCTTGCCTCGTGCCCGGACACAAGTATCCAAAACGCGGTCAACGAATTTTGAGACCCTCTCCGTCTCATTCCCAAAAAGTCGGTGAGCTAGCTGTTGCGCTTCCTCCCGCAAGCCTAAGTGTTCAGTGGTCACCGTCTAGCCCCCTAACCACCGTAACAGGAAGTATAGTCCCCAATGCCCAGCGAAGGCGACATACAGTCCTTTCACCGTCTTACCCGCCCAGCTAACAAGGAAGAACTTCTTTAGGCCTGTGCCCAGCGCCCCGGCTCCCAAGCCCACCAGATAATATGGGCTAAATATCAGTGCTGAGGCAATGAATACCGGCCAGAAGCCTCCCCACCGTTGCATTGGTGTCGCCACACGGTCGAAAAACGCCCGCTGCTGCGACTGAATCCGGTGCGGCAACAGCGGGACGTCATCATTTTCTGGTTTTGGCGGCGCGTCAGTTACTGGCTGCTTCCGCCGAAGCCGAGACCATATCGTGCCGCCACCGGCCCCCGTCAAGTATACCGTTGTCCCGCCTAAAGCCTCGCCCAAACCGGCGACTAAGCCGACCACCACCGGACTCAATTTATGACCCAGGGTGAATACCACCGGCAGGGCCGGAGCCGGTATAATAGTTGCTCCCGCGGCCATGGTGACCACAAAACAACCGGCGTAGCCGTAGCCAGCAGCGTCCTGTATTCTATCCCAGAAACACACCAGGCCAGCAACCACCAGCCCGCTGAGCAGAATGCCGGCACCAATGATAGAATACCGCCACCATCCGTTTCCTTGGCCAACCTGCACGGTCAATAAGCACCCCCTGTGATCACTCTAACACACAACCCAGCCAACTGGCCTCCAATTACTGGCTCTTAGCTGTGGCCTCCTCTTCAGCAATCAGTTTGTCTCTATAGGCGGCTACCCTGTAGTCTAATGGCCCCTCACACTTCAACTGCCTGCCCAGTCTTTTGCTTCTTTGTTTGAGCATCTTTACCGTTGTCTTGGTAGGATTCCCAACATACTGCTTATAGCCGCTGCACCCTGCCGTCCAGTCCTTGTAGACCACTATCGTTACATAGTCGTCGACGGCATCACAATAGATTGTCGTTGCCGTTACCTGCCAATCAACCATCATAGAGCCTCCTAACGTTGCCAACTATCTTACCACAGGCAGACGACATACTAAAGCCCATTCCGCTTTAGCCTCCCCAGCTCCGACTCCGCCTCCTTTATGCGGTACTGCAATTCGAGGATACGCTGGCTCATCCGGAGAATGACCTCCACCCCAGCTAGGTTAACCCCAAGGTCATCCATCAACATCTTAACTCGACGAAGCAGAGCGATATCCATATCTGAATACAAGCGGATATTGCCCCCAGAGCGGCCTGGCTTTAGTATGCCAACTCTCTCGTAGTAACGCAAGGTGTGAGTGAGGACACCAACCATCTTGGAAGCAACACTTATCACATAGCGTGGCTCGGTATCATCTGCAGTCATAATGACCCCACCTTCTCATTTGCTCGTAGCTTAGCCAGCTGCTCAAATAGCTCCTTCTCCTTCGGCGATAGGTTAGTGGGCAGCAGCACATTCACCTTGACAAACAGGTCGCCATGAGAGGAATTGCCTAAATGGGACATGCCCTGTCGTGCCAGACGAAAGGCACGCCCGTTCTGCGTCTCCGGCGGAATCCTCAGCGCCAACTTGCTGCCCTTTGGAGTGGGCACCTGAACCTCACCACCCAGCACCACCACCGTCAATGGGACGGCAACATCTACATATAAATCATCGCCACGGCGCTCAAATAGCCGGTGCGGCTTGACCGAAACCAACAGATAAAGATCGCCACTGGCTCCGCCAGCATAAGCTGGTTCTCCCTTACCCGCGATGCGGACGCGAGACCCGTCCTTGACCCCAGGCGGAATCTTAACCTCGAGGCGCTTCACTGAAGCTACCACCCCTGAACCTCGACATACTGAACAGGGTACGTTTTGTATCTTGCCTGTTCCCTTACAGGTTGAGCAAGGCTCCTCGGTCTGTAGCGCGATAGTCCGCGTCGCCCCCTGGTAGGCTTCCTCCAAGGTTATCTCGACCGGATGCTCGATATCCCGGCCACGTCTCGGTCTAGCCCGCCGACTTCTGGTACCACGACCGAAAAGCTCGCCAAAGAGGCTGCCTAAGTCATCGCCACCAAAATGGAATTCATCCCCTCTGCCCTGGCCGTAACCCCACGACGGTGCCTGCCGCCCACCTGCCCGGGCAAACTGGTCGGCATACTGCCACTGGTCACCAAATTGATCATACTTCCGTCGCTTCTCCGCATCGGAGAGGACCTCATAAGCCTCATTTATCTGCTTAAACGTTGCCTCCGCCGATTTATCGCCAGGATTAACGTCAGGGTGATACTTACGAGCCAGTCTGCGGTATGCCTGCTTTATCTGCTTGTCACTGGCATCTCTGTTGACGCCTAAAATACCGTAATAGTCCTTACCAGCCATGTTTTCCCTCAGTCAATTCCAAATAACATTATAGGACAACTGTAGCAATAATGTCAACAAACATGTACCAGGAAAGTTGATAATCGATTATGAATATTCGAGACAAGGTCTAAAGTAATGTTACCCAGTTCTTAAGCCGCTCTATCAGTCGACAACCCGCTATCCATCATAATCTCGGCAATGATGTCCAGAAACTGACTTAGTATCCTCGCCGTAGCTCCCCAGATTACTCTCCCCTGGTAGTGATAGTATAAGACAGGTACTATCTCACCGTTGATGACTTCGCCCTCTTCGCGCCAACAACTCTTGTCGAGAAGCGCTGAAATCGGGACCTCGATTATCTCCTCAATCTCCTTCGTGCTGACCTTGAACTCATATGGCCAGGGGATAACGGCAACAAAGGGCGAGATAATATAGCTTGAGGTCAGAGGGACAGCATCATCCAGTGCCCCCAATACATCAACTTCGTCCGCCGCCAAGCCCAACTCCTCAGCGGACTCCCGCAAGGCAGTATTGAGTAATGTTCCATCCTGCTCTTCGTAAGCACCACCGGGAAAAGATATTTGCCCCTTGTGTACCTTCATCTCAACCGTGCGCTTGGTAAACAAGATGTGATATTCACCCTGCTTACAATAAATGGGCAACAGAACCGCGGATAGTTCGCGGCTCTCGTCCCTAATTCGTGTAACCTCCCTGCTTGCCAGAACCTGTCGTAGCCTCTGTTGCACATCCTAAATAATAGCACCACCTCTGGCGTGAGACAAATTATTTCCCTCATGCAAGTAAGGTGACAGCTAGCCACGAGGTTGTTTAACAACCTATCCCCCTGACCCCCTTCCCTTAGTAAGGGAAGGGGGAGTGTAGATAAGAGAGGGGCTGCGCCCCTCTCTAGAATCTCTTCCCCCTCTCCTTCAAAAGGAGAGGGGGATTAAGGGGGTGAGGTTAATAAACAGTCTGAAATCACCGCAGTTGACAATGACACTGGCTTTGTTTATGCTTAGCCAGGCATCGAACAACGAGAGAGGGGTTACCCTGGATGAGCACAACAGAGCCAGCACTACCACAGCCTGAGTCGGTAACTGTCCCTACCGAGAAGAGTGCGTTACTGGTTCTTGACCTCAGCCAACTCTGTGCTGATCCCGAGCAAGCATGCCATAGGCTAGTGCCGGGGATAACGAGATTCTTAGATAGGGCACGGGCTGCCGGTGTCCCTATCATTTTCACAATTTCAGCCGGTCTTAAGGGGAAGCCGGTGGGACAGGTCTTTTCGGGCTTTAAGAGAAGGCCATCAGAGGCCGTCATTTTCCCCGATGGGTTTGACAAGTTCAGCGGCGGGGAATTACAGAACCTGCTAAGGCTTTACGATGTGAACACACTCATTGTCACCGGCTACCGCTCCAATATTGCAGTGCTCTACACCGCCACCAAGGCAGCCAGGGAGCTTGACTATAACGTCATTATTCCCATTGACGGGATGGCAGCATTGACCGACTATGAACAGCAATACACTCTTTTCCAGTTTACTGTTTTGCCTGGTGGAACTGCCCAACGCTTTACCTTTACCACGCTTGACATGATTAGTCTCCAATCAGCAGTTTGAGGAGCCAAGGAACATTCCCCAGGGAACGGTAGTACGGAGTCAGCGAGAGTACAGGAGCTTGACAATTAGAGTTTGCCTGACTATAATTAAGATAAGCGTTCTTCCCCAAGATAGAGCCAGTATTGGGCTTTTTAATTAGGGGTCTAGAGAAGTACCCTCGTGTGTGATTAAATCCTAAAAGCCTGGTTTCTTTCCCTTATGTCGAAGTATATCTTTGTTACTGGTGGTGTTGTTAGTTCTGTTGGTAAAGGCATTGCTGTCGCCTCTATTGGAAACATCCTGAAGAGCCGCCAAGTGACCGTGTCGGTGCAGAAGCTAGACCCCTACCTCAATGTTGACCCGGGAACGATGTCGCCCTACCAGCATGGTGAGGTATTTGTTACTCAGGATGGCGCTGAGACTGACCTTGATTTAGGTAATTACGAGCGTTTCATTGATATTAACCTCACTGCCGATTCTAACGTTACCTCCGGTCAAATCTATAGTGCCGTTATTGCTAAGGAGAGGCGGGGGGATTTCCTGGGCGGCACTATCCAGGTAGTACCTCACGTTACCACTGAGATAAAGGAGCGGTTCAGGAAGCTCGCCGAGAAATCAGGGGCGGACGTGGTTATTGTTGAGGTTGGGGGCACAGTGGGTGATATTGAAGGGCAGCCGTTTCTGGAGGCGATCCGACAGATGCGAAATGATGTCGGGCGGGATAATGTACTCTGTGTCCATGTTACCCTCCTCCCCTATCTCACTTCCAGCCAGGAGCTGAAGACCAAGCCCACGCAACACAGCGTTAATGAACTCCGGCGTATCGGTATCCAGCCCGATATTATCATCTGCCGCAGTGACTACCCTATATCGGAGCCAATCAGAAACAAGATATCACTATTTTGCGATGTCGACCGCCAAGCAGTGATCCCCCTGCCCACGGTATCCACTATCTATGAGGTGCCGCTCCTCCTCGAGGAGGAAGGACTGGGTAGGTTAGTTGTCGACAAGCTTGGCCTTGATACCTCGCCGCCGGACTCAAGTCAGTGGCAGGAACTGGTCACACGCCTCAAGACACCGCGTGAGCCAGTTGATATCGCGCTGGTGGGCAAATACGTCGAACTGAAGGACTCTTACTTCTCAGTTCGTGAGGCGCTCCATCACGCTGCGCTGAATCATAACCGAGACATCAATCTACTCTGGACCCCATCCGAGGCCTTAGAAAGTGATGGCGGTGAAGCCCTGCTCCGCTCAGCTCAGGGTATTATCATCCCCGGGGGCTTTGGCGTTAGAGGAATAGAAGGTATGATAAGGGCAGCAACTTATGCCCGAGAGAACGAGATTCCCTATCTTGGGCTATGCCTCGGGATGCAGGTCATGGTAATCGAGTTCGCTCGCCATGTCCTGGGCTCAACGGAACCAAACTCGACTGAGTTCGATGCCTCTACCCGCTACCCAGTAATTGACCTTCTCCCGGAACAAGAAGGGATGGAGGACAAGGGGGGCACGATGCGTCTGGGTAACTACTGCTGTCAACTGGTTGAGAATAGCCGCGCCGCTAACGCCTACGGACGGAGCGAAGTCCATGAGCGCCACAGACATCGCTTCGAACTTAATAATCAGTTTCGCCATTTGCTGCAGGAGGCGGGTATGGTCTACAGCGGACTGTCGCCTGATGGGAGGCTGGTTGAGATCTGTGAACTGGCCAACCACCCGTGGATGGTGAGCTGCCAGTTTCACCCTGAATTTGTCTCTCGTCCGGGCAACCCCCACCCCCTGTTCCGTGACTTTATTGGCACAGCCAAGGAGGTATTGCGGGAAGGAGCACAACCGCCACTTCCCCTCTTATCGTAATCCGTGATAGAATGTCGCCACCAGATAGAGAGGTTTGAGTGCGTATCTTTCTAGACACCGCCAACATTGACCAGCTCCGGCAGGCTGCCCGGCTAGGCATCGTCAGTGGGGTGACCACCAACCCCAGTCTGGTGTCCAAGGAGGGCACAGCCGACTACGAGGCGATTATCAAAGAGATCTGCTCTATTATCCCGGGCACGGTTTCCACTGAGGTGCTGGTCACCGGGGCGGAAGCAATGATTGAGCAGGCACAGCGCATTGCTGGTTGGGCACCCAATGTGGTAATTAAGATCCCGGCCACCATTGACGGGCTTGAGGCAACGTCCGCCCTGGCCAAGGACAATATAAAGGTGAACTTTACCCTGTGCTTCTCACTCAACCAGGCGCTCCTGGGAGCATTGGCCGGTGCTACCTATGTTAGCCCATTTGTCGGTAGACTGGACGATGCCGGCCACAATGGTATGGAGGTAGTTAAGGATATTGTTGATGTTTTCAAACATTACGAACTACCGACTCAGGTGATTGCCGCCAGCATCCGGCACCCACAGCACTGCGTGGCGGCTGCCAAGGCAGGGGCTCACATTGCCACCGTGCCTTATAACGTATTAATGCAGATGATAAACCACCCGCTTACCGATATCGGTGTCACCCGCTTTCTTGCCGATTGGCAACGCGTCTCCGGGCCATAGTGTGCTTGACGGTAGAGGGTGTGTCAAAGTAACCATAGGGGTGAGGTCGTGACTATGAATATTGCTCAACTAGAACACAAAAGCAGGGACGAACTCCTTGAGTTGGCCAAGGAGATGGGTATCTCCAGCTACTCCGGCCTCAAGAAGCAGGACATCATCATGCGCCTGCTCCGGGCAAACACCGAGCAACAGGGCAACATCTTTTGCAGTGGCATCCTGGAGATAATAAGTGATGGTTACGGCTTCCTGAGGCAGAGCACTCTGCTACCCAGCTCTGGTGATGCCTATGTCTCCCAGTCTCAGGTCCGCCGCTTTGGTCTGCGCACTGGCGATATGGTGGTGGGTCAGGGCAGACCGCCAAAAAATGGCGAGAAATACTACAGCCTGCTGCGGGTCGAGTTAATCAACGATATCAACCCCGAGCTTGCCAAAAGCCGACCGCGGTTCACCTCACTCACCCCCACCTTCCCTGATAAGTTAATTGACCTGGAGACCTCACCCAGTGACCTGTCCACCCGGCTGGTCAATCTTATTGCCCCGATTGGGCGAGGACAACGCGGGTTAATTGTATCACCACCCAAAGCGGGTAAGACGGTGCTGCTTAAATCAATCGCCAATGCCACCGCCGTTCATAATAGTGACATTCACCTGATGGTATGCCTTATTGGTGAGCGACCGGAGGAGGTTACTGACATGATTCGCTCCGTCGAGGGGGAGGTGATAAGCGCCACCTTTGACGAGCCGGTGGAGAACCAGACCCGAGTCTCCGAACTGGCACTGGAGAGAGCCAAGCGAATTGTAGAAAGCGGTAAGGATGTGTTCATCCTCCTTGACGGTATTACCCGCCTCACCCGGGCCTACAACCTGGTGATGCCCCCCAGTGGTCGCACCCTTTCCGGTGGTATTGACCCGGCTGCCCTCCACCCGGCCAAACGCTTCTTCGGCGCCGCCCGCAATACCGATGAAGGTGGCAGCCTGACCATCATCGCCACCTGTCTCATTGATACCGGCAGCCGCATGGATGAGCTCATCTACGAAGAGTTCAAGGGAACCGGCAACATGGAGCTCCACCTCGACCGCCGACTATCGGAGCGCCGAATCTTCCCGGCGATAGATATTCAGCGCAGCAGTACACGGCGCGAGGAGCTGCTGTTAGATGAGAATACCCTAAAGCAGGTATGGCTTCTGCGGCGCATGGTGCAAATGATTGCCTCCGACTCGGTCAACTTCGCTGAAGCCATAGAGCGAGTCCAAGAGCGCCTGGCCAGGACAAAGTCTAATACCGAGTTCCTGGCTTCCCTGACCAGGGAGATGTAGAATTTGTATCTACCTCACCCCCTTAATCCCCCTCTCCTTCAAAGGAGAGGGGGAATTGGTTTTATTAAGAGGGGCTTCGCCTCTCTTTAACTCTCTTTAGCACCTAACCCTTCAAAGGAGAGGGGCGGAGAATTGGTTTTGAAGGGGCTACGCCCCTTCAATCTTTCCTCGATAGACGACCCCTTGATAAGGGAAAGGGGATACAGGGGATAGGGTAGATAAGAATCCCAGATATTAATTGTACAGATTGTGGTATCTCTCTCAAGTCTTAACAAAATCTTAACATTGAGATGCTATCATTATCAGTACAAAGGGGGTGAGGTAGACATAAATCCCACACCGGGAGTGTTTAACAGCGCCTGTTGGTCATTGCCAGCCGGCGAACCAATCTCAAACCATGTCCGGGACTGCTTCGTCGCCAGCGCTCCTCGCAATGACGGCTGAGTTATTAAACATTCTCTCGCTGTCGGTTGAACGGCAAATGATAAAGGAGAGTCTGAGAGAGGCGAAGCCTCTCCTCCAACACATCCCCTTCCCATTTGAAGGGGAAAGGGACACAGGGGATAGGGAAAATATAAATCCCAGATAGGGGGTTGACAAACAAACATTTTATGTTATAGTGGATACGTGCCTGTTGACAGGGTGTGGTATCATAATAATGGCATAGCTATTGACAACCTGTGGTATTATATAAGTAGTGAGACTGAAAGGAGGTGATGCCGTGGCAGCAGTCCCGAAAGGGGAGGGAGTTATCAAACTCATTACATGCCTTAGAGGACGTTGTCTCCATATTCCAAAAGGGATATGAGTGATGTTTCTTTGTTTATGGAGACTTGAGCATACAAATTAAGGAGGAATACAAGGTCGATGAAAAAAACAATCTATAGAACACTGGGTGTAGCCGTCGCGCTGGTGATGGTGTTGTGCCTTACCGTTAGCCTGGCTCCGGCGCCGGCCAATTTCGCCCAGGCCGCTATCGATATCGGCGAGTGGGAGAAATACCCTATCCCCGAGTTCGGTAAAGACGGTGACTACATCATCTACCAGGGCACCGATGTCGGGCCGATAGCCGTGACCTCGGACGGCGGGACAATCTACGCCGCGGTTGACGGCGAGCTGTTCGTGTCCGAGGACGGCGGTCATGAGTGGGATGAGCTGACCGAGTACAACGGTGGCGTGATTGTCGACATCGTGATATCACCGGTGGATGACAGCCTCCTCTTCGTCACCGACGGTGACCAAGTCTACAAGACCGACGACGAGGGCGATAGCTGGAAGAGCAAGTCACAGCTCGACGAATACGGCAACGACATTATTAACATTCGGGCGCTGGATGTGACCTACTTCAACGACGCCTACATCCTGCTGATCGGTGCCACACAGACCGTCCTGGCGGTCAATGGCGAGGTCTTCATGTTCGATGAAGGCGAGGTCTCCGGCAAGTGGCTCGACCTCAATGTTGGACTCACCGCTGCAACTGACCTGGTGCTGGAGGTCGCCTTCTCCACCAACTTCGAGGACGACCGCCAGTTTGTGGCCGCAGTCACCGATGGCGCCTTCGTCTGGGTCACCACCCAGCTCGAGGGTGGCAGCTGGGACGGCGATGTCAGGGATTCGGAGCCGATACCGGTCAACGGTGCCGAGACGGCGGTAATCGTCTTCCCCGCTGACTACGATGCCGACGTGGACGAAGGCGACTACATGATGTTTCTCGGCATTGGCGCTGGCGGTAATGACGCAGCTACTGCTAACTGGCCTACTGATGGCGAAGACACTGTGCCGGATGTCGGCGTCTACCTGATCGAAGGCGTCGAGATGGGCGAAGGCCCCGCGTCGGTGGTGACTGACCTCGACCTGGGCTACGATATTCAGAGCCTGGCGGTTGAGGGCAATGCCGCCGACGCCAATATCGTCGCCGGTCTCCAGTGGCGCGACAGTGGGGCAGCCAACCTAGAGGCGGTGGTAAGATACAGCACCGACGGCGGCTTTGACTGGGATCCGTCCTACAAGCAGCCAACCACCTTCGGGTTCGATGCTGTCAACTGCTATGTGCTGATGCGCGGGGATGAGGTATATGCCTCTACCAGCGGCGATGATAGCGCCTTCTCCGTCAGCACTGACGGTGCTGTTACCTTCAACCAGACCGGTCTCATAGACTATACGGGCATGACGATGCCTTCGGGAGAGGCGTTCTCCAAGATCAGGGTAAACATTGGCCGGGCATACCCCGACGATGCCCTGCAAATCGTGACCGATGAGTGGAGCCTGTGGGAGACCACCGATGAAGGCGATACCTGGGAGCGGATAATGAACACCGAGCTCACGGTATGGCGGACCCCGACCAAGCCGTATACCATGGGTGGCATCGACAAGTTCAGCGTCTCCAGTGGCTATTACTGGATTTGCGAGGACGGGAAGAATAGCTATATCTGGCAGTCAGAAGACGGCGGCGAATGGACTCAGCTGAAGACACCCTTCGGCCCGGTCGGTGGCAATGACGTTTACGCGAGCGGCTGGAGGGTACTCAACGAGGAAGAGATACTCATCCTCGGCGGCGAAGTTATCGGCCCCCCCTCGGGTGGCGCTATTCTCTACAAGACCGAGAACGGCGGCACCAGTTGGAAGGAGATCGCCGATACCGAGGCTGGTGGCGTGCTGCCGACCATTGCCATCGACTATAAGACCATGATGTACATGGTTGCCGGCGATGACGACGTCATGATCTCGGACGACGAGGGTGAAACCTGGGAGGCAGTCAACTCGGATACGGAGATGGAAAGCGCCGGTGCCAACTTTGACCCCGGCTTCAGCGACCCGGCGGCCGCCGGATACAATACCGTCCATTGCATGATTGACGTCGACAGCGGCAGCCACGACCCCGGTCTCTACCGCTATGTCATTGATGAGAGCGCCGACTGGGAATTCGTAAGCGGTAGCCGCACCGAAGACTACGACGACAACTGGCCGGCCGATGCATGGACTATGACCGCGGGGTTCAGGCTAGAGGGTAAGCCTGTTGCCCCTGACCCGGATAGCACGCTATACGTCATCACCAATGAGTGGGATCCAACGCCAGGCGTGTGGGACGGCAAGCTGGTGCGGGCAGTCTACCCCACCGACCGGGGAGAATACCGGAAAGCGGCAACCTCACCTGACTGGGAGATTGACTTTGAGGTTATTGACGTCCCCGGCGGTCTGATTGACCGGCTTTACCCTCGCGTGACCAAGGAAGGCGTCATGATCTGGACGCTTGACATCAGCGAGGCACCGAATGTTCCCTATGTCTACATTGATTCCCTTACGGTACCGACAACGCTGGCGTCACCAGCCGATGGTGTGACTTCAGCCAGGCAGGGTGAGGCCCTGGTCAAGTGGGACAAGCTGGAAGGCGCCGATAGGTATGAGGTTGAATGGGATGAGGACCCCAGCTTCGAGTTAGTCCCCGAGATCGAGGGACTGGAGCTGACCTCATACCGGATAACCGGACTGGAATCGGGCCGGGCATACTACTGGCGCGTGCGGTCAGCCAAGGGTAAACCGTCATGGAGCCCGTGGTCCGAAGGCTGGCAATTCACCACCCAGATGGGCGCCGCTCAGTGGAACCCGTTTGTCGGCGGTGTGCCTGAGGCACCGTACAACGGTGCTACCAACATGCCGCTGCAACCTCCCTTCGCCTGGAACGGCGCTGACTGGGCTACTGGCTACGAGTTCGTCCTGGCTAAGGATGGTGCCTATACGGATGCGGTGGTTAGCAAGACTGGCGCTAACGCTCTTACCACTACGGTCTATCTCAGCGAGCAGAAGCTCGAGAATGGGATGACCTACTACTGGAGAGTGAGGGCGATCAGCAAGACCAGCCAGAGTGAGTGGG
>SDBU01006974.1_pt1 | contig 13153 bp, 11 predicted proteins | sample 2277071 | NCBI WGS metagenome assembly SDBU01 (sample SAMN10397929, study PRJNA504765) | marine sediment metagenome | isolation source: marine sediment core GS08_GC12, 126 cmbsf | place: Arctic Ocean: Gakkel Ridge, Loki's castle | collected 2008 | reverse complement strand
GCACAGGCGAGGCAAGGGTCAAAGGAACGAACAATGCGCACGATTTCAAAGGGATTGCTTTTATCCCTTATTCTAGTACCGATTATAGCCTGTTCCATAGGACCGGGGTTCCCATTATCATCCTTAGGCGAGGCATTCCAGGTAGTAGGCACTACACACTGGTAGTTGGCTATCTTTTTCTCTTTTATCTCTACCCAGTGGCCCAGAGCCCCTCGGGCAGCTTCAGTGAGCCCTACCCCCATACCTTCTTCGGGTATGGTGTATTCAACAAAGGTCGGCTCACCTGGTTTTAACTCCAGAAGCCATTTCTCCATGCTATCAGCGATGAACTTGGCAGATAGAGCTCGTGCTAGGTGACGACCCATCACGGAGAAGAGAACCGAAGGCGGGGCTTTTAGCTGCGCCAATGCGGAATCGACCAGGTTCTTCATTACCAGGTCACCGTGAGCATAGGTGACAGCTACTCTAGCCAGCGGACCAACTTCGTAAACCTTCCTGTCATAGCGGGGCGATTTTACCCACGAATAGGCTTCTACCTTTCCATACTCCGGCTTGGTCTCCCCTTGAGTAGGGTGTCGACCTGAGGAGGAATCCTGATACCAAGAGTGCCTTACATCCTCGGTTATCTTGGCTATATCCAATTCACCCGGCTTGAGGTCAGCCGAGGTAGTTCCCTGCTTAAATAGCCTCTCTCTACGGGTTAGGTCTGGGTTTTCCCCTTCAAGGTCATAAGCTCCGTAGGAAAGCAAATTCTTACAACCCACCCCAATTTCACAGTAATCTGGGTAGGCACCAGCCACAGCTAATACATCAGGGATATAAGTATTATTAATGAAATCCTGCAATCTCCTTAATTTCCACAGGAAAGAGGTTATCTTATCAACGGTAGGTGTGGTGGTGACTCCACCGGGCACAATGCCTACACTATGAGGGATTTTACCGCTAAAGATGCTGACCATCTCGTGACCGATACGCCGAATGTCAAAGGCTTTAACATAGTGGGATACTGCTTGTTGATTGATTTCAGCCGGGAGACGATAATCCCCTTCATAGCGAGGAAGGAATGGACCTAATTCACCTCGGGAAATAAAATCCTTTATTGAATTTAGGTCTGAGTCTTTTCCCCCGTAGTTAGCTAATTCAGCTACGTCAACATAGTCAAGGGCAGCCAGGTGATAGAAGTGGAGAATGTGGTCTTGGACAACATGTGCCCCTTGGATAAGGTTCCTGATGATTCGGGCATTATCTGGTATCTTGTCAGCAATGCCAAAGGCACTATCCAAGTTCAAGGCAGCAGCTACACCATGGGATTGAGGGCAAACCCCACAAATCCTCTGGGTTATCACCTGAGCATCCCTAGGGTCTCTTCCCCTTAAGATGATTTCCAATCCCCGAAAAAGGTTGCCTGTGCTTCGTGCCTCCTTAACTACCCCATCTTCTACTATAGTCTCAATCTTCAGGTGTCCTTCAATCCTAGTTATCGGGTCAATTACTATTCTGCTCACTACTTCTCCTCCTTACCGGGCAGCCAGTAGGCACCAATGACGGGCAACTCAACATCTATGAGCTTTTCATAGAAGGGTGCCACTAGGTCAGGAAATTCAGGTTGGGTGCAACCACTGCACGGAGCACCAGCACCAATGCACCAGTTAGTTCCGCCATTCCATAATCTCAGTGGGCAATCAGCATAGGTTATCGGCCCTTTGCACCCCAGCTCATATAGACACCCTTCATCCCCAAACTTCTTAGCGAATTTGCCTTCATCAAAGTAGGCACGGCGCGGGCAATTTTCATGAATTAAGCAACCATAAAAGGCTAGAGGTCTTAGGTTATCATCAAGGTCATCAGCTTTAGGTAAGCCGTATAAGATAATGCTGGCTACTGTTCCTACAAACCAGTCGGGGTGGGGGGGACAGCCAGGAATATTCACTAGTGGTGGGGTAATACCTTTAGAATCAAGGAATTGCTTAACTGGCTGGCACCCGGTAAGGTTAGGTGTAGCGGCTGGGATGCCACCAAAGGAAGCACAAGTTCCCAAAGCAAGGATAGCTAGGGCGTGGCGAGCTAACTCTTCCACTCTATCCTCCATTTTAACCGGCTTACCACCTCGTTCCCCAATGGCTCCATATACAGCATCCTTTGCCGTAGGAATAGCTCCTTCAATAACTAGGATATAATCTCCCCTTTTCTCCTTAGCTGCATCCTCCATTATCTCAATTGCCGGCTCCCCGGCACCAGCCATTATGGTAGCGTGAAATCTAAGATTTATATGTATTCCAGGAAGTATTTGGTCGATTAGTATATTCTTAATAGTGGGACTAGCTGAATTTAATAATGAAATGGAGCAGCCACTACAGCTAGCCGTTTGTAGCCATATTACTGGAAGTTCCTTAACCATTGAATCTACTCCTTTTACAGGTTATATCTCAAGCCAGGAATGGGAATAGAGTGATTCACTCTTGTGCCATCTCATCTTCTGTCTGCAATTTGCGATGAACTTTCTAAAGTGGTGCTTTTAAGCGGGACTCACCTGCCACACTGTTTGATAAAGACAAAAATCTTTGAGAAGCGAAGACTCTTAGTATTCAAGAACCCACCTTTTTCAAGTGTTTATCTATCCTAGCTAGTAACTCCTCGGGGCGAATAGGCTTATCAATGTAATCTTCGGCTTCAAGGGTAAACCCCCGACTAACCGGAACGGAGGTTTCCCCACGCTTTGCCGTAAAAGCAGTTAACATTAGGAGCGGAATCTTATTAAGTTTTGGGTCTTTCTTGAGCTGCTCAGCAACGGTAAACCCGTTTTTTACTGGCATTATTACATCTAGGAGAATCAAATCAGGATTTTCCTCCCTTGCTTTCTGTAACCCCTCATTCCCCTCATAGGCTACAATTACCGCGTAGGGCTTACTTTCTAAGATTATCTTTGTTGCCTCGACAAAATCAACATCATCGTCAATAAGAAGGATTTTGGCTTTCTTTCCCATTCCTAATCACCTCCTCAGGTGCTGAGCTTCCCCAGCTAAATTCAGACCTTTTCCCTCTTTTTGATAAGCTTCCCCACCCTTTCTAGCAAGATATCGGGAGACATGGGCTTCTCTACATAGTCATCCACATCAAGCTCCAAGCCAGTTTCCAGCTCATAGCGGCGGCGGCTGGCTTCCTCCCTCACTGAGGTTAGAATCAAGATAGGTATATCTCTATACTTTGACCACCTTGGGTCTTGGAGCTCTTTGCATACCGCCCATCCATCCATCTTGGGCATCAACAGGTCAAGAATCATCAGGTCTGGCTTTTCCGCCTTAAGGTTAGCCAAAGCCTCTATCCCATCCCTAGCGGTAACTACCTGATAGCCTTGAGATTCAAGAATCATGGTTACCACATCTAAAATATCAGGGTCGTCATCAACTACTAATATCTTCGGCATATTACCTCCTCTTGAATTATAATATTGGCCTAGGCAATAATCCAGCCTTTTCTATGATTTCTGGGACAATGTCCTCCCAGCCTACTGCCATGATATGGATGCCATGAACCCCGGGTATCTCTTTGAGCTGCTCAATAATCTCAAGAACTATTCTCACCCCTTCCTCCCTAGCATTCTTAGCATCCTCCATCCTAGTGACTATTTCGTCAGGGACACTTACTCCTGAGACATAGTCTCTCATATAACGAGCCATTCCTGCTGATCTAATGGGTATCACCCCTGCCAGAATATGCACCTGCTTATCTAACCCTCGCTCGGTAACCATCTCCATCCATTTAGCAAATTTGGCTACATCATAGATTGCTTGGGTTTGAATAAAGTCAGCTCCGGCTTTAACCTTCTTAGCCAGTCTCACTACCCGGAACTCAAAGGGGTCAGCGTAAGGATTGGCCACAGCTCCGATAAATAAGGAAACTTCCCCCGAGACTTCTTCACCGCACAGAAATTTTTTCTCATCTCGCATATTCTTCAGGGTTTGAATTAACTGAATGGAGTCAATATCAAAGACATTCTTGGCAGTGGGGTGGTTACCAAACTTTTGATGGTCACCGGAGAGGCAAAGGATATTGCCAATGCCTAGTGCTACAGCACCCAATACATCGCTTTGAATAGCAATCCTGTTCCTATCTCGGCAGACCATTTGCATGACTGGGTCGATGCCCAGTTGCTTCAAAAGCGTGCAGCCGGCGAGACTGGACATACGCACAATGGCAGTCTGATTATCAGTTACATTAACCGCATCACAGCAAGGACGAAGCAGGTCACCCTTCCTCTGTATCACCGCGGGACTTGTCCCTTTAGGTGGACCTGCCTCAGCGGTAACGGCAAACCTTCCGCTTTCTAAAACCTTCTCCAGATTTGTTCCTGCTTTCATTACTGTTGCCTCCGTTCCGCTTCACTTTTCTTAGGCAAGGTAAAGGTAAATTTGCTCCCGGTATTACTCTCAGGGTAAGGACTCTCAACCCATATCCTGCCCCCGTGGGCTTCCACAATCCTCTTGGCTATGGACAGCCCTAAACCTGTCCCCTTTGTTTCTACATTGCTGGCTCGAAAGAAGTCATCAAAGACCCGGGGCAGGACATCAGGAGAGATGCCAATCCCGGTATCCATTACTTCAGTCCGTATGTCTTTGTCCCCTTCCCTTACCCTGATGGTTACCACACCCTCAGGGGTATAATTAATAGCATTACTCACCAGATTGGTCATTACCTGCTGGAGCCGAGGGCTTGAGCCACGAACTTTGGGGAGCGTCTCAGGTAATTCTACCTTAAGCTTTACTGCTTTTTCTTTTGCCAAGTTACGCAGGTCATCAAGGGAACGTTTGACCACCTCACGCAAAGAAATCTCCTTCATTTCCTGGACAATTTGACCGGTTTCAATGCGGGGGATGTCTAAGAGGTCACTAATTAAATTCAAGAGCTCATTAATCCTCCGAGTACTCCTTTCTAGCATGTTTCTTTGCTTGTCAGTAAGCTCTCCAGAAAACCCACCTAGCATAACCCATAAGAAACCTTGAATAGCAGTTAGTGGGGCTTTCAAGTCGTGCGCCGCTATACTGAGAAAGCGGAGAAAGCGATTCTTTTCCTCTTCAAGCTTGGCTATCTCACTAGAGGCTTGCTCCAGCTCACCGGTTCTCTGCTGGAGAAGGCTCTCCCTCAATTCCACCACCTGCCGCTGCCTCTTCCTTAGCTCCCCTGAAATAGCAGTGGACATATAGGTAGAGGCATAGAGAATGGTTGCCAAGGCAACCAGAATAGCCAGAATATAGCTTCCTTCTCTATAAAGCATAGGAGCAGCAAATCCGGCTAGATTGACATGAGGTATTGCCCCGGCATACTCCAAGCCTACCAGAAGCACAACCATCACAATCGCCGAGGTAGCTAGCCAATACACCACCCTGTAATGAAGTATTGTGCTAGCGGCGACGATGTGAAGGGCAAAGTAGAAGATAAAGGGGTTTTCTATTCCCCCGGTGAAATGGAGAAGCACAGTGAGCGTTACTAGGTCAAGGAGAATGTGGATGTTGCCGTAGGTTCTGACCCTCTGGATTACAGAGCCACCCCACTCTGCTTTTAGGCTTTGAACTTGCCGCATCAGCACCAGATTATACAAAACTATAAAGCCAGCGAGGGCATATACCGGGAGGGTAGGGAAGCTAATGTGGAATACCCTTGATGCTACCAAGGTGGCTATGATGACGCCAAAAATGGCGAACCACCTCAGGCGAACAAGTATCCTGAGCCGCATCACCAGTGCCGCTTCCTCAGGACTGTGCTCAGATTCCCCTTCTCTAATGGAGAAATTATTACCCAAGCTCATCATGATAGATAGCTCCCCGTTTTTCGCCTCTTTCTTTAAATCTGTATAGTAATCTTCCGAGGTCCCCCCGAATGGCTGGTGCTCCAGTCTTTGACGGGCTCAATTTCCTCCAATTTGTTTAACTGACCCATAGCAGCCAGACGGTCATAAATCATTTGCCAGGCACAAGGGGTGTCTGGGGATATTTCACACTTACCCGCTACCGACCCTCCGCAGGGTCCATTCAATAGGCTCTTAGCACATCTAACCAGGGGACATATGCCCGCTGTCTGCGCCAGAACACAACTTCCACACTGGGCGCAAACCTCTACAAAATAGCCTAGCGTCTCCTCCTTGCCTATAAATAAGGTGTTCAATGCTGGATAGACTGGCTTATTGGTATAAAAGGTAACTGTTTGAACGCCGAAGGCACAAGCCATCACCAAAATGCCATTAGCAGCTTCAATATCCTTGGCATTCTCACTTAAGGCATCTTTGGTGAGTTCGTCGCAAGCCGTAGGGATAACCATCCATCCTGTAACCTTCTTACCGGCAGCTTCAAGTTTATCTTTCATACCCAGGACTTCGGATTTCCCACCAGTGTGTAGCATTGTGGCACAAGTGCCACAGCCTATGAGGTATACCTTCTCGTGGGTCTCAAGGGATTGCATAATCTCTTCTAATGGTTTTTGTTCGGTAATTGTTATCACGCTTTTACTCCGTCTTAATTTTTTCGGATTCGGCTTTCATAGGCGCTTCTGAAATATTGCAAACTATCAACTACAGGATTAGGAGCCGCTTGCCCCAGACCACACAGGGAGGAAAGCATCATAGCGTTTGATAACTCCTCTAAAAGTCTAATATCCCTCTCTGCACCCTCGCCACGAGAGAATCTCTCCAAGATTTCAACCATTACTTCAGTCCCCTCTCGACCAGGGGTACATTTGCCACAACATTCTTCGGCAAGAAACTCCATGGTTCTATGCACAATATCTATTATATCCCTACTCTCATCAAATACAGTAATGGCTCCAGCGCCGAGAATGCCTTCAAAAGTGAGGGGAGTATCTATCATACTATAGGGAATAATTCTTCCTGTGGCACCACCTACTTGAACCATCTTAACCTTTTTAGCTAAGGCTAACACCTCGACTAATTCCTTCAGGCGACTCCCCAGGACTAATTCATATACGCCAGGCTTTTTCACATCCCCACTTACCGAAAAGACCTTGGTGCCCTTACTCCGCTCTGTTCCCAATTGATTAAACCAACGGGCTCCGTTAAGGATGAGCTGAGGTATATTCATCAGGGTTTCTACATTATTGATAACAGTTGGTTTTTCCCACAAACCCCTTGATGGGGGGAAGGGGGGTCGATAGCGAGCCTCCCCTCTCTTACCCTCGATAGATTCCATTAGTGCAGACTCCTCACCGCATATATAGGAGCCGGCACCTTCACAGATATCAATCTCAAAGTGACCCAAAAAACCTCTCTCTTTGGCTTGACTAATAGCATTTCTCAGCAAATCGAGGAGATGATGGTATTCGGCACGCAGATAGATGTAGCCCCTTTTTGCCCCAATGGCATAGCCAGCAATAGCCATAGCTTCAATCAGAGTGAAAGGGTCTCTTTCCAAAATATATCTGTCCTTAAATGTCCCCACCTCACCCTCATCAGCATTACAGATAATATATTTCTCATCCCCTTGGGCTTTTCTAGCCAACTCCCATTTCAATCCACAGGGAAACCCAGCCCCTCCACGACCACGCAGCCCTGATACTTTTATTTCCTCTATTATCTGCTCCGGGGTCATCTCATCCAAAGCTTTCTTCAAAGCTTTAAAACCATCCCTATCCAAATAGGTAGTTATACGCTTAGGGTCAATAACTCCGCAATTCCTTAAGACAATCCGCTTCTGCGGCACTTGATACCCTCCTTGCTAAAGTGTACCCAGAGCCTTTATTTGCATACCTTCAAAATCTGCGATATTTTCCCTGGGGTCAAATTAACATGAACCTCACTATTGAGCATCATCGCCGGAGCCTCATCACAAGCACCAATGCAGTTAGTCAACTCAAAGGAAAATTTACCATCGGGGGTGGTCTCACCGGGCTTAATGCCGGTTTCACTTTCCACGCTCTCAATTATAGTCTGAGAGTTCTTAAGAAAGCAGGGCATACTCTGGCAAACCCTGATTACATTCCTACCCTGCGGCTTGGTGGAGAGAAAGGAGTAGAAGGTAGCTACTCCATATACTTCACTTATAGAGAGACCCAGAGATTCAGCCAGCTCAGCCATAAGCTCTCTTGGCACATAACCAAACTTGTTTTGTGCCTCTTTTAATAGCATTAGTAGTTTTTCCTGACCTTTACCCTGGGTGGGAATTCCCTCACGGATTTTATTCATCTTACCTCTATTGATAACTAGATTAGTCAACCTCTTATAACTAAGGCTTTCCCTTTCTTCTCTTCTCCCGGCTTCTTTACCTTGCTCAACGCTCCTGTTGGGCAAAAGGAAATGCACACATCACAATCTTGGCAAACATCCTTATCTATTGGTTGGTCGAAATCGACCACAACCTTGCTATTGAAACCTCGATAAGCGATGCCGAATACTCTCGCCTTTTTTATTTCATTACATGCCCTTACACATCTGCGGCATAAAACACACTTAGATAAATCACGCTGAATATTGGGACTTACATCCTCTATAGGATAATAACGCTTCCTCACCATAAATCGGGGGAGTCCGACTTCCAAGTCAGCGGCAATCTTGCGCAGCTCACACACATTAGCCTTGTCACACATAAAGCAAGAACCACAGTGACTAGCCAGCAAAAGTTCCACTATTACCTTGCGAGTTTCTAACACCTTGGGAGAATGGGTATAAATAACCATACCTTCAGTGATTGGAGTATGGCAAGAACCGACCAAAGTCCTAGAGCCTTCCACCTCGACTCCACAAATACGACAAGCCCCAATAGGGGTCAACTCTGGGCTATGACACAGGGTGGGAATATCTATACCATTCTCTTGGGCAACATCAAGAATAGTCATCCCCTCACTACCGCTCAGTTGGGAACCGTTTATTGTTACCGTTATCTTCCCCATGTTCCTCGCCACATCTACTATATCTCAAGCCAGGAATGGGAATAGAGTGATTCACCAGTAAGAACCCTGACCGTTTTTACATACTTCACCTCCTCTTCACTTAAAGAGGAAAGGTCAGGTTTCTCGCCATCCATTACCCGATGCACTAGGTCAACAAGTTCAGGCTCCCTGCCTTTGGCTATTTGAACTAGCTCAGAGTCAAAGGCATCAACTATGGCTGAGTATAGCCCATGCTTCATAAGCATTATCATACATGTCCGATTAAGATAAGGTCTGAGGTGGGCAGGGGTACCGTTAGAGATATTAGATAGACCTACGGTAGATTTACACTCGGGAGCAATGTCTTTGAGCATGCTCATAAACTCAAAACAGGCTCGTACCTGATTGATTTCCACAGACACCGGGGTAACTATGGGGTCAATCCAGATATCCTGAGTAGGGATGTCCAATTGGTTAGCTTTATAGACTAGGTCAACGGCAAGGATACACCTTTCGTTAGCATCTCGAGGCATTCCCTCCATTCCCCACAGCAGTCCTATCATGTCAGCATTGTATTTTTTGACCAGGGGTAATTCCTGCTCCAACCTATCAGGCTGAAGGGAGATGGAGTTGATTAATGCCTTGCCTTTGTATGCCTTTAGCCCGGCTTCCATAGCTACCGGGTTTGTTGTATCCAGTGATAACGGCAGCCCAGTAACCTCCTGCACTGTATTAACCACCCATTCCATTAGCTCATCCCCTGCCTTTCGAGCGGGACCAATGTTAAGGTCGAGATAATCTGCACCAGCCTCAGCCTCGGCCTTAGCTAGCTCCTGAATAGGCTTGGGATTTCTCTCCCTCAGCGCCGGACCGATAGTTTTCGACATAATATTTATGCTTTCGCCAATAAGGATCATTACTTCCCTCCTTACAGCTTCCATGCCCTAAGATAGGCTGGGATGTGAGACCCTTCCCTGGGACCAACCTGAATCTTCCAGCCGGGTAACTCCTCTTCCAGACCACCACTTTCAGCAGCAGCATAGCCAGGAATTACCAACTGGTGGTGTTTGACCTTATCCCCAATACCACACTTCTTAACAAAGGGAGCAATGGCATCAGCCACAAATTTCCCGGCTGCCCATGCCGTCATCACCGAAAGCCCCTCGGTGTCCTTGACCAGGAGCCAACTGGGAACCTTGCTTGTTTCTATTTCACCGGAGACAATGAAGTAGGTGAGGGAAAAGTTAGAGGTAACAAGCACCGGCGAGTTTTCATCAGGACCACCAATCTCGTAGATTCCCTCGGTGGTAGCCAGTGGTCGTTGAGGGTCGGTATAGATATTCATCCTTTCCACGAGCAAAGGAAATAGGCTTTCGCCCTGAAAATCAGAGAGAACGATAATACCACCATATTTAGCCACAAAAATGGAGGCAATTACCGCCTCCTTCATCGGGTCATCAGTCATCTCACACGGAAGAACAATAGTGGGGAAGCCTAAGGGGCGAAACTTCTTATTTAGGGCAGCGCTTCTGATGAATATCTGGTCTTCAAATGCCCGGCGAATGGTTCTTGACCCGGAATCAAGAACAATATCTTTAACCCCAGCCTCGGTTAGCTTAGTTGTCAGTTGGGTAAGCTCCTCCAGGTTGGAGGCTTTTACTGCTACCGGACAAGAACTCTCCTTGGCCAACCTTGCCACCGCCTCTAGGTTGTCTTCACTGGCAGCGTATATCAGTGGTTTCCTATCAGCACAGACCTTTAAGCCAGCCGCTAGGATATCAGGGTTACTGCTCATCAGGATAATGCCGCCATCGCTATTTTGCTTGACTTTATTGACCAGAGCCTCAAATTTTGTAGCATCTCCTGAATCATCCTTTACCGCTACTAGGTCGGGACGAAGGGTGAGACCTACCCTCTCATATTGAAGTTCGTTGAACCTCTTCAGCCTATTATCAATCTCAGATTCCCCCATAGTATCACTGATAAGGATAGCCAAACCGGGAGGGTTCTCAAACCTCTTTTCATGGCGAAACATAACCGTCTCACCGCCAACCTTTAATGCCCTGTCGCCAACACCAATGGTAATCACTGCAATAGGAGGTGCTGCTGCCTCCGTCAATTTAGCTTTCGCCTCCTCGGAGACATAGGGGCAGGCACTTAATTCCGCCTTTCCCGCAGCTAGATTCATAGCAAAAGCAAGGCAAGTAGGCACTCCGCATTCTTTACAGTTTGTCTTGGGTAACAGCTTGAATATCTCTATTCCAGTAATCGGCATAAGCAAAAACTCCTTTCCTAGCCTATTATTGGCTCCATAGTCAGGGCTGGGTGTCCCTTCTCCTGCAGGAAGGGAAGAATTTCTTCCTCGGTGACGCCAACTGTCTCATCGGCAATCATGTCAAGTAAGTTAGGCACACCCATCTCCTCCGCCCTAGCCTTAAATCGCTCGCCAATCTCCTCCTTCAGCATCTTGGGCATCCAGACTATCCTCAATAAGCCACCATCACCGATGATGAATTTCCTCTGGGTGGTATTGTATTTACCATGACCAACGAAGCCGGGGGTGCTCAAGCCACCACCGATAGTCCCAGCAAGGGTGGTGAACTTCATCCCGCAAGGAGTCTCTCCAGTGTAATCCCGGCTTACCGTCATTATTCCATTACACAGGGGCAGGACAGCGGCAATAGCCTCACAGCAGCCGCAGGTAGTCATTGGGTCATGTATTATACTGTAGAAGTTATAATGGTCTATCTTTTGGCGAGACGCCTTGAACACAAACTCGTTTACCCCCTTCCACTGCCCCAGCTTAGCATCAATGGTCTCACCCTTTTCCACCGGCTGATTTGGTCCAGTAGGATTAATCTCGTAAGCCGCCTTGCAGTCCATCCAGTTATAGGAACCACAAAGTCCAGTTCTCTCCGGGCTAATCACACAAACATGGCTGGGGGCAAAGGACTGACACAGGGTGCATGAGTAGTATGTTTCGGTAGTTTCGTCGGTCATGCCTTCAATTCGGATATCCCTAGACCCATATACCGCCCTTGCCTTTTCTACTACCTCACTTACCTTATCTTCCTCGGTATAAATTTTTATCTGCATCTTATCAAATATCCGTCCAAAATCTTGGTGCAGCTTGGCATGCAGTAGAGCACCGATATGGTAAAGCTTGAAGCCCTTTTCCACCGCCTGTTTACTAACCCGCAGCCAGGCAATATCTCTCTGCCCAATGTGCATTACGCCCTGAGCATAGTTTATAAGATGGTGAATTTGCCGCTCCAGGATAGGCTCATAGTCTTCCTGCATCTCCCTGCCGGCAACCTCAACCACTATAGCCATGGGTAACTGGGAAGCGGCGGGAATATCGGTTACCTCAGGACCAATCACCTCAATCTTTCCATCCTCTACTTCATCCATCCGCTTGGAGGTAACCCACTCAACCATATGCGTTCTACCACCACCACATTCCAGATAGATATCCTCACCCCGAACTCTCTCACCCTCAAAGGCAGCGCCAAAGGCTACCGGAATTGGCACCTCAGCCACGGTAACCTTCAGCCCTCTTACCTCTATGGCTCTGGCTACTAGCTTATCGTGGGGGACATTAGAGACGACATGCTCATAGGTACAAACCCCCGTAGGCAAAACCTCAGGTATTGGCGTGTCAGCAATGGTCGGGAAGCCAAAGTTTATTGCCCCGGCGGCATTGGCATACCACTCATCGGTAACATAGCCGAGCGGCAGGGCAAAGGCAAAGATGCGGTCCTTGTTATAGATAAGATGTTTCCTGTATTCCCCAGGCCCAATGCCACCGAAGGTAAAGCCTGCTCTGATGGCAAAGCCAGCAGCAAATACAGTTGCTGAAACATCAGGGCCAAAGGAGACCAAACGAGTTGGCCACCCAATCTGTACTCCTGCCTCTACAAGCTGCTCAGAGAACCTCTTGCCATTATACTCAGCCGACATAAAGACATAGAGGGTCTTTTGCTGAAGTTCCTGAGCTATTTTGACCGCTATCTCAGTGGTAGGTGCCGCGCCGAGGACAGCAGCAAAGCCAGGGGCAGTGCCATCAACAAATTCAATGCCCCTCTTCCTAAGAATGACATCATCAGCGGCACCCAACCAGATATTACTATCAGTCGGGTCTTCCTGTTTGGTATAGAAATCTGGCTGCTCCAGATACCTTATAGCTTCAATGATTTCCTCAGCAAAGAATGTTACCATCCCGGCATCAAGGGCTGGTGCCAGATAAGGTAACGGGTGAGTCTCCCTCACCATTGGCGGCAGT
>SDBU01006973.1_pt1 | contig 13154 bp, 17 predicted proteins | sample 2277071 | NCBI WGS metagenome assembly SDBU01 (sample SAMN10397929, study PRJNA504765) | marine sediment metagenome | isolation source: marine sediment core GS08_GC12, 126 cmbsf | place: Arctic Ocean: Gakkel Ridge, Loki's castle | collected 2008 | reverse complement strand
GAATTTTAACCGTTCCATGTTCGTCTCCTGGTTTGTGCTAGATAATAGCTGCGTCACATTAGTATACAGCTCGCGTCCTCTTGGTTTTGACTGTACTATTTTCGTCGTTACAGTCCTTGGACTACTTATAGCCGTTTTCAGAACTCGCTATTGTTAGCTATATCATCCAAGACTTTGGGCCAACTGTCTCAAAATACTGTGACGTCTCGCGGCGGACGACTTTGGGTTTCCTTGCCCGCTTTACGATAACTGCTGCGGTCGCTGTTGCTGCAACTATTATGCCTGTGATTGTCATGGTAATTGCTATCAAGTGCTCGTTCCAAATCAATTTACTCTGATGCGCTCCGTCGCGTGTCGTGCTTCGTGTGTTACATAATTAGTCCCGAGAATAATCTGCGAGTAGTTCAAGGAATTCTGTGATCGCATCTTCGATTTCAGACACATCATAGATTGTCTGACAATCTCCCGCACATTGACGATGATCACAGACGTTTATTTCATCGTCATCTTCGCACTCAGAGCTGTAAAATTTAGACAACGTAATCACGCTGTCAATGTCAGAAACCATATCTGTATCTAGCAATGCTGCTCTGATTGATTTGCGGTTGTGCAAAACTGATTTGTTTAGTGCATTTAAGAGTTTCATTTTCAATCTCCTGATTCTTGCGTCGTTTCTTTACTTGTCTCTTCTAAGTAAGTATACACTATTTTTGAGCAGGATACAAATTAATTCTGAGAATTTTCTGGGAATTAACCAAAATTCTTCTCTGAAAATAACGGGTGCTCCATTTCGATGAGACGCACGTCGCGAGACGAGCAGCTTGTGCAGAACAACGTGGCGTCCTCGCCTACGCCGTCTCTGCCGATGCTGCCAGCGTCAAGCTGTGTGTTGCACTCCGGGTTTTGGCATATCCATACGTCCGGCGTGTGGCCTGCTGGCGTGTCGTCGCTTACGTGCTGCGTACCGTGTTTGTCTTGTGTCGTATCGTCGCTCATCGTATTACTCCTCTGTTACAGATTCTAATGGTCTGCCAGCTAGAATTTCTTCTGCCCACCAATCTAAGTCAATTGACTCTAGCTTTACGTTGAATTGCTCTCTGGGCCAATGACTCGCAAGTCTCAGAACGTACCACAAATCATCGGGCAAATTATTGGCTTCACATGCTCGCTGCAAACATCGCCCTTTTGATACAGTGTACCGCGCGAATCCAAGCGGCCCGGTAAACGGTGCGAGACTCTGTTCACGCAACTTGCGCGCAAGCTGAATTGCTGCTGCGATTTTCTTGGTTAAGTCTTTCACTGCTCGTCTCCTGCACGCACGTATTTGGCCCGTAAACTTTACAAGTCCCGTCGTTGCTATCCGGCGGGTGTTGAAGAGTTACTCCTTATTATTTGCACCAAATTTTATGATCCCCCGGGCCTCAAACTCCGTTTGGCCTTGTGCAAGTACCCTATCATTAAAAGTTACTGCACACAGCTCTACCATTTGTGGCAATTGACGTATTTCTGCTTCCTGCCCATCGGGGAAACGAACCCAGTCCCCTTCTTTGAAAATATACTTTGCAGCGTCAGCTTTTTCCTGCTCCATGAAAAGCTGTTCTTTCTCTATTGCCTTGTTTATTTTTCGCAATTCTTGCAAACACCGAGACAATGTCTCATGTATCATAAAGACACAAATAGGAAGCAGAATTACACCCATACCATAGAAAACGATTACTGCGAGAAACACTAAACCCATTATATCGCCCATCTCATCTCACCTCCAATATCGGAATAACATCTATCATGGTCACTGTGAACCAAACCAAACCAACAAGCTCACGACTAGAACTACTGGTGCTACTTTCATCGTTCGTCTCCTGCTCTGTTCTTTGCGTCTGCTGCTTTGGCATCAGCCTGTGCTTTCGCGTCGGCGGCGATCTTCGCGGCGTCGTCCGCTGCGATTGCGTCGTCGTACAACTGATGGAGTTTGTTGAGCGTACTACCATGCACCTGGAACAAGCCTACGTATCTGTTAGTTCCTGCCGGGCACCTACCAATACCACTTGCGCCAAGCGGTGCAAGTTTACCACTATCTGATGCGAATATCTTGTCTAATGCTTTTCGTGTTTCGTCGTTCATCCTTTGTCTCCTGTCAGTTACCGGGTACATAAGTGCTCGTGTTGTATGCTGCTGCGTCAGACGGATGAATATCGACGCGGACCACATCGTCATATTTGTTGCCCTTCTTGATCTGCTCGGCTTGCGCGAGGATCGTCGCTGCGTCTTTGTTGAATGCCGTGACGACTTCTCGCCTCGTGTTTACTGCCATAACGCCACCAAACAATACTACAAATAGATAGTCTCTCATCGTTCGTCTCCACTACTCTTCGTCTTCTGACTCGTCCCCATCTTCGTCGCCATCTGCTACGACAATTTCCACGTCTACGCCTTCTGGAAACAACGTGTCCAACTCCTCTAAGTCTTCGCAGAATATCACTGGCGTGCCAGTATTGACGAACTCTTGCGCTCGCCCTATTTCGCTTTCGTCGTAGTACAACTCATCAAAAGAATCTACTGTCTTCATTGCGTACAGCTTACCCGACATTTTAATTACTGTCCACATCGTTCGTCTCCAAATTGTGCTGCTTGTGTTGTGCGTCGGTCGAGCAACGATGACGCTGCGCTCGACCGCCGATTTATGTCAACCTTTTCGTCTCCTTGACGTTTTCACAGTAACCTGCGACCAGAAATACGACCCAATTTCGCAGATGATATACAGGTCACCAGGCTCTTCTTGGAGCGTGTCTCTGATCCACTTTTCTGCAACTTCTACAGAGCTAAACTCGTCAACGATGTCGGGCTTAAATTCTTCGAAAAAACTATTGCGCAATACGATCACTTTACCCTTTATTGGGAGTTTGGGCCGTTTCATCGTTCGCCTCCTGACTATTTCAGTTTAGCAAGTGCTTTCTGTATTCGTTCGTCGATCACGATGTTCAACGCGCCCTCAAATTTCGAGGTTGCATCTTGCAGCTCTTCTACTTCTCTTTGACCCCAGCCTAGACTCGCGCCCCACGTGGCCCATGTCTCGTCCTCAATAACTGCTCTCTCATATTCCTTGAACGCCTCGTCATGATCTGCTGTTGCTTCTTGCAACTCTTTGAATGCTGCTATTAGTCGTTTCATCGACCATCTCCTGATTAGCAAAGTGCGACGTACGACGCAACGCTGAGAAGCAGAATTCTGAATCGTGCGTTGCCCCACGCTCTTGCTTGCGTGTTATTGTACGTTGCGATTGTCTTTTTGATTGTCTTTGCGATTATACGCTTCATCGTTCTACTCCGTTTGCTCTTGCTGATTTCTTTGATTATTAACTTGTCTCTTCTGATTAAATTATACGCTATACCCAGCAGTATGCAAATGGAATTCTGGATTAATCCCGAGAAATCTTCAGCCGACGACGGGTGTAGAATAGACCTAGACCACCAGCGGCGAGCGTCAACGTCGTCGAGACTTCGGGCACGCATGGTGGCCTACCTCGTGCTTGTGCTGGTGGTGGTAGTACGACGGTTGCGCCTTGTCTGCCCAACTTGATACGCTGCTACTACCCACAGGATTCACTACGTCGCACGGCACAATGTCGTTGACGCCGACGCCGACGCCGGAGTATGACTCTTGCGTCATTGCGTCGAACGGATTCGGGTTCGGGCTGATAATAACGCCTATTAACGATACTGCGATTAGTACGTTCATCGTTCGTCTCCTGATTTAGACTAGTGATTTGCGTTTGTGCGTACACCTGCGATTTGTGCTGCGTTACTTCCTGTCAAAAATCGAATCAATCTTGGACATCCGTTCGATCGACGCTTGCTCAAGATTCTTAGCTGCACTTATAAGCTTCGTGCCACACCAGATAAGTCCAAGCGTAAAAATTACGACGATCATGATTTTGTTTATTGTTCTTGTTGTGAAAAACATTTTCAATCTCCTGATTTTTGCGTTCTGCGTTTCGTTTGCTTCTTAACTTGTCATTCCTGCCTAATTAAAATATACGCTATTTTCGGGTGGTGTGCAAATTAAACTTCAAAAAAAATCGAAATTTTGTGCAAAATATCCTAGCAACGTCCCATAACACGGCGAAGTCGCCGGTCAATTACCATCTGGGCGACAATACGCCCCAGGGGCGCACACGACGCTGTTTGGGGCGTCTTGGGCGGCAGGCGAATAACTATTGCCTCTGCTCAGTTCAATCGACTGACGGGCGACTGTGGGCGACAATTTTGGCTGGATTTCAGGCATTCTACGTATTGTGCGTTTGGGCTGGACGAGACAACGAAATTGTCTTGTCTGCAAAATATGCGACTTCAAATCCCAACCTATTTGCCGCTGACGACGCATGGTAGTCTGCGTCAACTGTTGTAGCGAGTGGCTGCGAGATTGTTCTTATCCAAGTCTTATAATACGCTGACTCGGCTTTCAACATTTCAATCTGTTCTTGTTTTTCTTCGATGCTCATCGTTCGTCCCCCTACAGGTCATCAATAATTTTCGCGACTCTTTGCGGGTCTTCGCACGTTCCGGCGGCGACCGACGCGATGAATTCTTTGTGCAAGAATACTTGTCTTGCTGTTGCTATCGCCATTGTAGAATCAACGGTGCTTTGTCGTATCTGACTGACTCTGTCTTTCGCTTCTTGAATTGTCATCGTTCGTCTCCCGCCAATTCTGCAATCGCGTCTCGTTTTAGCTTAAAATCACCAATATACTCCTGATCGTTCCATGCAAACCACCGCCATTCTTTTCTGTACTTATCATCACAAGCCTGAACGCTACCTCGACGATCATACAGAAGTCGATACGCCCGGCCCGCTATGTAACCAGTTTAATTTCGCTTGCGTTTCATCGTTCGTCTCCTGATTAGATTAAAGATACGGGCCAAACAGCGTCCAGCATCCGTCTAACGCCGCTCGCCCGTTCCCGCCTCATTCGGCGATTCATATAAAGTATACATCATTTCCAGCGATGTGCAAATTAAAATCTGAGTATTTATGCAAAAATCCCAGAATCCATCTTGCGTTGTATCCTACTATACACTTGCGGTTGCCCGCACGTCTTAGTCTGACTACGATGCTTGTGATGAACTCTGGGATTATTTGTTGCTTATTTAATTGTTGCTACGTGATTGTTAACTCGCCGGTGGCGGCGGACGACGCGGCGACAGTACCGCGAATCAGCGTCTTGCCCCCTGTCAAGTATCCGGTCGTAGTGGATGACGCGGAAACGACCCCCAACATTACTTGAATGTCTAGCCCAGGTACTGATGCGGCAGACGTGGCTGATGCTGATCCAACTAACGACGTTTCAACGCTGAGCGTTCCTGACGCGCCAGACGACGCGGATACTAACCCTGCAAGTGTTCGCTTGATTAGGACGTTGTAGCCGAGCAGCCAAGAGTCAAAGCCGTCGCGAACCGAATAGATTTCAAAACGCAACTGCTTTTGAAGTGCGCCGCTGTCTGCAATCTCAAACGCTTCGGTATACTCGTATGCCGTGCCCGCTATTCCGGTAACAGTTCTTGCGAGAACGTCATCCTCGTCATAAATCTTAATTGTGTATGTCGTGCCGGCTTCCGGGCCATAGTCCGTCGCGTCGGTGTGCAACACGATTGTCCCGACTTGCGTCGCGTCGGTTCTATCACGGTGCGACCATGTAATTTCAAAGCCGCCAGTTATTGCCGTAGACAAAAACGTCGGAAATGACTCTGTATTGAACTTCAAGTTGCCTGGTGGATACGGTCGAATAGCTCTACTGTCTAACAAGTCAGCCGTTTGTGTAGACGCTGACGACTCAATTAGCTTGCCATTTCCTGTCCTCGATAAAATCTTAAATGCAGGTTGGTCACTATCTGTGTATTCTGTTTCTATGTTCTCATAGTCTGCTCCCAAGAAATATACAAAGTCCCCTGCTGAGTGTGCCTCCGGCACAGTATCTAAAACTCCTCGCTCAATCGTAACCTGACTGTTAGTTATATCAACAGACGTGACTTTTACAATTTCTGTATTGATTATCGCGTATGTTTCGCCAGCTACAAGAGAATCCTCGACAAGAGTTAAACTGTAGGTAGTTGCCAAGTCTACTGTGACGCTCTGAGCTTCCTTAAAAATGCCGCTGGTTAGCGTAGCATTTGGCGTAAACGCGGCTGTACCCTCAGACACAAAAGCTAACCCTGCTGATTGTTGAAGAAGGTACTCAAAGTCAAGCGAATCATCTGTTGGTGGCGCTGTTACAAGCATCAAAAATCCTGCCGCCGTGCTGTACGCATCTACAACGCTTTGGTTCTCTATTTCGTTTATAAGAATCCAGTATGGAATTTCTATTATATCAATATTAGAAATATCCAGCGCATCATTAACGGGGTCAGTCCACTCAGAGTCTGGCGGGTCCGCATATACTGTTGCAGCAGTCGAAAACGCATCTTCTATGCATGTCATAACAACTTCATTATTCTGCAAGCTACCATAGTTAACGTCAACCACACGTACAACCATCTGAACAATACCCAACTCAGACCACGATAATTTGAATATATCATTTGGTTTGAGGTGCGACATTCGCCGTGTGCATTTTAACCTCATTGCCGCGAGCATAGACGAGGCTAATTTTAATTCTCGCTCTGCAACTTTGTTGGCCAGCGTCGCATTGCAAATTCCAAAATGATTTAGATTCTGCTCGATTATGTTGTTATTCTGTTTCTCGATTAGCGCTATATCTTGTGCCATTGCTATTCGAGACTTGTCAGCGAGCTTATCCCACCAGTTGACAATAACTTGGTCTATAACCTCGCCATACGAAGGTCTCGCGAACTCTTCGACGTCCATTATGTGATTTTCGTTAAACGACTCAGGCACAACTCCAAGAATCCTAAAGAATAAGTCTATCCTACCAGATGAGGGAATTGCCCAGCTCGCGCCAAAATTGTTTGAATCTACTCTGGTGCCCCCGGTGTACCCGTACGGTGGGCCCAAACTTGCGCCATATATCGAAGACTCGTAGTTTATTACAGTTGCGACGCCCGGCGTCGTTATGTAGAATACTATTGCATATTGCGTGCCTGAGACTAACGTAACTTCTCTGTCAAGATTAGCGGTAATCCACCCCAAGTCGTCAGCGAGCAAATCGTCTACTGACAACATGTCCGAACCTTCAACAGAGCCGAATGCTAATACACTGCCATTTGGCAGACCTGCTGTTGTACTTTGAATTTCTATTTTCACGCTGACTGTGTCATCAGACCCTAGTTTCAAAGCTACAGAACTTGTATTGAACGTACTTAGCGGCGTGAACGTCTCACCCCTTTGCTGCTCTTCTGGATCGACGCCAGCCTGAAATGATATTAACGTCGGATTACCTGAAGGTATAAGCCCAGCATACGCAGTAGACTCGTCTATAATCGGAAGGTTGGGGTCACGAGTAAGTGACAAAACCCACTTACCAGTAGCTAAATCCTGATAAAGAAATCCAGCTATTGTTCTCAATACGCTACCAACGAAATCTTCAATTGGTTCTATTTGGTCCCATAAGAGTGACAGGCCAAATACTTCGTCATAAAGAATATCTGCTGCGCGTTCAAACGATGTAGAATCTATGTCTGACGTCTCAAAGCCTATGCCCCACCCAGTATTTATTAGGCACTCGCGTATAATATGCGCCGGGTTGAGATCATCGCCATCTTCAGCACCCCCACTTATCGCTGCTTTCGTGATATTCCACTGTGCGTCACCATTAACCTGCGTAAATACTCTACGACAAAGAAACGCCCAGGACTTAATATACGGCGATGTCCCCACATACACCTGGTTTAGCACTAAACCCATACTACCCCTAAAAGCGGGAATGTTGGCGTCTAACTTTGACGCTAGATACGTATTTTGTGCCTGATCAGACGCACCAAAAAGCAAATCAATATTCCCCCGCACACCGCCTTCTTTTTCATTGCCCCCAAAGAGCCCTGGGTTGTCTACAGTTATTGTGTGATTCGGTGCAGACCCGCTTGCTACATATACCTCGAATAACGCATCATTGCCCGTTGATATTGACCACGTTCCTACGTTGCGTAAATACAACGACCCGTTTGCATATCCGTTACCAGAATCATATCGCCAATATACATTTGCGCCACTCGGCTTCAACACCATTGCATATTTTGTACCAGATGCCAAATATACCCGAGATGGAAATATAAACTCGACCCATGCACCCGCTGCTGCTGTTGTAATTGACGATGCAGCGACGTCCGCGCTCGTTGTTCTTACACTTGAATCGTCTGGCGCGCCGTTCTCATCAACATTATAAATAGACACTGCTGTCGTTGCTGAGTATCCTGCATCCCGCAACAGCAAAAGTTTGACTGATATTGTATAATAGTCTGTGCCTGCCACAGTGAACGTCTGCGCATCATACCTGTTGCTACTTGCATACGCAGTATTATCGTCCCCCGAAGTAAAATGATCCTGAACGCCCGCATTGTTATTCGGAGTTGTTGGAAACCATGCGACTTTCTCACCAACCCGAATTCTATCTATGCCGTCCATATTCTTATGACCAACAACCATGTGCATCCCCAATGAATACTCATGACTGACCGTAACTCTTCTTTTCTTTCTGCCCATTACATCTCACCTAGTGTGTTTGCTTGGTGGTTATCATTCAGTGCGTCACGTAATCGCCCGTGGTACTCGCCCGCGGTACTCACCTATGGTACTCGCTTATGGTCTACTTATTGAGCAGCTACATTCTAACTTGAACAGCTACAGATTTTAAGTCACCGTACCAAACGACATTTGGTCCCGTGATATACCTCTTACCAAATAACACTTGGACTGACCTACCCTCTTCTGCTGTAGGAACAGTAAACTGTCCAAGACCTGTTGGCTGCGCGTGACGGGACTTTGGCGGTTTCTTTGCTGTTAGCGCGCCTATAGCCATCGACAACGCCATCATTATTACGACTTGGATTATGAAACTAATCGGGTCAAAAGCGACTTGTGCTTCTTGAAGATTATAAGTTTGGTCCTGGATGACAGATACGTGTTCAGGCGTAACTAGATGCTGGACGTACGCCACAATTGCAATTAGTTGGGCAAGCCAGGATTTATTCATTTTGAGTTTCATCATAATATCGCGTCCCCTGAGAATGGATTCTTATCTGGCAAATAAGGAAACCCACCGTAGTTTAATTCATTTGCAAACTTGTTTCTACAAGTTGCCCGTGCCCAATCACAACCTGCTCTTGCAGTGAACGCATCCCCGACTTCGAGTGACGAAACGGCGCGAGACACCTTGATTGTCGTACCCTCGTGGAAGACAATTTTTTGATTCATAGAAAAATCACTTGTTCTAAATGACCCGCCAAGAAACCATCCGTCAACTTCCGTGCCAAATTCAGTTGCTGTTATTGTGTCACCACTAACCGTGAGAACAGTTCCTGTGACAAAAAAATCAGTGTCCGCTTTGGATATACCACAACGAGTAGAATACAGCGCAAGCCCACATGTACGCTGGTACTTTAGCATTAACCCGAGTCGTTTCAAACTTACTGTTCGAAGCCCTGCAATAATACCCGCGATCTTTGGCCTGAACTTAACCACTCTCACAAACCCATTCCAATATATAATAAAGTCTGTTGGTGAGTAGCTGTGCCTGCGGTATATCGTGAGTTGCACGGGCCTTTCGATTGGCCCGTTCCTGTAGTTAACAACAAACGAATTGTCTACTGCAACTTCTAAATCTATTTGTGTTTTCAACGAATTGGCGTTCAGATTTATGTTGCCCCGTTTGATTAATACTGCTTGGTACGTTCGACCACCAAACACAATGTCTGAGTCACTACTTGTAAACGCCCAGTAGTTCGTGTCTGCCTCATTGAACAGATACAACTCTTCTGGCCCTGCATTCGTCAAACTCCGCTCGTCGCCCGTGTACCCTGAGATAGTGAGCTTGGCCAACGCTGTTGAAACGCCGCCAGATGCGCCAATCATATCAGATGCCATTGTTATCTTACCTCTACACTATGCGGTTGCAGGCTACACGATTGCAGACTACGCCGGTTGTTTGTCAATCATGAAGGGACACGTTATGTTGATTTGGAAATTGTCGCCGATGCGACCCGTATTGTTGATACGTGGGATACCAAAGATGATTCGATCGACGTTGATGGCGCGGAACGCGGCGGTTATCGTGTCTGAGTTTTCGAGAAGAACGCCGATGCCTGCGCCTGTAATGTTCTGTGACCGTACGCTGAAATTACCCACAACGCGGAACGACGTGGTTGTCCCTAACTCATGCTGATTCGCTACGCCGAAATCAACGCTGGCTAAATACCAAACGTCGTCGGCGGGCGTATCACGGGGATCATTATCAAAACGCACGACGAAACTATTGGTGTCTGCGATGCCCTGGAAGTATGTCGTTATTTGATTCGCCGTGCGTTCATAAAATCCTATCGTTCGCTGTGTTCGCTGTGTTACCCTGAGTCGCCCAGTCGCTGATGACGTGGCGGTAAGTGAACCTGCTAATGAAACTGGGAGCCCTAAATTTCCAGTGGCTATAGAAACGCCGGATACCGAGCCAACCAGCGGAGTTGCAACAGACAGAAACGCAGTTGCGCCAGAACTTGCTCCAACTGAGCCCGATACCCGAGTTGTCACTGACAGAAACGCAACAGCACTTGATACTCCAGCAGTCACCGCAGCTAATTGTATGTTTGCTGAAATACCCGCAACAGCATTAGACACTGCTGATATTGTACCTGACAACTCTGAGAATATAATAGACGCCTCTGCCACAGCATATATTGCCAGAATCCTGGTACTGGCGGCGGCATTAACCCATGGGTTTGGTAGCGCAGCCAAACCAGTGTCTATCGAGTCTCTATTACCAGTGGCAGTATAGTCTAGATTAATGCTGCCGGATACATTATCTACCTGTACAGCAAGCCAGTAGATAGTCTCCGGGATAACCTCCCAGTCTACCGCCTGTGTTAACCACCCTGCGGCATTTCCAGAAGTTGTGGCCACAGTAGAATGTAACAAAGCACCGGGTAGATCAGTCCCTACAACATGTGCATACAAGCCAAGTTCGTAGTCACCGACGTTACTGACGTTGTTTTTATACCAGCCTATCTCAGATATTTTATCTAAACCTGCTGGTGTAGTGTGCTTGTGTGCTCTAGCTGAACCGTCTACTCCAAAGCTTGATCCAAATGGATCGGCGACTGGGGCCACAGTTACGAAACCAGCATTTGTTCCAAGTACAACAGCCATTACGGAACTCTCATGAAGTTAGTTGTGCATTGATTGTAGTGTGATCGCAGCCATTGGATTTCGACTTTGTCCGACGCGAGACGAGCTTTATCAACGAAACAGATTTTGCAGGCTCCGGCTGACACTGCTGCGCCTAGCCCTAAGTTAACGTCAAAGTTGATGCGTTCTTGTTCTGAACTCAACTCAGTGATGCCCGTAATCTTTCGTACGATCAAAACGTTTGTCACCGGAAAGTAAAACCCGACATACGTTCGCAGATCATTCAAACCCATGTTCTTCGCGAGTCGTATGTACTCAATTGTGACTGACGTATCCGATGGTTCGATGTCAATGCCACTTACTTGCGTCAAGTCATCACGGAACGTCGGGATAAGAACCGTCTTCTGTCGCCCGTCGAGCGAGTACAAGAACTGCCGGAATTCCCACGTTGCCTGTTTCGTGTCATTATAAAACACATGACTTTGTGATAAGAAGTTGTATGTGCTGTCACTCACTACGCTGAATACGCCCGTGCCATAATCCAGTGTTACCGCATCCGCGTCGCTCGACTCCAGATGCACGCCTTCCATGAACGCCGGAACGACGAGCAGGTTTAACGAATCATAGCTATCTGTTCGCGTATAGCCTGCAATGTCTGTATTGTCAGTGACTGCAAACACTGCATCAACGAATGCAACAGGCGAATTGGTCTTGGACTTCCTGTTCTGCGATACCATGTACGCGGTACGTACGGGCATAATAAGCTTGTCACCCGTAAAGTCACACTGAACTGAATAGTTCGAGTCAAGTGTTAACAAGGAATCTGAGACTGACGCTATTGCTATGAACTCATACTCTGTCTCAGACTTCCAAATCAAAGCTTTGCTACTTGCTCGGTAATCGGCAAACGTCGTATCTACCGAAATCGTTGTGTCGAATTTGTTTATGTCCGTAGTGTGTTCAACGAACTCTGACCATACAGGGATAAGCCACGTCTCTTTCTGGCGAGCAAAGAGCATTGCACCATATTGGGAGTTCTTCTTGTCTGTGTCAAAGAATAGCCGCAACTTAAAAAACTGTCGCGGCGATTGACGGGACTTGATACGTTGCTCAGTTCCATTAAACGCTTTGAGAATGCTCGTTTTCCATTCGAGCGTTTCTAATATCCCGTCGTGGGGCCTCCACGGGATACCTGTTACACCAAATCCCGGAATAATCATTATCTGCGCTGTAGCAGCAGACACGCCGCCAACAGATGCAAAAAGGCCTGGCTGCACGTTGAACGGATCACCGGTTGTTGTAGACGTTGAATTGCTCGAACCTTCAAGTTGTGTCGCAACAGATAACGCGCCTACAACATTCGATGTCGCAGAAACTATACCTCGGCACTCTGTTGTAACACTTAGAATCCCAGTCGTTGACGACGTGCTTGTTGGTACGCCAGCAAGCTGCGTGGCGACGGACAACGTACCACTCGCGCCGCTCGTCGCTGCGACTGTACCAACTAGATAAACCCAGTTCGCACCCTGGTCACCGTATTGAGTTGACCCGTATTGGAATGATCCGTACATTTACTGGCTGTCCGTTGTTTATCTTTGGTGTTTGTCGCGTTGCGGTTGCGTTGCGGTTGCGGTTGCGTTGCTCAGTTATTCTGGTGTGCCTGACGTGCCGGGTGCGCCTGGCGTGCCGGGTGTGTCTTTGGGCGGTTCAACTTTAGACTTATTCTTTTTCGTCTTTGAGTCGTTGGGCCTCCGTCGCGAGTATCTCGTCTACAAAGTCGTCGAACGCTTTTCGGGCGTGTGTGAAAATGCCCATCTTGGGGTCTTTGACTAGCTTGCGAATTTCTTCGATCTGCTTGGCAGACAAGTCAACAG
>SDBU01006971.1_pt1 | contig 13158 bp, 13 predicted proteins | sample 2277071 | NCBI WGS metagenome assembly SDBU01 (sample SAMN10397929, study PRJNA504765) | marine sediment metagenome | isolation source: marine sediment core GS08_GC12, 126 cmbsf | place: Arctic Ocean: Gakkel Ridge, Loki's castle | collected 2008 | reverse complement strand
TCCGGTTACCAACACCTTCATCCCAGCATCTCCTGGTAAAGCCTTTCGTACCCTGCTACAGCGACCCCGAAGTCCAGTCCCTTGATCCTCTCCAGGGCAATAGCAGTAATCATATCATAATACCCGCGGTCGCTCACAGTCCCTTATGCCTCCGGCATCGGCAGGCGGCACCAGGAGTCCGGTCCGGGCGCCCTCTATGACTGGCCTGCCCCAAAAAAACCGGTCCAGATTCTAACTTAACATCTGGACCGAGATTGGGGGGGGGCAGGCCACACGAGTTCGCGATGGACGTCGTCCTTCATAATGTATTCGATGGCCTCGCTCCAAGGATGCCGGGTAACATAATTGAATGTCTAAATAGAGCTGATAGAGGATTACAAAAGCCTTACGAAAAACTTGGCCACTTTTGATAGGCCTGGCTCTGATTCAGTTATAACTGCATCGAACCGGTCTTGCCCCTCAGGAAATCAATGACACCCTTTATATATACATTAAAGTTGGAAGGCTGTCTCTTGAGAACCCTCACAAGGGTGTATTTGACAAGATATGATAACGGGATAAGCGGCAGGTAATATGGATAGAATTTATTCGTAAAATAAAGGCCGTTTCTTATCCAGTAATAATCCGCCTGAGGGCTTAGATAGCCCGAGGTGCCTCCCTCTTTGTGCCAGACCTTGCTCTTGGGGCAATACAGTAACCTGTATCCCTTCCTTCTTGCTCTTATCCCCCAGTCTGCGTCTTCCCAGTAGAGAAAATATTTCTCATCCATTAGACCGATGGCCTCAACTGCTTCCTTTTTAACCAAGAGGCTTGCGCCGCTTATATATGACGGCTCGAAAGGCTCATCCCACGTTCCGTCATCTTTTTCGTTTGAAGCTATTATAGAGGCGTTTCCCATCCAGGGGACTATAGTGCATCCACCTGCGGCCTGGATTATGTCCGGCCTGTCATGATATAAAAGCTTTGAGCCCACCATGCCGATTTTATCGTCGGCCTCCACCGTCCTCACCATCTCAGTGAGGGCGTCTATGTCCATGACAGTATCGTTGTTCAGTAGCCAGACATATTTGCAATCATCCTGGTTAAGAACATATTGCATGCCCACGTTGTTTCCGCCTGCGTAGCCGAGGTTCTCCCCGGTCTGGATGAATACCATGGATGGATGTTTGAGATCCTTTTCTTTATCAAAAAGGTCGCCCTCCTCGGCGGTTTCCCTGTTGTAGCTCACGGTGGAGATGCTTTCCCCTTCGGACCAATTTATTATTTTCTCTTCCGAACCATCAGTGGATGCATTGTCAATGACCACCACCTGATAGTTGGGGAAGGAGTTCTTAAAGACGCTCTCGAGGCAGGCAAAAGTGTCCCGCCAATTATTCCAGTTCAGAATGAGGATGTAGACTTTATTGGGCATTTTCACAGGTTTTCTTTAAGGTCGACAAGGCACACAATCCCGTAGACAGTCCATCATATTTCTACTTTTCAGCTTCTCCAAATAAGTCTGGAGCAAGAATCTGAAATAACAACCTTCCAACATCGACTTTCTTTAATAATTGTGCTATCAGCAATAATGGAAATAGCATTATTATCAAAATATTTCTGGGAGTTTTTGTCTTAATATTTCTGAACCCTGCATTTAATAAAATTCTCTGCAAGGATTTTTTTGAGTATGGTCTAACATGGGTGTAATCATCCCAAAAATTGATGGTATGTTTAGATGTCTTTAGATGCGGTAAGAACAAAGCGGTATAATTTTCTGTACATATATAAATTTTTTTCCCGCGTTTTAGAACCCTATGGGATTCTTTTAAAAAATCAGTCGGGTTGTTTAAATGCTCAACAACTCCATGAGAAAACACAAAATCAAAAGATTCATCTTCAAAGGGAAGCGCACCTTTCTCCAAGTCTGCATAATCAAAATTTATCAGGTCTGGTAATTGATTATGTTTAACAATGTCTACTCCATACAATTCCAAATGGGGATATAACTCTTTTAAAAGAAATAAAGCATATCCGCTTCCACATCCAATATCCAGAACTTTTACTACAGATTCACAATCTTTTATGATTGGAATGCCAAGCAACATTCTATCTATAAAAGCACTTAAAAAATTAGTGCCCTTTCTCAGTCTTATGAGATATTGTTTAAAGTGAGATTCTCTTGAATGGAAATCAAGATTTGAAGAACTATGGTAATTTTTCCATTTATCCATGCCTGAGGCCTTGTATTAATATACCTTATTCGCAGCCTGCTTTACAAAATAGGCCGTAGTTCCAAAATCCACCGCCTAATTTTATAAAACTGGATTTGTAAGGTTTTTTTGCCATCTTGCTTTCACCAAGCTGATGTGACGGGATGCGCTCAATCCCCTTGCACAATCTCTTTTTGCAAAATTTGATAGTGGATTAAGGAGTTTAATAGTGAATTCAAAAGAAGGGCTTGTCCTTATTACATATACTGGGGCGGTTTTTCGCCTTTAATTATCTTTTCTATGAGCCTGCAAACCCGCTCTATTGACCTGCCGTCAAGCCGATATGCGGCGTATTCGATAAAATCCTTTTGGTTATTGAGAATATTTTTAAGGACTGTTTTATCATATAAGATCGCCTTTATGGCAGAAGCCATCTCCTCCTTATTCGAGGCGCCAAGTGCTGCCCCCTTACTCACATAGGGCACGAATTCTTTTTTCATAAAATAATCAAAGACAATCAAGGGCTTTTTAAAAAACATCGCCTCAAGAAGAGTTGTGGAATATGAGCTTACACAAATATCTGATATAAACAGCAATTCCGGCAGGTTGTCGTTTATTATGCTCAACCCTGCATGAGAACAGAGATCCTTTATTTCACAGTATTTCTTCAGTAATTGCATATCAGCGGAGGGATGGGGCTTTATAACTATATGTACCTTATCCCCCAGATTTAGCCTCAAAACTGCCTCTACAACGGCATCCACCATATAGAAATCCTGCATGACTGTACCAAAGACAGACGTGTTTGCAACCCATTCAGTCAAAAGCAGTATGATTTTCTTATCAGGAGGCAGATGGAGTGCGGCAAGAATGCTTTCCCTGTCCAGCTCCTTTTTCATAGCGGCATATTTGTCACACAGCGGGCTGCCGGTTATACACACTCTTTCGGCTTCATTGCTTTTATCGTGCTCACCATACCATTCGATTGCTCTCCTGCCCCATCCGGCATGATAATCGGTATCAATAGTGGGAAACGTGGTCCCTATCCCATGCTGGACGACAACGCTTCTGACACCACATTGCTTAGCGGCATACAGAAGCGCCATGTTGTATGGAGGCTGGCTAGCAGTAATTACAAGCACTGAACGGGGATGCTTTTTAAATGCTTCAACGGCAATGAGATAGTCAAGAAAAAGTATTGGGAATGAAATCAGCATATTGAACTTTATCAGCTTCCTTATACGGCTCCAATAATTGACGCCCATGAATTTAAATTCTTTCTGAAACTCCTTATCCTTTCTTATACTCATCCAAGCAGAAAGGAAAGAAATAAAAGCTCTAACCGATTTGAATACATGTGATAACCGTAAATACACTTCAAGCGGTGTTACTTCTTTAAGCTGATTTTTCCTAAACCTGTAATACAGGCCGAAGGTAAGGAAGTCCCAATGTCCAGATTGCAAAAGGGCCTTATAAATTTCATATGTATGTCCATCCGCAGAAAAGACAAATGTTTTTTTTACAGAATCGGGATCTTTTCCCTTCGTTTTTTTAATTAGAGAACGCAGTTTCCACAACAAAGAATCCACTATAAGTACAAAGTTCTGTGCAGGGGATACAAAAAGGTCCCTGAAAGGTTTGCCTGTCCAGAGGTTTTTTCTTCCTTCCCAGAACTTTTTGAGCACATAGAGGTGCTGGTTGAACCATCCACCGAACCATGATTCAAAAGGGATTCCCTTCTGGCGCAGAGCGAGTCTAACGGTCTGGAGAAAATCACCAGCACCAGCTACAATAATCCTATCGTATTTGAAATGTTTGATCGCCTTTTCAGTAAAGATGATGTCCTGAAAAATGCGTATAAAATACGGTATGAGATACATCTCAATGATGTGACCCATAGGCAGGCTGTTGTATTTAAAGCGATTATTTTCTTCAGAAAAAATCAAACGGATAAAACCATAACACCTTTGGTTTGTATCCTCGATATCATCTGCCGTGAGGAGTTCAAGCAGGAAAAAAACAGGGTGCGACAGTTTTTGAAGCAAAAAGAAAGTTTCTTCATTATATGTAAGGAATAATAAGTTGTCTTTTCCGATATTCAAGGAGTCAAGTTTTTTCTTTAAATCTTCAGAGTGTTCATCCAGAAAAATTAATATATCGCTCATTCTTCCACTCTTTTTATCAGATGGTTCAAAAAGACTTTCACCGCACCAATTCCCAATCAAGAGAGGTACTCTTCCTTATATCCTTTTTTGCCTTCCTGCCGAGGATGTCTTTCAGGTACTTTGGCGCAAGACCGTTGCCCGGCCTTATGGAACGTACATTTTCCAGCGTGAAGGTCTCCCCGGCCAACATGTCCCTGACCACAAAGAGCGAGCGCCTGTGTATTCTGGATTTTGCTTCACCCTCTGTAGGCTCATAAATCACATCACCCAGGGCCGCCTCCACGGTCCGTACAGCATCAACCATGGCCTTGAACTCCGCAGGCTCAATAGAAAATGCAGAATCCGGGCCAGCTTTGGAGCGCGACAGGGTAAAATGTTTTTCGATTATCGAGGCGCCCAGAGCAACGGATGCCAGTGCCGGCTCATTGCCTAACGTGTGGTCCGAAAGACCAGCCACTACGCCGAAGGACGAAGCCAGGTCGGGTATGGTGCGCAGGTTCATCTCGGCGGGAGAGGCCGGGTACGCGCTCGTGCATTTAAGGAGCGCGAGGTCCTTGCATCCTGCTCTGCGCGCAGCCTCCACCGCATCGCTTATCTCACTGCGCGTGGCCATGCCAGTGGACATTATCATGGGCTTGCCCTTTGAGGCGATGTATCCTATGAGGGGTGTGTCCACAAGCTCGAAGGACGCCACCTTGTATGCGGGAACGTCCATCTCCTCCAGAAAGTCCACCGCAGTCCTGTCAAAGGGGGTGGAGAAAAGTATCAGCCCTATCCCGTCGGCTATTTCTTTAAGCTTCGGCTGCCAGTCCCACGGGGTATAGGCCTGCTTGTACAACTCGTAAAGCGTAGCACCGTCCCAAAGGGTTCCACCTTTTATCCTGAAGCACTCCTCGTCCGAGTCAATGGTCAGGGTGTCGGGCGTATACGTCTGGAGCTTTATGGCGTCAGCGCCGGATTCCTTGGCAGCCCTGACCATCTTTACGGCCTCGTCGAAGTCCTGGTTGTGGTTGGCGGACATCTCTGCTATTATGAACACCTGTTGACCGGACCCTATCAAACTGTCCCTGATCCTAATGGTCTTCATCTCTGGCCCGTCCCTTTTTTCCTGATACTGTTAGTTTTCTTTATCATAACTTCTGGTTCAGCAATATATCTGGTGAGCCCATCTTCGTACACGTCAATTCTCATTCCACAGTTTGCATAGAAATCCTTAACCATGGCGTTCTTCGGGGTAACGATATATTCGGCCTGAATAGTTGATATATCAGGATGAGCTTTTCCTAAATGCTCAAGGATGTCGTGTAAGAATATGAATTCCACCTTGCGCCCGATGACACGGCAACTCAAGAGTAGCAGGTCTATCCTTGCCTGAGAGTTTTCCAGAAAGACTATGGCAGAACCCACTATGCCTTCTTTATTAAACTTGTCTTCGTACTCAAGCCCGTAGACGTGGCAATCGTCCCTGCCCATGAAATGCTCAATGTCTCCCTGAGCATACCTTCGCGTGGTAAGGTTGAACTGGTTAGTCTTTTGGGATATTTGAGACAGTCGCTCAACAAACCTGTCGTCATCAACATGCACGTGGGTAGTTATTTGTAAGCTGGCAATGAACTCTCCAAGGTCAAGTTTTCCCGCAGACTCGCTCCTCTTGATGTTGGCCATATACTGGCGGGTCTTTTCCCTGTCCTCGCCCGTAAGAAAAACTTTCGGAAAGTAAGGGTAAAAAACATCATTGGCAACCCACTCAAGCAGATTCGAAACATCTTCCGGGAAGTCTGGCACCGCAACCTCAGGGAGAAAAGACCTGACAACCTCTCGCTCCACCTGGTTGTCGTCTATAAATACAAAATGGTCGAGCCCGAGATTGAGTTCCCGGGCAATGGCCTTTATATTACTTGCCTTGTCGTTCCAGTCTATTTTTACCGAAACAAAGTCGTCCAAGGAAAGCACCATCATTGGGTGCTTCTCAAAGCACTCCCGTGCGTCCGCCAGGTTGTTTTTCGAACACAGGGCCAAAAGGACTCCAAGGTCCTTGGCAGATTTGAGCTCCTTCTGAAAATCCCTGTAGGCCTTGCCAAGCCCGTCCTCAGACAGAGCCACACCTTCAATGCCGTCCTCGCCGATGATCCCGCCCCAGAGAGTGTTGTCCAGATCCAGCACAAGCACCTTGCGGGCCTTATCGCTGTTGGCGTTTACTATTGAGGCCGCGCCCTCGGCGATCTTCTCATGTGCCAGGTCGTTATAGCGTATCCTGCCCAGGTAGAAAAACCTGCTGTCATAGAGGTTCTCATAGCCGTGCATGCCCACAACGCGCTCCCAGTCCCAGACCAGTATATTATGGTATTTTTGCGAAAACTCCATTATCCGGGCGTTGGAAAAATCCCTCACCATGCGGAAAGAATACTCGCTGTTGGTATCAAGGTAGGTGTTCACATTGTAAGGGCTTATTACAAGGGTGTTCAAGATAACCGTCGCACGCTCGTGCCGTAGAGCGTAACCCTCCACAGCCCTGAAAATGCTTTCGAGGTCCGACTCCAGCTGCTCAGAAATATCTTCAAAACGGGATATGGAGGCAAAGTAGGGGGAGAGCAGTTCGGTCCCGTCCAGGTGCAGAATCACTATATCATAGTTGCCGGATGCCGTCTCGGAGTCCTCGCCAACGAGTTCGGCGATATATTGGTTGAATCCGGCAAAGTATGGATCCACAAAGGGATCCCCGAGGAACCTCTTTATGGGTTCAAGGTTGATATTGCTCAGGACGGCAAGTTTTTTCATGATCTTGCCTTTTCCTCCACAAGCTCCACAAGCCCCGCAGGCGAATAAAGAAACGCCACGCGCTTTGAGCCGAAGAGTACAGCGGGCTTTGGCTCTGACACCAGGATTGCACCGTTTCCGGTCATATCGCTTATCGCACTCTCTATATCATCAACCTCGAAACACAGGTGATAATAGGAAACGTTCTTCTCTACAAGTTTTCGCACTGGCTCACCAGCAATAAGCTCCAGACTGAGTCCATCGGCCACGCGAGCCATACAAAGGCTGACGTCCTGCTCCTTGTCGAATAAGGTCTGCCCGAACTCTAATGCCGAAAAAAGTTTCTGGAGGTTTTTCTTGCCTTCCTCAATATCCCTGCATGCAATACCGATATGGTGGAACCTCATTTCCCCCACTTTTACCTCCCTATGCCTTTTCAGCCGCCTTTTCCGCAATCTGTCCGATGCTCGTGAGCCCCATTATCTCCGCAGGAGAGAACCTTACTCCCAGCTCGGACTCTATCGCCAGAAAAAGGTTCAGGTGGCCCATCGAATCCCACTGGGGGATATCCCCTGCCTTTAGGTCAACAGTCACATCAGCGGCAGGCGCGGAAAAAACCTTGGCCGCGATAGCCGCTATCCTGTCTGTCATGTTATCCATATTCGCTTATATTAACCTTTCTACGTACTTTGCCACATCATCCTTCGTGTCAACCCATTCACTCTCAAGCAGGCTCATGACCACCACGTCCTCGTACCCGTCCTCTGTCATGACGAAATCACGCAGTCTACCCTCTACCTTGAACCCGAAGAACTCATGCGTTTTGAGCACAGAGGCGTTGCTCTCAAATGTCTCGCACCTAAGGCAATGAAACCCCATCACATCCATCACAAGCCTCACCAGGAAGTATTCCAGGATCAGCCCAACGCCAGTGGCTATGGCAGAAGGGTTGGCGAACTGTCCCCAGGAGCAGTGTCTGTTATGAAAGTTGACATTTAAGATAGAGACAACTCCCAGATACTTGTCGTCCTTCTTTACTAACCAGTAGAATTTGTTAGTGCTCTGCCTGAGAGACTCTATAAAACTCTTGTGCTCATCTGGCGATATCTCTTGCCTGTCGAACATGAACCTGGTCACCTTGGAGTCATTACGCCAATCAAGCACCATCTTTCGCTCGGGGTTCGTAAGGCTCGTGAAGTTGACGAAGGTCACGCCGCCATCAAAGGGGATGGTTGATCTGAGCGCAGAGGCAACTTCCTCTGTATCTCCAGAAGCCAGCAAAGAAACAAGGTCCTTATTCATAATAGATTCTTGGATCAGCCCTTTCCTGAAACAAGCTTCCCTTAAACACACTCACGGAAACGACAGAGGTGCTTCACGCTATGCCGTCGGCCTCGCGTACATCAGGCAGGAACGTCCGAATCCGGCATGGCCTAGCGTCCTGTAAAGCTTCCTCCTCAGTTTGCCCGGGATTCCAGTCTCAAATGCAACCCTCTTCTTGTGGCAGGCATCGCCCACCTCCGGATTGCCCACATAGTTGTCCCCCATGAGCAGGAACATTTCCATGGGGAAATCGCTCTGCGAATAGACAACTTCATAGCCGGCTTTATGAAGGAGTGAGCCGAGTGACTCGAAATTAAAATAATTAATATGGTCCGGCACGGCTACCCACCACCGGTCGCCTTCGAGCTTCTCATGAGTGCTTAGCTGAAGTTCGCTGAAATCATTGGGCACCCTGATAAACAGAGTGCCGTCTTCAACAAGAAGCTTGCGTGCCATGTTCAGAACTCCCATGGGGTCTGGCACATGTTCCAGTACATTGAGCATGGTCACAGCGTTATAACGTTTAGTACCCTCCTCAGTATTGCTGGCGAACTTCTCCAAGTCTGAGTTATAGACGGTCAGACCGTCCTCATGGGCAATCTTACAGGCATCCTCTGAGGGCTCAAGCCCTGCGACCTCCCAGCCCCTTTCTGCCATGTAGGACATGAAAACGCCTGGGCCACAGCCTATGTCAAGCAGACTACCATTCACCCCCAGTTCAGTGAACACCTCGTGCATGTCCGAATACAAGGTGTTGCAAAGCCATGATTGCTCCCTCTCTTTTTCCTTGCCCCCGACCATAAGCCTCCTGAGTTCCTGGGCTCTGCCGCCCTTACGAATAAGATCGTAGTATTTGCTCTGGTAGAACTCGTTCAGGGTAGTGTCATCTGGAATGGGGTCAAGCCTCATGTACCCGTGCTCTGGGTCAGGTATTACCTTGTGTTGCATTATAAGGGCAAACCCTCCTTCAGCTTAATTGCTCCATGGCTTCTGCCACTCTGATTGCGCCACGGGAATCGATAATTTTCCTGCCTTGATCCAGAAGTTTCCTTCTAAGCTTATTATTGTAACACAAGGTTTTTACCTTTTCATAGACATCAAAGATGTCTGCCTTGCGCATCCACCCCACCGATGGGAATCCCTCCAGCGAAAGAGTTTCCACAAGGTCCATCTGGTTGTCTGCTGTGATGCAGAGCACAGTGGGTACTCCCATGAAAGCGAGCTCCCATACCGTGGAACCCCCGGCCGATACCGCCATGTCAGCCCACTGCATTATTCCCGGCATATCCTCCACCGCCTGAAGCACCTCTATGTCGTGCCTGCTTAGCTCGGCCTGATCGCAAAGCTCTTTCAGATTCGGGTTACCAAAGCCGGCCACTACTTTGGCCCCGATGGGCTCGTCAATCATTGTGAGTGCTGAGATCACTTTGCCAGCATTATTATCCATGTCTATCCCGCCCATGGTTACAAGCACATTGGAAGCTATCTCCGGAACCTGTTTGTCCTTAGAGGCAAACAATTGAAATTCTCGCCTCAAAAGCGTATAGCGAGTGCCAAGGAGCAGGCGGCACCCAGGTGATGTGTTATATGCATATCTCTCTGCCCCAAGGTTCTGGTTCAGGATAATGTCGGCGTGGTAATGTTCGAGGTGGGCGTAGTCGTCGATCACGAGGAGTTTATGCCCCATCTCCTTAAAAGCCCTCTGGTAGTCGCAACCGAAATGGTAACCGTCAAGCACCACCCAGTCATGGCTTTCCTTATTAAGGATAGCCATGGTTTCTTCCGTATCACCTGCTTCCTTGAGAGGATAAATTTTAAAGCCTTCTCTTTTTATCCTTTCAAGGAGCCCCTTGTTGTCACAATGAGTTATAAATACCACATCCCCGCCAGTGTCTTTCCAACCCTGGGCAAGGGCAAGACATCGCATAAGGTGGCCGATGCCCAGCTTGGAGTAGGCATCTGATCGTATGATGAGCTTTTCGGTCAAAGCCCTTTCCGGCTGCAGTCCATGAGGCTTTCGGCAAGTTTCAGATCGTTTAAGTTGTCCACATCCACTGATCTCTCCCAGGGCATTTTATAGGAGGCCATAGGGTAGAAGTAATAGCTTTTCTTTTTCTTGAATTCCTCGATGTCCAATATGGTTATGGCGCCGTTACACCTGTAGGCCTTGGGCATTTCCTGGCTTTTCTTCAGAATATGTTCAGGAAAGTATGGGGATAGAAAATTCTTTTCATCCAGCTTCAAGGCCGCAAACGGGGAATGGTCATACTCTGAAACGCTCATGAGTACCTTTGCCTCAGAGCCCCTGTAGACTTCAAGGGCTGAAAGAATGTCTGAGACCTCCCTGAGAGGGGAAGTTGGAAGCAGTATGAAGAGGGTCTCGTAATGCTCGCCCTCGCTCTCCAGGTATTCGATCATGTGCAGGCAGACTTCCACGACACCGGCGGGGTCCCTTGAGAGCTCTTCAGGTCTTATATAAGGGACCACTGTGCCTAATGACTCGGAGACGGCCTTGACCTCATCGTCCTCTGTGGATACGTAGATGTCTTTAAAGAGACCGGACTTCAGGGCAGCTTCAATGGTGTAATGAATAAGCGGCCTGCCGCACAGGTCAATAATGTTTTTTTTCTTCAGCCTTGTGGAGGCCCCCTTGGCCGGTATGATACAGAGGAATTCTTCCTTTAACATACATCGTCCCAGTTGAGCATTGTATCTTTTGCCATGGCCCTATTGATCTTTTTGCCAATGACAAAATCGAGCTCATCGGGTCCAATGCCGTAGCCCGGACGCCTGAAGTCAATGTTCTCAAACTCTAGCGTCTCGCCCTTTTTCAAATCCCTTTTTAAAAAGATACTTCTTCGTGCCTTTTGCCTGCCCTTTTTGATTTCATCAGGGATGGTTCTTCTATAGTTTCCAAGGGCTATTTCAAGTTCTTTGATAGAGGTTACGAATTGCTTTGCTTCGTGAGGCTCTATAGAAAACATATGTTCGCAGCTACGCGTTGTCCTGTCAAGGGTGATCGTTTTCTCTACGAGGTTAGCGCCCAGGGCCACTGCGGCTATATCCATCTCCCAGCCCGGCGTGTGGTCTGAGAAGGCTACTGCATAGTCACCGAATATTATCTTTAATGTTTTGAGCATCTTCAGGTGGATGCTTTCGAGCCTTGCAGGGTATCCCGTGGGACAGAGGTGTATGATAATGTTCCTGTTGCCTTCGGCTTCAATCATATTAACGGCTTTCTCTATCTCCCAGATATCGGAGCTTCCCGTATCCAACTGGATGTTTATCCCTTTCTTGGCCATGTATCTTATGAGAGGGGCATGATTTATGTCGCCCGAGGCCAGTTTTATCGAAGGCACCTCAAGCTCATCCACCAGGAAGTCCACTTCTTCGGTGAACATGGCCGTTGAGATGAAGGCAAGCCCCTTCTTGTCGCAGTAGTGTTTCAGGTCTATCCATTCCTGCTTCGTCAGATGACGCCTTTTCAGAATCTCATAAAGCGGCTCTTCAACGCTCTCCACCGTATTTTTTTTTCTGTCAACAAGGACTTCATAGGAAAACATCACGTCCTTTTCGCCCATAAGCCTGTCAATGTCGGCCATCTGAAATTTTATCGCGTCGGCGCCCGACTCCGCTACGGCGTCCACGAGTTTTTTCGCCGATTCAAGACCCGTATGGGTCGGTCCGGCCTCAAGGAGAATAAATGCAGGGTTATCGTTCCCTACTATCCTTTTTCCAATTGTTGCAGGCATTTCTGCACCTCCTTGATGACAGCGTTTACGTCATCTTTATTCATGGCCTGATGAAGCGGCAGGCTTAGTTCACTTTCATAGAACGTGTCAGCTTCAGGGCAGGGCTGCCAGGGCCCGAGCTTTTTGTAGTATGGGAACTGGTAGACCGGTATATAGTGCACCTGAACGCCAAGCCCGCGCTTCCTCAACGCATTAAATATGCCAGGGCGGTCTTTTCTGGATTTTTCCTTTAGCCTTATCGGGTAAAGGTGCTGGCTCGACCTGGCGTATGGCCTTTTAACGGGAAGGTCGAACCATTGGTTCCCTTCAAAGGCCTTGTCGTATTCAGCGGCTATAGCCTCTCTTGCCTTGATGAACGAGTCCAGCTTTTTAAGCTGGCTGTTGCCTAGGGCGGCCTGGATGTCGTTCATGCGGTAGTTGAACCCCAGTTCTTTCATCTCGTAATACCAGTCACCGGGTGAGGGTGACTCGAACTGTGCTGCATCCTTGGTTATCCCGTGCGAGCGAAAGAGCTCCAGCTTTCTCTTGAACTCTCCGCTGTCAGTTAGCACAGCGCCTCCCTCACCGGTTGTTATGGGCTTTAGAGGGTGGAAGCTGAACACGGTCATCTCTGATAGCGAGCCTATCTTTCGATCATTGCATGAGGCGCCGATGGCGTGGCAGGCGTCTTCGATCACAGTTATCCCCTTTTGACCAGCGATCTCGATGATTGCGTCCATATCCGCCGGAAGGCCCGCGAAATGGATCGGTACAATGGCACGCGTCCTGTCCGATATCGCCTTTTCGATAAGGGCGGGGTCAATGTTGCCAGTGTCAGGCTCCACGTCCACGAACACCGGCTCTGCGCCCAGATAAAGGGCCGCGTTAGCAGTTGCGGCAAAGGTGATCGGGCTTGTGATTATCTCGTCTCCGTCCCCGATGCCTGCGGCGTAATATGCCGCGTGGAGGGCTGCAGTGCCTGACGAGAATGCC
>SDBU01006970.1_pt1 | contig 13158 bp, 12 predicted proteins | sample 2277071 | NCBI WGS metagenome assembly SDBU01 (sample SAMN10397929, study PRJNA504765) | marine sediment metagenome | isolation source: marine sediment core GS08_GC12, 126 cmbsf | place: Arctic Ocean: Gakkel Ridge, Loki's castle | collected 2008 | reverse complement strand
GTCCCGGCAGGCGGCGTCGCTAACGACAACGAGACTCCGATGGTCAGCCCGTGGTCAACCAACCCCGCCACCACGCTCGATCGACCCTGGGTCTTCCGCACACCATTCCTTGATCCATTCCAGGGACCCGTTATCGCCAACTTCGTCACCGAGGAATACGGATTCACCAAGGCGGCCGTGCTCTACGACGTTGCCAGTGACTACCCCAAGGGTCTGGCGGATAACTTCCTGAGCGGTTGGGAGGACATCCACGGCGCAGGCTCCGTCGTCGCATTCGAGAGCTTCACCACCGGCGACACGGACTTCAGCGCTCAGATCACCAAGATTAAGGATACCGGCGCGGAATTCATCTTCACACCGCAGTACTACAACGAGGTGGCGTTGATCGTCCAGCAGGCGCATGAGCTCGGTTTCACCGCACCCATCGTGGGCAGCGACAGCTGGGGTTCGGCTGAGCTCGTAAACCTCTGTGGCGAGGACTGCTACGGATTGTTCTTCAGCACCCACTACGCAGCCGACGGCGCGACTGGCGCCACCAAAGACTTCATCGACGCCTACAACGCCAAGCATGGCTACATCCCGGATGACGTCGGTGCCCTGACCTGGGACACCTTCCTCATCATCCAGAAGGCGATGGAGGATTGCGGCGAAATCACCGGCGACCTGGCGGTAGACCGCGCTTGCGTGCGCGATGCACTGGCCCAGATCAAGAACTTCAAGGGCATCACCGGTGAGATGACCTTCACCGAACAAGGTGACCCGATCAAGTGCGCGGTGATTGTCCAGATCAGTGATGAAGGTACGTTTAAGTTCTATGACCAAGCCTGCCCGTAGAACCTAAAACTTGAAATAACGCACCCTTCGATAGCAGGCTAGAGAACAACAAACGGAAGCGCGTTACGTTAGGGGTGGGTCAGGGGCAATACGCCCTGACCCGCCTCTTCAATAGTGTGAGGAGCGTATTCGATGCAGTTTTTCCTTCAATACGTCGTTAACGCCCTGCAGTTGGGCAGTTTCTACGCCTTGATCGCCCTGGGTTATTCCATGGTTTACGGCGTCCTGATGCTATTTAACTTCGCCCACGGCGATGTCTTCATGGTTGGAGCTTATATCGGCTTCTTCGTCTCCAGCGGCCTCCTGGCTCTGGCTAACACCGGAATCATCCCGTTAGCTGACAACGTCATGCTCGGCCTGGTTCTTGTTCTCACCCTTTTCATCTCGATGATCCTGACCTCGCTCGTAGGTATGCTTATAGAGCGAATTGGCTACCGACCTTTACGTGGCGCGCCGCGGGCATCCGCAGCGATCACCGGCCTTATGATCGGCATCATCCTCGAGACCGGCAACCTGGCCATACTTGGTCCCACGCGCTTGAGCTTCCCAGCACTAATAGAAACCACAACTTATGTCATAGCAGGCGTAATTGTGACCAACAAGAAGATGGTCATCGTATTTGTCTCCTTATTTCTCACGCTGGCGCTGCACCAATTCGTGCGCCGCACAAAGTGGGGAATGGCGATGCGGGCGATGGCCTTCGACTTCGTCGTCGTGCCGCTTATGGGAATCTCAATCAACAAGATCGCGCTGCTAACCTTCGCCCTGGGTTCAGCTCTCGCCGCGGCTGCCGGCATCTTGTTCGGCGTCGCCTATCCTGTGCTTGACCCTTACATGGGCATCTTGTTTGGCTGGAAGGCGTTCGTAGCCGCGATCCTCGGCGGCAGGGGCTCGATCCTGGGCGCCAGCCTAGCGGGATTCATGCTCGGGTTCATCGAAATTTTCGTAGTAGCGATCTTCCCCTCAACCATGCGGGACCTCATCGCCTTTTCGATCATCCTGATCATTCTGACTTTCCGGCCTCACGGCTTCTTCGGCGAACCTTACAGCGCCCAATTACGCCTGTGATTGCCTCTTCGATAACACTGTCCAACGAGAATTTGAGGGAACGCAATGGAACTCAACGTTGAATATGCGGAAGAGAATAGGAGTCGATTCCGAAACCTTCTGCACAAGTTATGGGAACCCTATAAGCAGGTCCCGCTCTTAGGCTGGTTGCTCACGGCGTTGGTCGCTGTGGTGCTCGAGATGTTAGTGGGGCATCCGCTCGCACGGCTACTGGGGATGTCCAAGATCCCCGCACTTTTCGGCGTGCTCCTGGTTCTCAAAACGCCCGTGCTAATCCCGAGCGTGTTGCTCTACTTACTGCTGATCTATGTGCTGCCCATCGGGATCACAGCCCGCCTTACAGCCAAACTCACGAATTTCATCGCCACAAAGCTGTACAACTCATCAACCGGCCTCTCGCTCCTTATGCACATTGCCCTTTTATATGCTGTCCTGCATCTCTGGACTGGTATCAACGACTACCGTCTGCTCGTCGTCAAACTCACCTTGATCGCCGTCATTATCACGCTCAGCCTGAACGTCATTAACGGGTATATGGGTGAATTTTCCTGTTCCCATCCGGGCTTCATCGCCCTGGGTGCGTACACAGCCTCGGTTTTCACAATCGTGCTCTTTGTCTCTGAAAACCGATTTGGGGATGCGCTCCTTCCGCCAGAATTGGGGCCCTTCCTCTTCCCGATTGGTCTGATTCTGGGCGGAATCGTCGCCGCAATTGGCGCGTTGCTCGTCGCCATCCCCTCCTTCCGGACCCGCGGGGATTATCTGGCGATCATCTCTCTGGCTTTCATGTTCATCGTGGTGAGCCTCTTCAATAATCTTGAGATCGTAGGCGGTCCGCGCGGCTTGAGCAATCAACCCGCCTATGCCAATCTACCGACGATCTTTGTGTGGACAATATTGTCCATCTGGATCATCAACAATTTCGTCCGCTCCACGATCGGAAAAGCCCTTAACGCTGTCCGCGACGGCGAATTGGCTGCGAGCGCCATGACCGTTAACACCCGGAAAACGAAAATGGTCGCTTTCCTCTTTTCTGCATTCTGGGCTGGTGTGGCAGGCGGCCTCTTTGCACACGTCATCCGCTATATCAACCCCGGAACGTTCGGCATCCGCAAGCTGGCAGAGGTTCTGGCGATGGTTTACCTCGGCGGCTTGAACTCCGTTGCTGGATCGGTTGTCGGTGCGGTCGGCTTCAATCTCCTCAGCGAGGCGCTGCGCCCACTGGAGATCCTGAAGTGGATCGTGATCCCCGTCATGCTCATCCTACTGATGATCTACCGACCTACAGGATTGATCGCCTTCACCGAACTCGATCCTGTCTCGCTCATCAAGCCGAAATCGATGACAGAAGGGGAGGCCGAAAATGCCGCTTCTTGAAGTCAAACAAATGACCCACTTCTTCGGGGGGCTACGAGCCGTCCACGACTACAACTTGCAGATTGAGCCAAACCAGATACGCGGTCTGATCGGTCCCAACGGCGCGGGTAAGACGACGATCTTCAATCTCATCACCGGAGTATACAACCCAACCGAGGGCGATATTGTGCTCGAGAACGAGCCAATCAAAGGTCTGCAGCCATTCCAGATTGCTTCACGCGGCCTGGGAAGGACATTCCAAAACCTGCGCTTGTGGCGCCATATGACGGTGTTGGAGCATGTGAAATTGGCTCGCTACTCTAAGATCAACTACGGGCTCATGGGCGCGTTCTTCAATACGCCCAAGCGCCAGAAAGAAGAGCGTGAAATCGAGCAATTGGCCTATGACCTCCTGGACTTGGTGGGGGTTCGCCCCCTGGCAGACCATGTGGTCACGAATCTGCCTTATGGCGCCCAGCGCCGGGTTGAGATGGCGCGTGCACTCTCCACGGAGCCGAAAATTCTCTTCTTGGACGAGCCGACCGCGGGTATGAATCCGGAGGAATTGGTCCAGATGATGGAGATCATCCGCCGTGTCCACAAAGAAATTGGCTTGGCGATCTTCCTCATCGAACACAGGATGAAGGTGGTTATGGATCTCTGTTCAATCATTCAGACGCTTGTCTTCGGTGAAGTCATCGCAGAGGGAACGCCGGATGAGATCCAGTCTAACCCCAAAGTCATCGACGCCTACCTGGGCAAGGAGGTGGAGATCTGATGTTTCTTTCGGTTGAAAACCTGGCTGTCTCGTACGGCAACATTAGGGCTCTACATGGCATCAGCTTTGAAGTTGACGAGGGTGAAATCGTCTGCATCATCGGCGCCAATGGCGCCGGGAAGAGCACCGCGTTGTGGGCCATATCCCGATTGCTGGATGCGGAAGAGGGCACCTCGATGACCTTCGCTGGAAAGAACCTGCTCGACTTCTCCCCGGACAGGGTGGTGAGCGAGTTAGGTATATCGCATGCGCCCGAAGGTCGCAGACTCTTCGATAACCTGACCGTGAAAGAGAATCTGCACCTGGCAACCTTCGCCCGCAAGGACGGTCCAGGAATCAAAAGGGATCTCGATCGGGTCTTCTCAATCTTCCCGCGCCTGGAGGAGAGGATCAATCAGAAAGCCGGCACGTTAAGCGGTGGAGAACAGCAGATGCTGGCCGTCGGCCGGGCGCTGATGAGCGCCCGTAGAATGATGCTGCTCGACGAGCCATCCATGGGTCTCGCACCGTTGCTCATGAAGGACGTCTTCAATGCGTTGAGGGAAATCAATAAGGAGGGCACGACCATCCTCCTCGTTGAACAGAATGCCCGTATGGCGCTTCGATTTTCTCAGCGCGGCTACGTGCTGGAAAGCGGATCAGTTGTATTGGAAGGGAAATCCAGCGATCTGCTGGAGAACCCGGAAGTGAAGAAGGCTTATCTCGGCGGGTAAATAGACGCGGTTTAATATCGAAATGAATAAGAGGCCGACTGCATGTCGGCCTCTACGCGTAAAGGCTGATCGTCGGAACACTCTCACGTGTGCATCGATTTGTCCATGAAGGCGAGCGCCGACCCATGGGTCGACTGCTACATGATGATTTCATATCGGAACCATGTAGATTTCTGAATCTAACCTGATCACGTATAAACACGGGGAACGCGTTTCATAATCGCGCAGGTGACCTCATAGTTTATCGTCCCCCAGCGATCGGCTACGTCTTCTGCGCTGATCCGCTCCGCGTTTTGTGAGCCGATGATCACAACCTCATCCCCGGGCTGGGCGTCAGGAAGCGCATCAAGTTGGACCATGACCTGATCCATCGTCACCTTACCAACTACCGGAACCCGTTTTCCCCCCACAAGAATCTCATTCCCCTCGACCCGCCGGAAACCGTCCGCATAACCGACCGGGACCGTCCCGATCCTCTCCTCAGAAGCCGTTGTGTAGATATGCCCATAACTGATCCCCCGCCCGGGCGGGAGCAGCTTGACCTGAGAGAGGCGGGATTTCCACGAAAGCGCCGGCCGCACAACTCCCGGCAGTTGACAGTCACTTGACGGGTGCAGCCCGTACATCGCGATCCCCACCCGCACTAGGTCATACCACGCCTCCGGCCTGCGCAGCGCAGCAGCCGAGTTCGCGCAGTGCACCAACGGAGGGCGAAGACCCGCTGATTCCCAACTGGAGATGATCTCGCGGAACAAACCTAACTGTGAATCTGTAGTGTCCAGATCCAACTCATCCGCCATCGCAAAATGGGTGAAGACGCCTTCGAGATGCACGGACGGTAGTCGCGTTGCCTCCTGAGCCAGGTGCGATGCACCCTCTGGCTTTACGCCCAAACGGCTCATCCCGGTGTCGATTTTGAGATGGACGTTCGCCCGATTGCCGATTTTCTCTGCAGCTCGTGAAATATCCGCAAGCTGCGCTTCGCTCCAGAAAGTCAATGAGACATTGGCTTTAATTAACGCTTCCATCCGCGCCGTTGGAGTCCAGCCCAGGAGAAATATCGGCTCGTCGATGCCTGCCGCTCGCAATTCGAGCGCCTCCCCCGCGCGGGCGACGCCAAGCCAACTCGCCCCCGATTTACACGCCGTTTGAGCGATCTGTATCGCGCCATGCCCGTAAGCTTCAGCCTTAACGACCGCCATGAATTCCCTACCCGTGCTCTGCAAGAAGTAGCGGACGTTCTCCTCGATCGCTCCGAGATCGACTTCGACCCAGGTGGAATAGTTATCTTGCGGATTCATGGCGCTGAGTATAAAGGTGTCACCCAGAGATGACAACTTATCGGAGGCATGGGTATAATCGAGCGTTATGTGTCTTCGAATAGAACGCACCCTGACCGCTATGGATATCAAGCCCTCCTATGCCCTGTCAGCGTGGAATCCAGTGTGATGGGTAATTTCAGCTTTCACCTGACCGCGCAGGATAGCCGCGGGCGCGCCGGGTCCATCCATACCCCGCACGGCGAGCTGCTCACGCCCGTCTTCGCGCCGGTGGGTACCCAGGCGACGGTCAAAGCATTGACGCCGCTTCAAATCGAGGCAGCAGGGGCAACGCTCGTCCTTGCGAACACCTACCATCTTTTCCTGCGACCTGGTGCAGAGAGGATCTCCTCGCTTGGGGGGCTGCACGCGTTCATGGGCTGGCAGAAACCTATCCTCACCGATTCCGGCGGCTTTCAAGTCTTTTCGCTAGCCGGCCAACGCGAGATCGACGCGGATGGGGTTACGTTTAAATCCCATCTCGATGGAACGACCTTGCGCTTCACACCAGAGAGCGTCATCGCCGTCCAAGAACAACTCGGCGCGGACATCATCATGGCCTTCGATGAATGCCCTGCCCCATACGACCGCGGTGAGAATGAGCTAGCCCTCATTCGGACCCACGCCTGGGCTGAGCGCTGCCTGGCAGCGAAGAGCCGGGACGATCAAGCCCTCTTCGGGATCGTGCAGGGCGGTGTGTTTTCCGATTTACGCGAAAAGTCCGCTCAATTTATCGCCGGTCTCGACTTCGCCGGTATCGCCATCGGCGGTCTTTCTGTCGGCGAAACGAAACCGGAGATGCAGGCGATGCTCGAAGTCCTTGATGCCGTACTGCCTGCAGATCGACCGAGATACTTGATGGGCGTCGGCAGTCCAGAGGACCTCGTAGAAGCCGTTCTGCGCGGGATGGATCTCTTCGACTGTGTCCTGCCGACGCGGATGGCCCGCAACCACAGCGCACTGACCCGGCGCGGGCGGATGAACATGCGTAAAGCGCAGTACGCCGAGGATGAACGACCGCTTGACCCAGAATGCTCCTGCTACACCTGTACGACCTTCACCCGGGCTTACGTCCGCCATCTATGCGCCGCGGGGGAGATGCTCGCCGCCACGCTGCTCTCCATCCACAACATCTATATGCTCACCTCGCTTGCCGCCGATCTCAGGGATTCCATCATCGCTGGTAATCTAGAGAATTTTGCAGATGAATTCCGTGCCCATTTCAACAAACACCGTCCAGGTGTGGAGTGATCGATGACACCTTTTCAAGCCTTCATTCTCGGGATCGTGCAGGGAGTGACCGAATTCCTCCCCATCTCTTCCAGTGGACACCTGGTGCTCGTACCGTGGCTTCTCAATTGGCATTTCGACCCCTCAACTGCGTTCATCTTCGACGTCCTGGTTCAGTGGGGGACCATTCTGGCTGTCATCCTCTACTTCCGGCGTGAACTCCTGAGCATGTTCACATCTGCCCTGCGTGGAATTCTTCAGCGTCGGCCGTTCGATGAACCCGATGCCCGCCTGGCGTGGTTGATCCTGTTGGCCACCGTCCCGGCCGCCGTGTTGGGTCTCTTGCTCAAACCAGCCGTCGAGAAGGCATTCGACAGCCCGCTCGCAGTCTCGCTCTTTCTCCTGCTTACTGCAGCCATCCTTTTGGTCAGCGAGCGCCTCCATCGATCCGATAAGCCCATGGAGGAATTGACCTGGGTTGATTCACTATGGATCGGCCTCGCGCAGACGCTGGCGCTTTTCCCGGGGATTTCACGCTCTGGATCCACGATCGCGGGCGGTTTGCTGCGCTCGCTGAAACGGGAAGATGCGGCTCGTTTCTCTTTCCTATTGTCGATACCAGCGATGCTCGGCGCCGGCATCATCGCCCTGTTAGATTTGGCAGCGATCCCCGATCCAGGGTCGCAATTATTCTTACTATTCATCGGCTTCACGTCTTCCGCGTTCGTGGGGCTGGCCGCTATCCATTGGCTTCTTTCCTACCTTCGACACCACCCGCTTAATATCTTCGCCATCTACTGTACTATCGTCGGGTTGGGAGGCTTGTTCATCTATGCGTTTAAGGGTTAATCTCATCCTGCTCGCGGTCGCCGCGGGTTACCTGGGCGCGTGCGCGCCGGCACCAACGCCTCCCCCTACACTGGCAGTACAGCAGGTGATCAGAACGCCCGCCTATGCAGATCTTGTAAAAACCTGGTTCGACGGATATCTTCAGGCCAACCCGGATTCATTTATTTCGCTGGTGGTTCTGCCCCCAGAAACGGCTCTCGCATCCCTGGAAGATGGGACCGGGGAGGTTATGATCGGGGGGTATACGCCGCCTGCAGGCTGGTTCGCTACGCCATTAAGTGAAGACGGGATTGTAGTAGTTGTACATCCCGATCTTCGCCTACACGACCTGAGCATTGACGAACTGGCTGCGATCTTCACCGGTCGCCTGAGCAGCTGGGAATCCCTGGCAGACTTCGATCTTCAGATCCAGCCGGTAATCCCGCTTCCCGGCGACGAAGTCCGCGCCACATTCCAGTCGACCGCGATGAGCGGGCAGCGCTTTACAAACAACGCCCTGCTCGGACCTACACCGGCTGCTGTCTTGCAGCTTGTTGATGAGAATGAAGGCGCAATTGGTTTCCTGCCCTATTCGGCCGTTGGTGAGAAGGTCCGACCGATCCGTGTCGAGGGGATCCTCCCCGGAGCAACAACAATCCACGATGGGCGCTATCCTCTTCACATCTCGATCCTGGCGATCGCGCCGCAGGAACCGAGCGGAGAGGTCCGCGCCTTGCTGGCATGGCTTCAATCTAACCTACTGGAGAACTCACGGTAATGTAGAAGTGGATCAGGTGTACATCCACGCGATTCAATTTGTCAGTAAAGATGTGAATGGCGGGATACAAGAGTTGCTCTTTGGGACATTGACCCACGAAGAAGGTCATCTCGATAGGCTCGAATCGCAGTTAGATCAAATTGAACATGTGGAAATCGGGAAATATTGTTTGAGTAAGTCCATCAGAGCGAGTTATAAAGCGGGACGGACGGGGAATTTCGATTGACATATTCGCATCTAGTTGGTAGACTTTCTCCATAATTAAGGGTATTGAATTGATGACTTCTCAACACACCTTGCTCGCGATCCAACAAACTTGCTCGTGTCTTTAGCAGGGGTGCTCTGGCCAAAGGCCTGGCACGTCTGCAATTTCAGCACGGGCGATGAGTCGCAGCGGGTGTGATGTCGTTAAAAGGACTTAAAATCTAGCTCTTGTTTCGTCGGCTTTACCCGCAGGAGTTTAATTAAGAGAGCACTAGTATGTAGCTCCACTTGGTTGGGCCAGCGACATCAAGGAGATAAATCGAGACTCATCGCAGGGCTTTCAAAGCCGGGATGGGTCTTTTATTTATGTTAGTTTCAGAGAAGATTAGGGAAGATTGCATAAGGGAGAGAGTATTGTGCCTAAGATCGCAAATAACATTACGGATTTGATTGGAAATACCCCATTAGTGCGACTGAATCGCATCAGCCAGGATGTGGAGGCTGAGATTTTGGCGAAGCTGGAGTTTCAAAATCCCGGCGGTAGCGTGAAAGACCGCATTGCCTTGAGCATGATCGACGCCGCAGAGGAAGCGGACAAGGTCGGTCCGAACACCATCTTTCTTGAGCCGACCAGCGGCAATACCGGCATTGGAATTGCCATGGTTGCCGCTGCCAAAGGCTACCACTGCACATTGGTGATGCCGGATACGATGAGCATCGAGCGCCGTAAACTTCTAGACGCCTTCGGGGCCGAACTCGTCCTGACCCCAGGATCAGAGGGGATGCCTGGCGCCATTCGCAAAGCCCAAGAAATGGCGGCGGCAGATCCGCGCTATCTGACCCTTCAGCAGTTCGAAAACCCAGCGAACCCCGAAGTTCACCGCCGCACCACAGCCGAAGAGATCTGGCAGGATACGGACGGGCATCTAGACTTCGTGGTCGGAGGTGTAGGTACAGGCGGGACGCTAACCGGTGTGGGTTCAGCACTTAAGAAACGCCTGCCAGAGTTAAAAATCATTGCAGTGGAACCCTCCGATTCTCAGGTTCTCGCTGGCGGCGAACCGGGTCCGCATAAGATCCAGGGTATCGGCGCTGGATTCCTGCCCGCGGTCCTAGATATAGACCTGCTTGACGAGATCATAAGCGTGACAAACGAAGATGCTTTCTCTACTGCCCGGCGCATGGCCAAGGAGGAAGGCATCCTGGTTGGGATCAGCTCCGGTGCCGCGATCCACGCTGCGCTCAAGGTAGGGCGCCGTCCGGAAAGCGCCGGTACTCGCATCGTGGTTTTTGTGCCATCGTATGGTGAGCGTTATCTAAGCACACCGCTCTTCGATAGTTTAAGCGAGTAGCATCGACTTAATGGAGCCGTACTATGTTCAAGACATTTCGCCTAGACATTCAAGCGGTGTTTGAGCGGGACCCAGCAGCCCGCAGTATGCTCGAGATCCTACTCTTTTACCCCGGCTTCCATGCTTTATGGTTGCACAGGCTGGCACACTTTCTGTGGAGAAAGAGTCTTTTCCTGTTTGCACGCGGCGCCAGCCACATAAACCGCTGGCTGACAGGCATCGAAATTCACCCCGGCGCCAAGATCGGACCGAGTTTCTTCCTCGACCACGGTATGGGAACGGTGATTGGTGAGACAGCGGAAATAGGGGCGTGCGTAACGATGTATCACAACGTGACGCTTGGAGGCGTGAGCTGGGAGAAGGTCAAACGCCACCCGACACTTGAAGACCATGTCGTCGTCGGCGCTGGAGCACAGATCCTCGGGCCGATCCGTATTGGTGCACACAGCCGTATCGGCTCCAATTCGGTGGTGGTTAAGGACGTCCCTCCATACTCCGTAGTTGTCGGTGTCCCTGGTCGCATCCGAGGCTTGAATGGGAAGAGCATGCCCCCGCCCGGTCTTGAGGACCTTCAGCATCACCGCCTGCCTGACCCTACAATGGAACTCCTTCGGGCACTAGCCGATCGGGTTGATGCCCTCGAGACGACCATGGGCGAAGTACACGAAGACGACTTCAAGCTCGCCGATGCGTGGGTAACCATAACCGCCGAGGACGGCAGCCATATATAAATTGGACGCAGGGGACGTCTTCCAGCGAGAGCGTTAATAATAAAGACGGGCCGTGAGAAATCCGAATACCGTCCTTGTCAACGCTAGCAATGAAGTGACGCCTGTGCGGCGAAGTCCCTAACCGAAGGGAGTGGGGAGCGAAGTCCCCGGTTTCGCTATGCGTCCCCGAAACGAAACGGAGATGGATTGAGGGACTGCGGGGCGAAGCCGAATAGGCTCGACATGACAGGGTCCCGCTTCATGTCATTCCTTCACCGTTGCGCGTCCCGCTCGAAATGGCATTTGGCAGTCAAGCGTTGGTATCAAGAGAAATACATGTTATAGAATATCCCCGGTGATGAACGGGTTGCTTTGGCGCTCTTTGCCAACCGTCGTCGGCGGACCATGGCCTGTAAACAGGTGGGTCTCATCTGGGAGCACTAGGATCTCCTCGCGGATGCTCTGAAGCAATGTATCCCACTCCCCGCCCTGTAGATCGGTCCGCCCGACACTGCCAGAGAAGATGAGGTCACCGCAGAAGACTGCCCCAAGCCCCTCGGAGACAAAAATCACGTGACCGAGAGAATGACCGGGTGTGTGCCGGACCTCAAAGCGATAGTTTCCCAGTGTGAGTTCCATTCCGGCTTCAAGGTCGATCGTGGGCTCTGGACCGGGGTCGAATTCGGTAATCCCAAAATAAGTCGCGCCGCCGTTAACTTGCCAGAGTGGAAGGTCTAACGGATGGAGCGCGACCGGGATTGGAGTATCGAAGGATTTTACTACGCCGCTTACACCGCCGAAATGATCGAAATGGGCGTGTGTGAGCCAGATCGCGTTGATTTGCCAGCCTCGATCCAGCGCCACGCCTGCGATTTGCTCACCATCCCATGCGGGGTCGATAACAACCGCACTCTTCGTATCAGGATCGCCAAGCAGGTAGGTGTTCGTCACCGCCAACCCTAATTCGAAGACAACGACTTCAAGATTGCTTAGTTTCATTTCTTTAACTGTCAAAGGTACTCCTATCTTCCCCCGCTATGCCCTTCACCGGATGCGAGAATATACCTAAACGCTTCGAGTTATTTCTCTCTACAAGAATTGGAGTATAGTCGCTGTAGGGACGCTCATCAAGAAGAAGGCAGATTGGTCTCCCGCCGCCCGTCGAATAAATCCAGTACAATCAGCGGGTTGTGCATTCCCTGGGATAGATCAACGACTGGACCTGAAACCGGGCAAACAACACCCGAGAATTAACGACCCAGAAAACAACATAAAAATCAGCGCGCGGAGGCATTTATGAGGTCCTATCCACCTGAACCGTTCCGGATTAAAACTGTTGAAACGATCCGGAGGATCAGCCGTAAGGAACGTGAAACTGCACTGGCAGCGGCAGGCTTCAATATCTTCGGGCTTCGCTCCGACGATATCTTCATCGATTTCCTCACCGATTCCGGCACCGGTGCGCTGAGCGACCGACAGTGGGGAGCGATGATGCAGGGTGATGAATCGTACGCCGGCGCGCGCTCCTTCTTCCGGCTTAAGAAGGCGATGTCCCAGATTTTCGGTTTCAAGCATTTCGTCCCCACCCATCAAGGCCGAGCCGCCGAGCACATTCTCAGCACATTACTCATAAAGCCTGGCCATAGCATCCCCTCGAACACACATTTCGACACCACTGAAGCCAACATCCGCGCCCGCGGCGGGCGCCCCGTCAACCTGGTGATCGAAGAAGCTGCCGACCCGGCAACGCTCCATCCCTTCAAAGGGAACATGGACACCGAAAAATTGGAGGCGTTCATCAAAGAAACAGGAGCGGAAAACATCCCCCTGGGCATGACCACGATCACGAACAACGCCACCGGCGGGCAGCCCGTGTCGCTTGAGAACATCCGCCGGACGAGCGAAATCTATCGCAAATACAACATTCCATTCTTCATCGACGCCTGCCGCTACGCGGAAAATTCCTACTTCATTAAGACCCGCGAGAC
>SDBU01006969.1_pt1 | contig 13159 bp, 13 predicted proteins | sample 2277071 | NCBI WGS metagenome assembly SDBU01 (sample SAMN10397929, study PRJNA504765) | marine sediment metagenome | isolation source: marine sediment core GS08_GC12, 126 cmbsf | place: Arctic Ocean: Gakkel Ridge, Loki's castle | collected 2008 | reverse complement strand
CGACCATGTCTGGGCGATGGCCTCCAGCTCGACATCCGTGGGTCTGCCGCCAAGTCCCACTTTTTTCCTCTCCTTGACGACAGCGGGATCGCTGAAGTAGCGCTTGATCGCCTTCATCTCATCGAGCTCGAGTGCGAGTATTCCCTCGCGGCTGATCCGCAAGAGCTCGTCATCTGAGACGTCGAGATCGTATTCTCTCACTGCGGCCTTGTGATGCAGGTGGACTTCCGGGATGTCAAGGCGCTCGCCTTTGCCGGCCTCCCGTTCGCGCCGGGAAAGGACAACCCACCGCTGGATGAGCGAGTTCGCGAGGAAATCCGAGGCAACACGTTCGGCATCGTCCGCCGAAATCGCGCCTCTGAGGAGGTACTTTTTCGACGTGAAAACGCTCAGGCCCGCGGCCGCTTTCCTGCCCAGAATGTCGCCTATGCCCTCGACAGAAGTCCTGGCAACGTTGTCGGTGACGCCGGGACGATAGCCGACCTCGATGAGCCAGTCGAATTCGCCCGGGAGGGAACCGTCGCACACTGACTCCTGAACAACAGGGTCGGTGAAAAGCCTCTCGCGCAACAACTCGAGCTGCTTGCTCGTCAGACGGCCCTTGATCGAGTAGACGTCCACGATCCTGACGGACCCGAGCTCGATGCCCAGGTGCTCCTTGACCTTTCGCCGAACGCTCTCGCCCGGGGCATCCACGAATCCCGGCTTGAAAGCTACCTCTACACGGTGAACCATCTCGTCTCCCTCGTGCTGATCGGTCTCGTCAGGAGGATGACGATAGCAAACGGAGACGGCTGCTTCAACAACTATCTCGTCTCGCGGACGTGCAGAGACAGCATGTTTCCGTCGAGAAATCTCTCGCCCAGCCCGGCGGGACGTGCTGCGTTTTCATCGTGTCGTCGGACCTGATGCGGTGAGCGGAGGTCGGATCTCGACGGTCAGGTCGGGACCGGGCGAACGGGCGCAGAAGCGCTAATGAACGTTGAACGGGGCATCATTGTACTCTTTCCATTGCCTCTGGTTGACCCAGAGAGTGTGTCCGCCATTGAAGGACATGTTGCCCCCGCCCTTGTGGTTCGGGGGGCCAAGGGCGGGATTTCCCCAACCTGCGCCGTCGTCCCCGACAAGTCTCAAGTCGCTGCCTCTGTTCTGTTGATGGCCGCGGTATCCGTAGCTGCCGTGAGTGAGTATGGGCTTGGGTATGTCGGAGTCGGAAAGGCATCTGAAGATTCCTCTCTGATCGAGTTGAACGCCGTAAAGCAAGTCGAGATCCCAGTCGGTATCCTCGGTACTGTGGTTCGGGGGGAAGTAATCTTCCCAGTCATCGGCGTACATGATGAGGGCGAGACCGATCTGGCGGATGTTGCTCATGCAAGAGATCCTGCGGGCCCTTTCGCGCGCGGTGGAAAGGGCGGGCATGAGCATGCTGGCGAGTATGCTTATGATAGCTATGACGACAAGGAGCTCTATCAGTGTGAATCCGCGCTCATTGGGCTGCATTTTGCTGTTCCTCAATATATTTTTTCCATTGCTCGTAGTGTTTGCGTTTGTTTCTTATCTCTTTGAGTTGTGTCTCGTCGGAGATAAGGCCGGGATTGATCTTTTGACACTCGGGACAGGGAGGATAAGCAGTTTCCATCCCTTCCTCGACCTTCCACGGGTATATTGTGGAATCATCCTGGCAGTAAAGCGCGACGTAAGCGGACCTCTTTTTGCACACGGGACAGGCATAGGGCGGTTTTTTCCTGACCTGCGCTTCCGAAGCGGCATCGCATTCGGTGCAGCTGACCACGGTTGTTCTCGCCGCGATTGTTGCGGGTCTCCTCAACAGGAAATAGACGGGTATGAGAATCACGACGACGGCCATAGCACTAATGCCGTACCAGGAGTTGTACCTCCATCCCTTGACGGGTTCTTTCTCGACGGGCCCACTGCTCTTTATCGAGGGAAAGAACTCCTGGGATCCGCAGATAGGGCATTTCTTTCCGGGGTACCAGATTTTCTTTTCTTCGGTGGGCATGTTCGATATTTCCATCGGCAACACGGCACCGCAATTGTGGCACGCTATGTCCTTGTACGATTTCACAGGTCGATGTCTCCCGAGGCGGAATGACAAAGATATGTCACACGAATGCGCGAAACGCGTAATTGTATCAATTACCTTGTAGCACAGGACCTGAGATATTTCAAGTGAGAAGATGGAAAGATCAGAGCGTTTTTGGGGCGTGCTGGTTCTCGGAAACGCGAGAGGGGAGAGGGTGGCAGGAAGAGAGGTAAGAAGTGCAAAGTGAAAAGTGCAGAATGAAAAGTGAAAGACGAGAAGAAGATACAAGATGCAAGATACAGGATCCAAGATGAGGGAGGAGGAGAAGATGGAGGGAAGGGAAGTGCGAAGTACGAAGTACAAAGTACTAAGTGAAAAGCGAAAGACGATGGGCAGATGGGAGATAAGGGATTTGGGATGGCCTGGATTTTCTGCAATTTTGCAGAAATTTACAGAATTTGCAGAAAGTGGTGTTTTGGGTATAGCGTTGGGGTTCTGAGAGTTATGGAGAAATCGGGAAGCAGATTTTCTGCAAAAACGAGTTTTTTGTATATATAAGAGCAAGGATTGTGCCAAGTTGCCCATTCTGCCTACATTTTCGAAAGTTTTCATGGCGTAGCTATCTCCATTATGGCAGGCACTATACCACACTCGCTCTTTCTTGTCAAGCTCAAAATGGGGAGATAGTAGATGTCAGATAGGAGATGGTAGACGAGGTGTTTGAGGGAGACGAGAGATGTTGGATGCAGGACGATCCGGGGGTTAAGCGCGGAGGAACTCGGGGTCAGGGCTTCATGGACGAGAAGGTCAGTGAGATCTGGAGTACAGGTGGGTGATATGATCGGCGACAGATGGCAGGACTGTCTGTATGTTCAACCTTGAGGAGCTGCACTTTCTTGTTGCTTTTTCTGCAATAATATCTTAGTAAGACATCAAGAGGTTTTGTATAATGTATGTTAGGTGCTGGTGAAAGAAGATGAAGTTCTGTTACGTAGACGAGAGTGGCACTGGAAGGGAGCCATACGCGGTGATGGTTGGCATTGTGGTTGATGCGCAGCGCATGCGCGTCACCAAGAATCAATGGCTTGGGCTCCTGAAATTACTGTCAAGGCTGGTTGGGAAACCTGTGCGCGAAATTCACACTCGCGACTTCTATCCCGGTAGGGGCATCTGGCGGAAAATCGACGGGAAGATGAGGAGTAAAGTCATTTCAGCGGTGTTCGATTGGTTTGAGGAGCGGAGACACTTGATGATCTGCTCAGCTATCGACAAAAGCAAGTATAAGGAAAAGGAGATGAACAAGGCTCTGCCCAATGGGCTGAAGACAATCTGGAAGTGCCTGGGGCTCCACGTGATCTTGGGCATACAGAAGGCCTTCCAGTCGGAGAAGAGGAACAAAGGGAATACTCTCATGATATTCGATAACGAGAAACGGGAGGAGCTGAGGTTCGCCGATCTCATTAGGAATCCGCCTGACTGGACTGATGAGTACTATGGCCGTGGGAAAAAACAGGGGCGTCTTGACCAGATTATCGATGTCCCGTACTTCGCAGACTCCCGGAATGTGGGGCTCGTGCAGATGGCCGATTTCGCAGCGTTCTTTCTCCGGCGGTATGTAGAAATCAAGACTGGGGCGGTGCCTCCGAAGTATAAGGAAGAGAAAGAAAGGATCGACGGTTGGATCGATTCTTTGTGCAAAAGACAGGTTTTGAAGAGCGCTACCTACGCTAAGATAGGAAGAAGCGGAGCAGCGGAGATCTTCTGGTCTGTGGCCCCAGTCTGCATCAGAAGAATGTGAGGGAATGCAAGCGAGGGTCGCACGTTCGAGGCTAGCCCTATGACCTACGCTGTGGAGGATAAAGAAGAACTACGGGATATCATTCTTGCTGACCTGAATGGCGCTATGAATGTGGGGCGAGGGGAGAGGCATTTGAGTTGGCGAGTTGATTGTAGGCGCGGAGAGTGTTGGGTGGCGAGGAGAAGATGACTGCCGACGATAGGAAGCGTTCAAGGTGGGTCGACGTTCTGAGAGAATGGGCAAGCAGGTCTTTGGGCCGTGTTGTTCGGTTCCGGCTTAAGGACTGGTGGGGCAGAATACCTCCTGACCCCTGGTCTGCTGAAGTTGATGAAAGTGTGCGAAGGGGTGAGGCCGTAATGATCTGTCATCGCTGTTTGGCGCCTCAACGACACGCTGGTTGGCTCTGTGCCACGTGTGGAGCTGCGGTTGGCCCCTATAATAATGTCCTTCCGTACATCCTTATTTTTTCAATGGGAGAGGTCTTCCGTTCCTGCATGGGATCTGATGCGCGTTTCACGCTGCTGACGGTTCCCGGGTACATACTTCTCCCCTTAGTAGAATTCCCCGTCGTAGCCCCGTTGTACTATATCCGGCTTGGGCTGAATTGGCGTAGACTTCATGCTGAGAATGGCAGCCGTTCGGGGTGACACAGCGCCCAACAAGTCACTAGACCTGACATGTGATCCGCGGTGTGGCTGACACGCAGGTTAGCTTTCCGTCAGGGGTTGGAAGAACGAATACCGGGCGTGACAGGAGGTTGTTGGGAGCCGAAGAAAAAATGACAGTCGACGATGGGAAACGTTCAGGCTGGACGCACATTCTGAGAGAATGGGCAAACAGGTCATTGGGCCGTGTTGTTTGGTCCCGCTTCAAGGCCTGGTGGCGGAGAATACCTCCTGGCCCCTGGCCTGCTGAAGTTGATGAAGGTGTGCGAAGGGATGAGGCGGTGAGTTAGTAAGGTGGACAAGGTGGACCGAGTGGACACTGTGGACCTGATGGACCGTGTGACCGAGGGCCGAGATTAAGATAGTGGAAGGGGAGAGGTAAGAGCATGGGCCGTATGGACCTGATGGACGGCATGGACCGAGTGGACACTGTGGACCTAATAAACGCGAGGACTAATTCAAGATAGTGGAGGGAGAGAGGTGATGGGGAGGGTTAGTATGTGGACGGCGTGGACCGTGTGGACGGTGTGGAAATAAGACGGTGGAGGGGGAGAGTTAGCAAGGTGGACCGAGTGGACACTGTGGACCTAATGGACGCGAGGACTAATTCAAGATAGTGGAAGGAGAGGAAAGTGGTTGATGGAAAGGGCGAGTACGTGGACGGCGTGGAGATAAGATGGTGGTGTGGACATAGTGGACACGATGGACTGTTAACAGGATGGAAGGAATGAAGGGAGCAACTGCATGGATAACGACGAGCCGCTGATTCCGGACCACGGCGGGTATCGCAAGCTGAAGAGTTTTCAGATAGGACAGCTTATCTACGATGTGACGGTGCGGTTCTGCGACCGTTATATCGACCGGCGTAGCCGGACCCACGATCAGATGGTGCAGGCGGCCCGTTCCGGCGTGCAGAATATCGCCGAGGGAAGCCGAGCCTCGGGCACGTCGAGGAAGATGGAGCTTAAGCTGACGAATGTCGCGCGGGCAAGTCTCGAGGAGCTGCAGCTCGACTACGAGGATTTCCTGAGACAACGCGGTCTGAGGCAGTGGCAACGAGACGACCGAAGAAGGCAGGAGTTGATCGATCGGCGCTGCAAGACAGCCGACGACGTGGCGCGGTGGGTGAAAGAGGTCCATGAGAGGGAGATGGATGGGCAGGGTGAAAAGGCTGAAGAGGATGCCGGGTCCACGGGGTCGATGGGGTCCACTTATCCGGAGGTTGCGGCGAATGCGGCGCTCGTGCTGATCGTTGTGGCTGGAAGCCTTTTGAAGCGTCAACTGGAAGCGCAGGCGAAGGCCTTTGAGGAGGAAGGCGGGTTCACCGAGCGGCTATACATGAGGCGGCAGAAGAAGAGACGGGGCGGATGAATCCAGATCTTTTCCTCACCTTGAGACGAGATTCCTTCGCTATCCGGCGTCAGATTGGGGGGAATCGAGGGCCACACTCCTTATCTCGCTGACTTGCCATCCCTAAGAAAACAACGATCAGTCCCAGACCTTCTTCTCCCTTCGTCCTTCCTTCACCTTCGCTTGGAGCATCTATTACCTTTCCTGGCTTTTTGGGAGATTTGCCTGAGGTAAAGATTTGTCTTGACATTCATGTAGCAGTATGCTATATAGCCTCCCATAATGTAATTCCCTGGAAAGGATTGGGGATAGAGGCTGCGGAACGGGTTAGTTTATCGTGTACGGTGTACGGTGAGGGATGATGTGTGAATTGGAATGGAGGAGTTATGGATACTGCAGGGACGGAATTGGATGAGAGGACAGGGAGGCTGACGGAAGAGCAGCAGGAGTTTGTGCTGAGGAAGATCGCGGCATTTTATCGGCTGAGGGATATCGTGGACAGGTTCCAGGGGGAGTTCCGGGATTGCGGGCTGACTCACCAGGAGCTGTATAACAAGATCCGGTATATGGCCCAGGACAGGAAGACGAACAAGTGGCAGAAGAAGATCGAGGAGTATCGTGAGGAACTTCGGAAACAGCCGATCAACAGTTTCGCGATCGGGAACCAGTTCGACCGGATACGGATTTTGCAGAAGCTTATCGATTTTGCTGCGGAGCCTAATCTTCGGCGGCTTATATGGTATCCGCTGAGACGAGACCCGAACGGGACGATGCATTACGACAAGGTCGAGGTGTGGGAGCCGAATTATCGGGCGGTGATCGGGTCGATGAGGCTTTTGCATGAGGAGATGGAGAAGGAGAAAAAGTACTAAGTACGAAGTACAAGGGACGAGAGAGAAAGTACTAAGTACTAAGTACAAAGGAGAGAGTAGCAAGTACGAAGGGAGATGGGGAGAACCGAGAAGATTTTGAGAGGATGGGGGGCCTAAGGGCCGGTTGTTCGTTGTAGGTTATTGGTTTTGCGTGAAGAGAAAGAGATGAAGGGATTCGGGGTACACGATCCCGAACGGGGTCGTATGATCCGTTCAATAGGAGCTTATCGGGTCATGTCCCCCGAATTCGAGGAGCAGGTGACGGTGGGGGATGAGTTAGTATTGTTTACGGAGGTGTGAGGGGAGGATGTTGAGTTCTTTACGGTACTTGGCGACGGTGCGGCGGGCGATTTTCACACCTTTGTCGTTGATCATCTGGACGACCTGCTCGTCGCTGAGCGGCTTGAGAGGGTCTTCTTTGTCGATGAGCTCTTTGAGTGTGGTCTTTACTTCGTGAGCCGATGTGTTGCCGCCGCCGGCGGTCTCGATGGCGGTTGTGAAGAAGAATTTGAGAGGGTAGATGCCTTGCGGGGTGTCGATGTACTTGCCGGCGATGGCACGGCTGATGGTTGATTCGTGCAGTTTGACGACCTCGGCTATCTGATGCATGGTGAGGGGCACGAGTTTGCCGTCATCGGTCGAGAGGAAGTTGTTTTGCCGTGCGACTATTTCCTTCGTGATGTTCTGGAGTGTCTGCTGGCGCTGATGGATGTTCTTGATGAGCCATTCGCCGGAGTGGATTTTCTCCTTGACGTACTGCTTAACTTCGGGGCTCGTGTTTTCTTCTTCCATCATTTTGCGGTAGAAGTTGCTTATCCTGAGGTGTGGTATGCGGTCGTCATTGATGGTTATCCGGAAGTCGCCGTTGTCGCGTTTGAGTGTGATGTCGGGGACGATGTACTGTGTTGGTGAACTGCCGTAGAGTCGTCCGGGCCGCAGTGTGAGGTGTGATATCTGCTTTACTGCTTCCTGGACGTCTTGGACGTTGACGTGCTGGAGTTTGGCTATTTCCTGGTATTTCTTCTTGCCGAGGGGCTCGAAGTTGTTTTCGAGGATGCGAGCGGCGAGGCTGTCGCCGCGGTCGGTGTTGCGCAGCTGAATGATGAGACATTCCTGAAGGCTGCGGGCGCCGACGCCATATGGCTCGAATGTCTGGATGATCTTGAGGACTCTCTCGACTTCTTCGACGGGCACGTCGGCGTTGATGCTTATTTCCTCGATGCTCGCTTTGAGGTAGCCGCCGTCGTCGAGGTTGCCGATGAGCATTTCGCCGAGCTTGCGCTCATCCTCGCTTGCGGCGGTCAAGGACATCTGGTTGATGAGGTGCTCCTGGAGTGACTTGTCGTATGTGACGGTGGTCTCGAGGAACGCGCGACGTTCTTCGTCCTCTTTGGTGTATTTGCGGTATGAGCTTGTCTGGGCGAAGTACTCGCGCCACTCGTCGTCGATTTTTTTCAGGATCTCGTATTTCTCATCGCTGAAGTCGAGTTTTTCCTTGTCGCCCGACTCTTTCTGTTCGGCCTCTGCTTCGCGGGCGGCATCGCCGTCGACGGGTTCCTGCCGGACTTCTTCGAGGACGGGATTCTGGGCCATCTCGTTCTCGATTTTCTGTGTCAGCTCCAGTATGGGCAGCTGCAGCAGTTGTATGGCCTGCTGCATCTGCGGCGACATCATAATTGTGATGATGGGCTTCTGGACTTGAGACTGTGTCTGGTCCAATCGCAGTTCCATAGTTGTGTTCGTTCCTTGCCGAATGCCCTCAGATTGTTGCGGCGAAATCGGCGATCATGTCGCCGACCTCGGTCGTTGTGTATCCCATTTTACCTGCCGACATGCTTTTCAATTTTTCAGACGACGCTTTGATGATGGCTTTTTCGACGGTTTTTGCCGCTTCTTTTTCTCCGAGTACGTCGAGCATCATCTGGCCCGCGGCTATGGCGGCTATCGGGTTGATGACGTTCTTGCCGGTGTACTTTGGAGCGGAGCCGCCGATGGGCTCGAACATGGATACGCCGTCGGGGTTGATGTTGCCGCCTGCGGCGACGCCCATGCCGCCCTGGATCATGGCGCCGAGGTCGGTGATAATATCGCCGAACATGTTGGAGACGACGATTGTATCGAACCACTCGGGGTTTTTGACGAACCACATGCAGGTGGCGTCTACGTGAGCGTATTCGCGTTTGATATCGGGGTAGTCCTTGTCGCCGACCTGGTTGAACGTGCGCCACCAGAGGTCGTGTGAATATGTCAGAACATTTGTCTTGGCGACGAGAGTAAGGGTCCTGGTCTTGTTTCTTTTTCTGCACAGATCGAATGCGTAGCGTACGGCCCTCTCGACGCCATGACGAGTGCTGCACATGATCTGTGTTGCGACCTCGTTTGGTGTGTCCTTGTACTGGATTCCGCCCATGCCGGTATATAAGCCCTCGGTGTTCTCGCGGACGACGACGAAATCGATGTCCTCCGGGCCTTTGTCCTTAATGGGTGTGTATACGCCGGGGTAGAGCTTGACGGGACGGAGGTTAATGTACTGATCGAGCTCGAATCTGAGCCTGAGTAGTAAGCCTTTTTCGAGGATCCCCGGTGCTACGTCCGGGTGTCCAACTGCGCCGAGGTATATTGCGTCGAATTTCTTTAACTCCTCGATGTCGGAATCGGAGATTATCTCTCCGGTTTTGAGGTAGCGGTCTCCTCCGAAATCGAAATCAGTGAGGTCGAGTTTGAATTTGTATCTTTTTTCAACGGCTTTGAGAACTTTGATTCCTTCCTGTACGACCTCCGGGCCGGTGCCGTCACCCCCCAATACAGCAATGCTGTAGGATTTCGCCATAGACTTCTACTCCTGTCTTATCTTTGTCCTTTTTACCGGCTGAATCCCAACCGATTTTTTTATTGGAGCATATTTCGAGCCAAAATCACAGCGAAATGATGATAATGGTTGCAGAGAGGAGGGAGTGGAGCGGTTTTCTCGTTGAGAGCTTGGATCGTCTGGCAGGCGCAAAAAATTTCGAGAGACCGTTATTCAAGCTTTTTCTTGACGAATTGCATCAGGCCTCCGGCTTGTACGAGCTCTTTCATGAACTCGGGGAGAGGCTGGGCTTTGTATGTCTCATTTTTCGTGAGGTTTTTGATGTGGCCCGTGTCGGTGGTCACATCTATTTCGTCTCCTTCATCGATTGACGCCGCGGCTTCGGGCGACTCGAAAAGCGGCAGGCCGATATTGAAGCTGTTGCGGTAGAAGATGCGCGCGAAGCTTGAGGCGATAACGCATGCCACCCCGGAAGCCTTGATGGCTATGGGGGCGTGCTCGCGGCTGGAGCCGCATCCGAAATTCTTGCCCGCGACGATGATGTCGCCTGGCTTGACCCGGGACGGGAAATTCTCCCGTTCGTCGATCATGCAGTATTCGGCGAGCTCATCGGGGTCGGACATGTTGAGGTATCTGGCGGGCATGATCAAGTCGGTATTTATGTCGTCGCCGAATTTGAAAGCTTTGCCTGTCATCGGTTCCTCCTGTTCGTTCGAGTGTTAATGATTGCTTATGCGGTCGGTGAAAATCAACTGATTTGTCGCGTGTCTGTGTGTCGGGGTTACCGAGGATGTGGTACGGGCGGGTTCTTGCGCTCTGTGCGGATCATTCTGCGAAGTGACAGGGCGGTCCCTGCTTTTCGGAAGAACTCGGTGAGGGAGCGCGTTCTGAAGAGCTGTTTGAGAATATACGAAGGTCTGAAATAGAAGCGTCTGTGCGCGTCTGTTGCGAGCTCTTCGATTGTCCGGCGGTCAAAGTGCTCGTCCCATATTCGGGGTACGAAGCCGAGCGTCGGATTACGGGCGAAGTCTCGCCAGTAGTCGTTTTCGTAGAGGCCCCGCTCGATACCCCATTGGTAGAGGTCGGTGCCGGGGAACGGCGTTGTGATGGAGAATTGGGCGTAGTCGATATCGAGATCGAGGGCAAGGCGGACGGTTTTCTCTATGTGTTCTCGTGTCTCGTCGGGGGATCCGAGCATGAAGTAGGCGAGGACCTGCATGCCGGCGGGCCGCAGTCGTCATGCAGCGGACATCGACCCGGTAACGGGGATCATTTACGTTGCGGACGGCCAGGGCTTGGACGCTCTGGGCGCCAAGGAGAACAAGTCCGATTTCTGGTACATACAAGCACCGTTTGTACCGGAGCCAGGCAGTATGATGCTGTTTGGCAGTGGGCTTCTTGGCCTGCTTGCCCTGTTGAGAAGAAGAAAGTAAGCAAGTAATGACCAGCAATGGTCATTTGGAGAGAATTTTCGCGGGGAGTATATCTCCCCGCGTCTCCCCTCTCTTTCCGTTTCGCTGCAGCTCCGAGTGACGAGTTAGCGGTGGTTTATCGGGATGCTGCAGCAGAGAGGGATTTTCTATTCCTCAATCACATCGCAAAGACATACCTGATTCCAATTCATTTTATGTCTGCTATGATTTTCTCCAACGCCTGCGCCGGGTCGTCGGCTTCGTATATTGGCCGCCCGATGACGATGTAGTCAGACCCCATTCCTATTGCGTCTGCCGGCGTGGTTACTCGTTTCTGGTCTCCCTTCGCGGCCCACGAAGGTCTGATTCCCGGCGTAACGATAATGAAGTCACTCCCGACGGCCTGACGTATCAGCGGCACCTCTTTGGGAGAGGCCACAACGCCGTCAAGGCCGGAATCCTTTGCAAGCCTTGCCAGATAGGGGACCTGGTCATTGACTTGCCGACTGCTGGAGGTAGCTTCCGCGTACGAGACGTCATCGAAGCTTGTTAATACGGTTACTCCGATGACGAGTGGCGGCTTCTTGTTGAGCTTTTGGGCTGTCTCTGTCGCAGCCTTCCTGGCGGCTTCCATCATCGCTCTGCCGCCGGAGGCGTGGACGTTAACCATGTCGACCCCAAGCGCGACCGAGGCTGCGACCGCGCCCGCGACGGTGTTGGGGATATCATGCCATTTGAGGTCGAGGAAGACCTTCCCGCCGTGCTTTTTCACCATGCGGACGACTTTGGGGCCCATGGCGGTATAGGGTGTGCTGCCGATTTTGAAGAATGTCGCCGGCGGAGCGGTTACCCTGACGAGTTTCTCGGCTTTCTCCAGGTTGTCAACGTCGAGGGCGATTATTATTCTGTCTTCAGGTCTCATTGATTATCTTCTTCCGTCACCCGTTCCACGGGCTCGCTGTGTTTTGTGCTTGGACCCAGGGTTTGCACCCTGGGCTTTATTCCGCCATCCCTTCCAGGGATTATGGTGATATGAGCATTTCGATTTTGTCGTGATGATACGATATTGATGGATTCGAAGGACAGCACTTTTTGACAATTGCGCAGTCCGGCCATATAATTCCGCCTTCGAACCATGGTGGATCATTCAAGGAGGCACTCATGAAACTCTCATCGTTATTTTCAGTGGCGTTAGTAGCTCTTGTTATTCCAACACTTGTCATTGCCCAAGCTACGAGGGAATTCAACTGGATTTCGAGCGGGAAGATCGAGATCGGCAATCCGGAGGTGGAAGCGCGTTTTCAATACTGGGCCGATTCGCCGGAGATGACGGGTCTGGCCCTGCCGTTCGCGGGCGGGCCGAAGATATCGTACAAGGGGAGGACTGTTTCCGCGGAGCAGTTCACTGTTCCTGTGGCGACTTTTCGTGGCGGGCCCTGCGCGGGAGCGCTTGTAATCAGGAAGGTTTGGGACACGGCTCTGCCGTTGACGACATTCAAGGTGAAAGTCGACAATCAGGAGCTTGCCGACTGGCTGATTCCGAACATTGGAGATGCAAGGAGATGGGTGCAGCTCTTCTATGTTGTTCCTGAGTCTGTCATGGCGCCGAAAGACGATAAGGGAAATCCAAAGCCGAAAAGGAAGGTGACTGTTTCGCTGACGACAGAGACGGCGACGCCATCGTATGGTTATGCGTTCTTCATTACTAAGGATGAAAGCGTTTTGCGAGATGGATTCTCCGGAGGTTTGAGTCCAAATCTTGACAAAAGCCTTGTCCCGCCCCTGTCACCGCTGGAGGCAACCTCGGGCGGCTCCCTTGTGCCTTACGGGAGTGTTTACGTTCAGGGCATTGCCTATCTTGGTGCGGGCGACTACTCAAAAGCAAGAGACTTCTTCGAATACCTGGCGCCTTCTGCTAATGCTGAGGTTGCGCGCCTTGCTCGGAGGATGATGAGGCTTGTGGAGTATAAGAAGGTGGCGATTGGGCAGTCGAAGGTGGAGTTAACGCCCGAATCTTTCAGGCGGCATTATCTGCTCGGGTTGTATTGTTCGGCGAACGGTTTCTGGGAGGAGGCGCTGGAGGAGTTCACGAAGGCGGTCACGGCGGACCCGACGCATGCCGAGGCGACGTACCGTCTTGCTGAGGCGATGGATTATAACCGGTTGCCGATAGAGAAATGGTCGCAGTTGATGGAGCGTGCCGGGGACC
>SDBU01006968.1_pt1 | contig 13163 bp, 17 predicted proteins | sample 2277071 | NCBI WGS metagenome assembly SDBU01 (sample SAMN10397929, study PRJNA504765) | marine sediment metagenome | isolation source: marine sediment core GS08_GC12, 126 cmbsf | place: Arctic Ocean: Gakkel Ridge, Loki's castle | collected 2008 | reverse complement strand
AATCCATCAGATCAAGGAGTTTACCAAGGCCGTATCTAAGGAATTGCTTGGACTTAAGAAAAAACCTGCTTCTCCTACGATAGTAAACGCCATCTTCGAAGCTCAAGCCAAGCGTCTCTACCCCGATATGCCCGGGAAACTAGCCTTAGGTACAATGGGTAATGGTGAGCTATCGAATATAATGCTTGATATGTTATCTTCAAAGTCTACTGCTAAGGCTGTACTCGGAGCTGGGCAAGGACGAATAATGCCGCTTATCTTTATGCCTGCTCGAGTAGCTTTCGGTACAGGTCAAGCAGTATTTAAGACTCATAGTAAAGTTTATCTGCCGATTCATTATCTATTCGGACAAACCCATAAGTATCATTATAATAATATACTCAAGTGGTCAAAGATGGGAGAAAAGGCTGGACTCTGGAAACTGAACATAAAACCTACTGGCTTTAAAATCAAGAATCCTATCTATAAAGAAGCAGATCAAGCACTTGCCTATGACGTAATCAAGGAGATGGATAATCTTAGCGAAGCCATTCGTCGTAGTGCATCTAAAGAAGCTCGAGATGGACTGATCCAAAGGCTTAAGATAAGCGAATCTCGATTAGCTCCGGGTAGTCCAGCTTTTAAGCTTGTTCATACCTGGAGAACTTATAGTGACGAACTCTATGGAGACTTTGCCAAGGAGCAGATACGTAGAGTCTTTCGTAATGCTGGGCTTAGTCCCACTGGAATGGATACACTTGAGACTACGCTTATGGCAAGAATCGAACCTCGGATTCAAGATCTATTCTACGGAGGTTCAGGGATTAATCCTACTGATAAGATCCTAGGCATGAATGATGTTCTTACCGAAGCTCGTAACTGGCTCAAGGGAGACGTATCCGCCTATTTCGGAGGAGCAAGTCGGTTTAAGCTTCCCAAGGCTACATCTAAACTTTCCAAGGGTAGGCAGCAGGAAGTAGTCCTTTCCGAACTCGTACGACAGCTTACTCCAAAGAGTCAAAAGGGAACGTTTATAGGTTACGCAGAAAATTATGCCGCTCGATTAGCCGAAAAGGGTGATGTCCTTGCGAATACTTGGAGCTCTTCGTTGCTTAGCGGAATAGCTGACCAGGGATTTACCAAACGTAGGGCCTTAACCATATCATCACCTAAGACAGTAGACTTCAATACGATGATTGAAGCAAGAACTTTTTCTCAGGCCAAAGAATTATTTCTAAATGACGGGCTCGATGATGTGGTAAACTTTGCTCGGCAACTGCCTCCTGCTTGGGCAGAGTATACAGAGCAGTTCATATCTCGAGCCCTTAATCGTCCCTCTCTTATGGACCGTAAGACAGCAGATTTCCTTCAAAAAACTATCGGAGGCATTGAGCGCATGGTTGGTCGTGAGGGAGAATGGGATGCTCATCGAGTCCTTCGCTTAGGGCAAAACGTAAATAACTTTACCTACATGGGAGCGCTTGGATTCAAACCCTTCTCGGTACTACGGAACTTATTCCAACCCCTTCTGCTTGTCCCTGCGGACTTAGGTGGACTCAAGGACTTCGGAACCTTGTTCTCCGGTATGAAGCGAGCACTTAATCCTAAGACTAGAGCAACTCTCCGAGAGATGAAGATCATTACCGATTATGCTCCGGAAATAACCATGCGTCCTCATGCGCTTCCCTTCGGCAGAAAGACCCTTGGCGTAGATCAGCAGACGATAGAGGCCGTCCGAGATTATACTATGTGGGCCTTCCGAGGTTCCGACAGATGGAATCGCTATGTAACTGGGGCAGCGGCCTTGACTAAGTGGGAAAAAGCTATTAGTAAAATAGGTGGCGAGGAGTTTTTGCGTAGATCCTCGTCTACGACTCGGCAGGGGCTTATCGGAAGATTCGAGAAGTTTGTAAACCTTGAAAGTAGAAATTCGTGGTCAGCAGCAGAGATCAAAGACCAGCTCATCCGTGGTAATTATACCGAAGCTAAGGGATTGTTCGTCCGAGACGTTGTTGCAGATACTCAGTATCTTTACGGAGCCCTTGACGCTCCTTCGATCACAGGAAGGAGTGCGATAGGTCGTACTGGATTCATTTTCCAATCCTGGTGGCTTAACTATGCTAGTACCATTGAGAAATGGCTGCGTACTGGATCTTCTGGAGTTGCTAAAGCTGATCGTATATTTACCGCTATGAGTAGCGCAGCCATAGGTTATACTCTAATGGAACCCATGTGGGGGAGTAAGCGTGCACTCCGAAGCATTGGTCTTGGCCCATTCCCTAAGGCGCTTAACGAATTTGCTATTCCCCCTGCATGGACTCCTATATACCAGCTCATGGCAACTGCACTTAATATAACTAACCCGGAAGTGTCTTCTAAACATGCTAAGCGTTTGCTTCAATCCCTTCCGATCTTTATCCCAGGAGGACTGCAAGCAGCAGCTTCGATTCGTGGTATTCGTGAAGAAGGTTTCTCAGGATTCCTTAAGAGTATCATTCGTTATGATCCAGACGAGGAGTAAATTTTCTTGATAATATAGAATCCATCCCAATCGCGTATTTGTTTGGTTTCATAGCCTTTCCATACCTTAAATTCTCTGGGGCTTTTGCCGTAGTATCTAAAGAATGCCATTCCAGATATAACTGTAATTCCTTGGAACCGCAGGATAATTTTATGCGTATGTTCAAATGCCTTTTGTTTACACCACTGACTGATTTTAAGCATAATCCCTCCTTCATGTTAATGTTTAACGCTTGCCTCCTTTGGCAATACCTATTTCCAGGCATTCCAAGGAATTCTTTTCAGTTTATCCTTTGTAACTACAACCATTATTTCTTGTTTATTAAAGGTTTTTAGCAAGAGGTTCTTAAGATCAGTTCTAACTCTGTTCATCTCTAAGGATAACAAGTGAGCAAACTTTTTAGGCTCTCTCTTACCTGCGGCAATCACTATACCTGTTGTTTGAATGCAGCCATAATAATACCTTAAATCCTGCAACGTTATAGGTCGTTGCTTTGCTTTGCACAAGTAGCAGGAGATATAACTTCTGTATATGTCATGACTAGGTATAGATTGTACAAGTAGATTGTCTATTTTCGTGGGTTTAAAGTAATCCATAATCTCTACCCGTTCAACAGCAAAAACCGTAGTCATTAATACGCTAGGAAGCACTAAACTTGCTCCTAGTCCATAAACTACTTTAGTAACAAAATCTCGTCTAGTTAATTCTTTCATAATTCCTCCTATCCAAAGTTCATATCCTTCTTTCCTACCCAGTGAAGCTTTCGATTACCTTGACTATCAACCTTTATCTCAATAAGCTTCATCCCATGAATCGTATCGAGCACAGCTTCGAGTTCTTCTTTACTCGTATTCCTATAGTTAATCCGCAGAAGTTCTTCAAACAGAATCTCTCCGTACATATGAATCTGACCTATGATCTTCTGAACATCTATACCTATCCTACTCCGACCATGAGCACCAAGGGCTTGTCCTGCCGTGGCAAGTATCTCCTCGAGTAATCCAATGGCCTTATTCATATCATCCGCCTCGATGATTAGTGAATCTGAATAAGCTACATGAATAGACATAGCAGTCTTTATGCTCATCACATGAATCCGTTCGAGATAGCCGTGAAGCCGATCATCCTTAAGTTTCTTAATCTTACCAGGAATTCCATGATACCACTCTGTATAAAGTGTTTCTGCTCCAGGACCCCAAGTAAACTCTCCTACGAGCATGGATATATGACTAAGTTGATCGACGAGAGTTCGGTAGAGTTTTTTGTCTGGGACTGGAGGAATAGGTACTAGCTTATATTTTTCCCTTCCGGAGACAAGGATAAAACGAGAAGTGAATCCTCCACCTATAGCTTCCTCGGGAAGATTCTTAGCTATCCAACTCGGCGTACTTGCAAGGATGCAGTTAGTACATACTCCGTAGAGCTTATCCTTTCCTTTCTCCGAAGTTTTATACTCCCATACTTCGTGCGAGTCATAGAGATCGGTAAGAGCTTCGATCATTCCCTTAGGATCATGAGCGAGGAACGTGCTTAGCTCCTTGCTTACCAACGTAATCGAACAGTGAGGCCGAGGTTTGTTTTCATAATAGAATTGAGAAGTTTTAGCTACCTCGGCTAATTCTTTCGTCAAGGCTCGTTTCGTGGGTGAATCAACTGATACGGCTATCTGGATTTCAATTAATATATCTCGAACAAAGCCTACTGGAGTTCCCTTACGACAGGTCCCAGGCGGAGCAATAATCATAATATATAGATTAGGAAAGATCTTGGACATGCCGAACGGCAGCCAAACCTTTCTTTGAAGTGCTCCACTTAGGACAGAGAGTCCAGCCCATATCCAAAAATGTCTGGGGCTTTCTGTTTCTTCTACATACTCCGATAGAAGTTTGAGCCAGTTCTCACGATTACTCATCCTTCGGTGCTTCTTCTAATAAGATTCGTGGAGTTCGGGGAGAGCAGAAGAGAGTTACGATTCTTTCTTCTTTGTCTATATGAAAAAGAACACAGTTAGAGCTGCAGTAGGTTGTTTCTGAGGCTTTTTCACAGTATAAATCTGGATTAAGTTCTTTGTGTCTTCGTTTAAGGGAGACTATTTTATTCTTTAGGTCATGTTCTACATAATAGGCCATCTGTTTTCTCCTTAGGTTAAAGCTCAGTATACCACTCGGTTCCGTTCCATTTCTTTTTGTGAAGTTTCCACATTACGAAGGCCAGCCATAATTGGCGCATGGAAAACATCATTATCTCAAGAGGTTTATATCCAGTCTCAGAACAAGCAAATTTAGTCAGCCAATGGTTAAATCCAAGCTGTAAGTTATATTCAGTGCTGCCTTGAACGACCATATCCTGGAGCTGGCCCTGGCGGGGAAGCCATTTTAGTGTGTTTTGAGTATAGCAATTCCCGCCCAAGCCGCTGAGATAAATTATACCCTCTCTGATAATGTCTATTATTCCAGCATTTGTTAGATCCCCAACCTTCGGCACCCACCCACCCTGAATCTCAGGACAGTTACTCATTTTTATATACTGTTCTTTTTCAGTCATATTCCCTCCAAGATGTTAAAATTTAACACTTTACTAATGATCCCCATGCAAATCCTCGTTTGAAATCCACAGGGATTACAAGAGGCTTTCCTTTAACCATAATAGGAATCTCCATAAGTCGCTTAATCCGAGGCATCATAGGTTCGATAAGCTCGGGTTTCATCTGCATAAGAAGCTCATCATGAATCGTGAGGAGTACCTGAACCTCAGGAAGTTTATCTTCTATATCTCTATTACCTATGCAGAGAAGTTCTCCTACTGTACTCTGCGGGGAGAACGCATAAGCTGCTCGGTAGAGCTGATCGTTCATTCTTCCAAGGAATTGACGTTTCCTACCCAGAGGAGTAATCAAAGTTCTAGTTGCCTTAAGTTCCTCACGAATACCCCTTTGCCACTGGAGGATAAATGGATTCCTTTGTAGATGTTTTTCTAACAATTGCCGGCACACAGCAGTAACGAAAGAGAATCCTGCTCTGGCGAGAATCTTTTGAAGCATCATTGGACCAGTTCCGTAATTGGAGGCATGAACAACTGTCTTAGCTACATCTCTAAGCTGTTTATACGTAAATTCCTGTGCAGTTAGTGAGTCTAAGTAAACCTTCTTAGGTTCGTAAGAAGTCTTATAATCAAGATCAAACAAAAGACAGGCTGCTTCCCAATGAACATCTCGACCTTTTTGAAAAGCCTTGATTCTCATAACATCATCAGCCTCCCAAGCTACCACTTGAGCCTCAGCTTGAATTAGATCAGCGCTTAGAAGTTCCATGCCTTCGTCAGGAATAAAGAGATCTCGGATAAGCTTAGCCTCATCCCCACGAGAAGGTATGTTTTGAAGATTACCTCCTGAGCCAAAGGAAGACTCCGATGATGATAAGCGCCAAGTCGATATGAACTTGTACGTTGTATAAACCCTACCATCTTCCGAAGTTTCCATGGAAGTATAGGTAGAAACGTATTTACTGAACTTCTGATACTCCATCAAGTGCTGAAGGATAGGTTCCTTAGGATAGAGCTTAATCAACCTGAGCAAAGCATCCTTGTCTACCGTAGCCTTTCCGGTCTTAGAACTGAACTGAGTCTTAAGTCCTTTTTCTATGTACAAGAGCTGTTGCTTTTGCTGCGACGAGTTAAGGTTCCAGATATTATTCGTGTACTGATGCACGTTATCACTAGCTTGTTGTGCTCGAAGGGAGAATTCTTGAGCCAATCTCGTCCGTTTCTTAAGATCAATCTTAACCCCCCTAAGCATCATAGCGAGAAGAGCTGGAACGAAACTTATTGAACGGAGATAACCTTCGTAGGTCCCGAGTTCTCGAGCGACACGACTAGTAAGAGGGTAAATTTCTCTGGTAATTGTACAATCCTTAGCGTTATATCGAAATTCGCCTTCGTCAGTTGAGCGAAGACCATAATGAACCTTACCTTCGTCTTTATAATAGGGTTCCCAGGTGTAAATTGACGTAAGAAGCTCAAGTGATTTTCGAGTATAGGGATAGCTTGCGTGATGACTCCACATGGTGTCGTGATAAGTTCCATCTGCGCAACGGAGTCCGTAGTATTTTCCGAGCACCGGCAAGTCATATTGAGCACCTCCTTGGAACACCTTTGTATGTTTGCTTAGAAATAGTTTCGAAATCTCTATGAGAAGCAGTGCTTCTTCGGCTTCTGACCAAGCTACTCGTCCTTTGCGTATGAACGGAACTACGAAAGCATACTCTGGACTTGGCGCAAAGCCTATACACCATAGAATAGGTCCCTTTGGATCGACTAATGTTTCTATATCTACTCCTATGGTTAGCTTAGTCTCCGAGGTATGAAGTGCTTTAAGCTGAGCGATCAGGGCGCTATGGCTTAGGTCTATTTCAAATCTCCGTTCGACCGCAGGAATTTCTCTGCGTTGGCTTTGTTCTTGGATACGTCTAAGATCAAGCATAAAAATGGGAAGTACGTTCTCAAGATCTCGTTTCTTTTCTCCAGGAAGCGCCTCCCTTTTCTCATTAAGCATCCGGTTAATATGACTCGGATGATACGTTGGATAGACTATGAACCCCGGGACCAAGGTGCAGGGAAGAAGTGATCCTCGCCACTTCGATATACGTCTCTTTCCAGTAAGGATTTGAAGTGGTACTGCTCCAAGAGCTACGATTAAGTTCGGACCCTTAGCTCCTTGGTTTCTTCGGTCAAGGAGACTCTCGAGCCATTTGCGTAATTCTTCGATATGCTCCTCACCTTCCCAAGTAGGATAAAGTCGCTTAGTATCTCGGAAGTAATAATCTACCTTATTGTTTGGAGGTCTCTGGGAGAATACATTAGTTACGAGTACGTTTGTTCTAAGTATCTCCGCTTGTCTAAGCCAACGATTAAAGAGTTGGCCAGCTGGACCTACGAATGGATGAAGTGCAGTATCTTCTTCTGCACCTGGAGCTTCCCCAATGAAGCAAATCTTTGCATCTTTTGGTCCGTCGGGAGGAACAATTCTCGTCTGAAGACGAAGTTCCTCTTTGAGTTGTGGACTAAGTTCTTCGGTCGAGTTCACTTTGCCTCCCTTGCGTATTGGATTAAACTAAGTTCATAGATACCTGCTCCTAGCGACTTAGCTTTTATGTCATACTGGTTACCACGAAATAAATAAGGTCCGTTTAGCAAAATACTTTTGGTAACTTTTGTTACTGCTCTATGCGTGCTATGCGGGTTAGCCGCAAAGGCATCAATAATTCTTTCTCGTTCTTGTTTTATCCGCGCAATATGTGCATGTGCCCTTGAAGCTGCCATTCCAGACTGCATAAGATTGCCTCCTTTGGTTGATTAAACATCTTCGGTATCAACCCATTGATAAGCGTCTTTGTGTTCTATGCCTTTACTTACTCCATATTCAAACGCGTTTCTGCGCTCGGCAACATTCAGCCAATCAAAAATCGCTTTCTGTACTCGGAAAGAATCGGCAGTAACCTTAAACGTTCTTACGTATCCATGTCCACTGGAGTATTGCCAAGTTTTTGGACAACAGAGTAAATCTTTCATGCAACTGATTAATCGCTCTTCATTTACGCGTATAGCCATAATATTACCTCCTCTGTGGGTTAGTTCGTAGTAATTTTTCGCATGCTTTTATAATCTACTAAATCAAGAACAATCTTTGCTACCCCAAAACGTTCATAGGCATAGGGACTATTAAGCCTTTTCCCAACTCTCACGTTCCATGAGACTGGTTAGTTCAATCAATTTACGACTTAGCTCAATGGATAATCTCAACGCTTCAAGAGCATAACCTTCTGACATATCATTGAATTGGCTCAGCGACGGAGCATTTGCGATAATCTTGGCTAAGTTTTCTTGATCTTGTTTATGATTGTCTAGTAGTAAAGACAGTGTTTTTTGAATGTCCATAATGCCTCCTTGGTTAAAAGTTTACTACACTAAATAGGCCCAAATTTCCTCGCTCTTTTTGGGGTATATACTTTGGTATTCGTTTCCACCGAACGCCCGAAATATGGCCAATTTGACCCCATATGACGGACATTTGAATCATGCCGTTGCTTCAGAATGTTATCCAAGCATTATCTACCCAGAGCCACATTGGAGCCGATTCTCGACGACCAAAAGGAACCAGAAGTTTCGCCCGCATAATATAACCAAGTAATAATTGTTCAATACTCTCAAATCTTGCATAATAATCGTCGAATAAAACCGCTCGACTAAAGTCTTCGAGGGTACAAAACATTTCTCCGTTCAATCTTGGATGCAGTCTAGCCGGCTGTTGGGCCAATTCCCATAGTTCTCCTAAGTCAGGTTCCCAATCAGGATAATCTCCTGGCGGTTCATGAGCGATTAAACTATCCGGTTTCCGACTACAAATTTCATGATGAGCACACATCTTTATATACGTATTACTCGTATCCATTGGATTCCTCCGAACCGTTAAAATTTAACGCTTGACTCGTTTATAACTTGATGCCGCAGAACATGCAATAATTAACTGGCTTGTTCTTATATTGATATGAGTTATGAAATCCTGTTATAGGTTCTTGAGGATTAGGTATATTCCAATGTTCCATAGCAAACTCACGCATATCTTGACAACACCACTTATCGCTTGTTCTGACTCCTTTGGTATAGTAGATAAACTTCTCGTCTACTGCAGTAGCAATCAATTTGGCTAATACCGAGTCAATATGCGAAAAGATTTTATCCAAATCTTTCTCAGTCATAATCATTCCGATTTCTTCCAAGCGAGCATTTCTTCTTGCTGCTCGGGATGATTGTCCCAGTAAAGCGTCCATTCAGCGGTTCCCGGTTCGAGTTCTTTATACGATGTGGCCTCTGGGACTGATTGATCTTCGACTATCTTATGATATCCTCGAACTAGGTTATACATAATGAGATCATGGAACGTAGATTCTTGCTCGCATAGGGTCCAATCTAAGCTTAGCTCCTGTGCCAAGGATTCAGCTGCTACACCAGTCATACCGGAACCAGCCATAGGGTCAAGGAGACGATCTCCAGGATAGCCACTTCTCTGAAGAAGGTCTCGGATAAGGTCAGGATGTTTGGCGCTTGGATGATCTTGCTTGAGCTTAGGAGTAGGCATAGGTGTGGTAATTATATCTGGTTGGCCTTGTCGAGCAAGTTTTTTCTTTCCCTTTCGAGCGTATACGATAGGCTCATAAGAACGTCCGGGCCAAATCTCCGGATTACGTGTTCGATGCGCTCCACGCTTGTGCCAAATTAGGGGAATTCCGTTCGTATTGAATCCAACTTCTTCTATAGTTTCGTAGACGAAGGAATAGTTTGCTATAGCAAAGACCATGTAAAGATGAGAATCATCACTCATAAGATCGTAAATTAGGGTAAGCCATAGCTCGAGTTTGTCGTCGAAGTTTGTAGTTAGGTCTTCGTAAGGCAGGGTTCCTCCGGTCTTTTTCATTACCTTATCAAAGTCAACTCCCCAAGGTGGATCAAATATTACTATCTGGTATGAATTAGGCTTAAGTTTTGGAGCTATATCTTCAAACGATCCGCAGAAGGTTCTCTTATCATACTCGATAAGCATCTTTTTAAGCAACGCTTCGTCTTGCTTCTCCGAAGATGATTCTCCCGGGCTTAGCTCATCGAGATCAATCGTAGTTTCATCTCCTAAGGCTTTCTCAAGAGCTTCTTTACGTAGATACCCCTCTTTCATACGCTTGATAATCTTCTTAGCCTCAGTCTTTGTCTTAGCATCACGTACTTCCGGAATCTCCCGGGAAAACATAGCAAGCTCAAGGTCTTGTGAAGTAAGTCCTCTGGACTCACCAAGCATCTCCGAAGTATCTTCTATTCGATGGGCTAATCGTTGCCCGGGGACTGGTTCATTAGGATTCTCTTGCATAAATTCATGAAGCTCGAGCTTGGCATCGGTTCGTTCTTGCCAAGATAGTTGCTCGCGCTGAGTATTCTCTTCGAGTTCGATTTGCTTAAGCAAGATTGGATCATCTATATCGCTCCGGAGGACATATTCGAAGTCTCGCTTGATCATTTTGCAGGCGCGTAGTCTTCGTTCTCCGAAAACAAGTTGAACGGTTCCGTCAGGAGTTTTGATACAGATTCCCGGCTGGAGTTGCCCATATTTTTCTATTGAACGGGATAGGTCACGTAGCGCTGGCAGGTCAAACTTCTTTCTTTGTCTACCCTCTTTGACAAGGACTTTTTCAGCATCTATTGAGTAAATGTTCATACAGGCTCCTTAGTAGGTGATGTCTTCGAATAGTGCCGGAAGTAGCTTTTTGCATTCTTCTAGCAAAGGTATCATAATTTCTCTCATTTGTGGATGAGCAGCTTTAGCACAACGAAGGGTGAAGATATGTCTCCACTCGCGAAAATTAGCTGTTACCACAATTTCTGTTTTGGTTGAGTTGGGAAGAACAGAACGGGCTTGTTGAGGAGACCAGGAACCGTCAAGAAGAGTTATGTAATAGTTCTCTGCGGTTCTCATCGCTGTTACCCAAACCTGGGAAAACCGACCTTTAGGGTTGCTTGGAGATTGATAGTTATATTCTCCTTCTTCAACATCAACCCAAGGAGGAATAACAAAAGTAACTCCTCCTTTATAATTACAGTACCTTGTAGATTCCTGGCTAAATGCACAAAGTCGATGTCGTACAAGCTCATGTGTTACTCCGCGATCACAGATGAATTTTACTGTCATAGCGGAATGCTCGATCACAGATTCATGTCCGCGCTCTTTTACCATCCGAACAAATTTGTTTGCTGATTCATCTGTTATTAGATTCTCTGATTTATAGCAAGTTCGTCCGGCTCTTTCGATGAGTCTCAATGGGTCGTTATAATCATCTGGTGAGTCAACTGCCATGATAGCCATTATTTTGTAGCTTGGTTTTACTAAGATCATGTTATAAGCTCCTTTTCATTTGTTCTAAGTCCTCAAGACTTATCCCAAGTTTTTCCATTTCCTTAAGCACAAGAATCTCCGCTTCGAGTTGAGCTGCACTCTTAAGCGGAGCCTTGGCTTTTCGTTTAGTCGGTTTTACGTTTCGACTTGTCCGGAACCTTTGAATGGTCTCAAGAACACGAGTTCGTTCGGTTCGTATTCTTATGAGAAGCTTCTCGAAGGAAAGTTCTGAAGGAGCCAGTCCGATTACTCGGATTAAGTTGTTCATAAGTCCTCCTTATCAAGAATAATATTAATGAGTTTCCTCGCCTGCTTCGGCTGGGTTTCTCCGAGCGTAATAGCTTCCTTAATCATAGCTCGGAAGAAGCTCGAGCGTTCACCCTTACCTGGGAAGAGCTTATAAAAGGCCTCCCATAAGGCGAGAGGTACATCAAAGTGAATCTGTTTTTTCATCTTTCGAAGTCTCCTTCTCTGGTTCGAGTTCCCTAAGCTTAATCGCCAGTAGGTCTGAGTCACAGCTCAAGCACAGGATAAGCCGAGGAGCTCCACAAGAAGCGCAGCGATGATTAGGAGCACTATGCATAGCTCCAAACTGAGGCATTTTCAAGAGATTATGCTGCTTGAGAGTTTCGGTTAGAATCACCGATAATACTTTGGTTCCTACTTGAGCATTCTCATACTTAGCTAAGGTCTCACGAAGTAATTCTCTCGCTTTAGCGCTCATCACGGCCCCCTTTGTCGGACGCTCGTTTCTCAAGCCACCCACCGGGGGTGAATTTTTCTGATGTAAATTTTATGTAGCCTGGCAACTCAGGACAGAAGCCCAGGATACATTGAGCTTCATACTCTTGTCCGGCCTCAAACGCAGCCTTACGGCTTTGCTCGTTGTCAGGAGTGGGTGCCTTTGTGCCGGGGATGGGAGACTTGGAAAACTTATCACATATCTCCGCCGGGACTGAACAGTGTCCACAATGGCAGCGATGGTCCTCCTCGTGGGATAGTTGTCCCGCCTCAAACGCATCCTTCCGGCTCTGCTCGGCTTCTTTTTTAGTGTCCGGTGGGTCTGGTCGTTGTGAGATACATAAATGAAAAGAAATTCTCTCTGCCAACATTTTCATCGGCTCGCGTTGATACCCGCTTGTGCCAGGATCGTTAGACCAACGCGTAATAGAAAATTCAATTTCATACAATAGTTCTCTGTCCGTAATCTTATGTTGCAGGTGCCTTTTTATACTTTCATGCATTAGTTGTTTACCCATATTATCCTATAGATTAACTGGGGAAGAGTGGGAATGGCAAGCCAATCTCTGCATACCTTAGACTCGATTATACTTACCAAAGCCACCTTCCCCAGAATAAATCATCTCCTCAGCTTATCCCACTTGCCGAGGACTCTGTTTAAAATCCAATTCATTCCGAGGAGTAACTCCGTCTTGTCCTAAGCCCTGAAGTACATAGAGCTGAGCTGACATACCCTCACGAATGCTAACCTTCTTACCCTTAACCGTACCTTTGAAGGCTTTGGCGAATTCCACGATCATACCGAGTTTAAAATCCTCGGTACTTTGCCCTTGGTTGAATTTCTCCTTGTCTCCGACACCGGGCAGGCTGAGCCATTTACGAAAGGTTCTTCCGGAGTATTTGGCATTTTTATCCTCGACACGGAGATCGAGTACGATATTATACCCGGCCTTTTCCGCTGCCGCTCCTTGCTCCCGCATGGTCTTGTTC
>SDBU01006967.1_pt1 | contig 13166 bp, 16 predicted proteins | sample 2277071 | NCBI WGS metagenome assembly SDBU01 (sample SAMN10397929, study PRJNA504765) | marine sediment metagenome | isolation source: marine sediment core GS08_GC12, 126 cmbsf | place: Arctic Ocean: Gakkel Ridge, Loki's castle | collected 2008 | reverse complement strand
CTGCCGTCGTCTCAGTCATCGTCCTCCCTCCCTGTTACCTCATTGTATCGTTCTCTGTCATACATATAAAGGCAGTCCATACACACCCCCTCTCCATCATCTTTTTTTTCGAGGTCATCTCCTTCCATGCCACAGTAGTCACAGATGTTCATAATACATGTCCTCTCCTGGTAAAAACGGTGGAAGGTGCGGCTCTCGTAGATATCGACGTTAGACAACAGCCCTGGTCTGCTATATGTCTCCCTAACACCTTGCGCTGAAAGCAAAACGCTTCCTTCTAACACCCTCTAATTCCAACCAATCTTGCAGAGCCGCACCTTAACCACCTCGACCAGTGTTTCTCTCAGCCGCCTCAAGTTTCTCAAGCGAACTACGCGAGGGCTGCACGTTGGCGTTCTCCCACCGTCCACACGTCCACACATTCATATGGAAAACCTCATAAGACATTCTGACCTGCGACAAACCGTAACGCTTCCGCAGCTTTTTGATCCTTCGGGGTGTCCATTTACAACGCAGGCACCCGAGCCCATCTTTCCGATAAGAGCATCGTCCGCACAAGGGGCGCTTAGACGCGATAGCCCGACGACGAAAGACTACGCCGTAACGCAACGCCAGCTTATGCACCCACTGACGTTCGACACCGAGACTTCGCGCCGCCTCCGCCTGTGTCATTGTTCGCGCCATACCTCGTAGCTTGCGAACGGTCGTCTTCGTCATATCAGTACCTTCTTCCGACGCTTTTTCCTGAACCCCTCTTCTCCAAGAACCTTCTCCTTCTCAGCACGCTTGCGGTCGATACGTGCTTGCCTGCGGATAGGGCACTTATATCCTCGCTTCTTGCGTGCGCAGCGGCAACAGATAGTGACGGCGTAGCCCCTCGTCTCATGTGCATACGTGTGGCAATGCTTTGCCGTCCGCATGGGGTCGCGCTCGCAATGAACACATAGCTGGGTCTTGGAGATAGGTACCTTCTTCTGTTTCTTCTCACGCAACCGGCCAGCGCGGGGGTCGAGATGTACGCGGGCGCGTTTCGCCTCTCGCTCTCTCTTACGTCTCTTCTTTGTACGCAGCCACGTCCACTTCTGGCCCTCCGGCGCTACAGGATAGCCTTTCGAGCCAAGCATCCCCCGCTTGACCTTGCCGCTCACGTACGCAATACGCCACGTCCGAGCGCCTTTCGTTCCCCCACGATATAGACCCACATGTCTATCCGCAGCAACCGCAACGAGGCGCCGTCCGCTCTTGAGTCTCTTAGGGAGTTTTTTCAGCATAACTAAAAGTATACAACATCTCTCCATACGGTGTCAACTGATACCCGCTAGAGCTATAAACTCCGCACGGAGGGCCGGAACAGCTTTGAACTTACCAAGCATGGCCGACGAGGTGGTGGTTGTCCCGTGAGCTTTCACGCCCCGCACAATCATGCAGGAATGCTGTGCTGTCGTAATTACTGCAACGTCCGGCGTCCCCGCAGCGTTCTCGATAGCCGCCGCCGTCTGCGCGGTCACAACCTCCTGCATCGTGAGTCCCCGTCCGTGATCCGCAAGGATACGTACGAGTTTAGATAGACCTAGAAGATTGCCGTTAGGGATGTATCCAACGGAAGCCGTCCCAAAGTAGGGAAGAATATGGTGTTCGCATAGCGAACTGAATGGGATGTTATTCTCCACTTGAAGGTCTGTAATGTCCGACTTGAACACGGTAGCCTCGTAAGGCTCCCCGATACGTTGCTCGTCTAAGAACTCGAGGAATCGCTCGGGAGTCTTGAGTAGGCCATCACGAGTAGGATCGTCGCCAAGATATTCGATCAAACGGATGACCGCATCGAGAGGCTTGCCGCCCTGCTCCTTTGCTTCCCACGAAAACTCAACCCATACGTCCTGGTCTACATCGACAGCATATATAACTCTTCCCCGCATAGAAGGTTTAGCTACTATCACTGCCTCTAGTACAGGAGTCGCTTCTATCTGTACGGCAGCCGCGTCTAGCGCAAACCCGGTAACGGCTATATCATCAACCAAGACGGTAGCCCCGGTCAGCGGGGGAGGAGGTTCTGCCGTAGTATGCACCGCCGAAAATATCCCCAACTTAGATAATTTATGACGGATAGCGTAGGCTACTGGAACACCCCCTCGAGGAATAGCGCATAAGATATACTTTTCATGGCCGGATTGGATTATGCGAGCGGCTAGCTTCTCGGCGTATAGCTCCATATCGTCAGAGGTAATTGTAAACGAATCCATCTATCGCCTCCTCGCATTATCGAATGCCGTCACGTGCATACGAGTAGTAGCACACACGCCTAGCTGCTGTGCCAACTTCATAATCTTCCCCTGTCGATCCGAGATGTGTTCTTCTGTGGTACCTTCGGGCATAAGATATACGCGAGTACGTAGCTGATGCCACGGTATAACTCCCTCCGTAGCTTTCCGCAGCCAGGCTACATACATAGGTACACCGAAGTCTTCATCCACCGGAGCTACCACCACCTTGAACGATGAAGAACCCATAGCAAACAGCCTCGTGTTCTCGACGTTGAACAGCTTGTCTACAGAGACTTTCTGATTGCCCGCAGACGGGAGTTTCTGGCTGACGTTGAAGTGACAACGTGTAGTCATAGCCAAAGTAGGCTTAATAATACCCGAAGTCTCAACTTCGATAGGCACCCGGTATTCTGCTCGAAACAGGTCTATGACTTCTGGGAGCCATTTCTGATATATCATAGGCTCCCCGCCCGTAAACACCACGGACATAGGCTCGTGCGGAGTTAGAGCCTGCGCCGCACCGAGCATTGCCCGCGCCAACTCAGGAGCGGTAACGCTATCGAAGTCAGCATAGCCCGGATCGTTCTTATCCCACGTGAACTTCGTATCGCACCAATCACAAGACAACGGGCAGCGATGCACCCGTACGAACAGTGCTTGGCGTCCCAGATTAGGCCCCTCCCCTTGTAGGGCGGGGTAGATTTCGCTGATCTCGATCATACCGTCGCCGGAGCCTTCCAGCCTTGTACACTAATCTCCCAATGCTCCATCTTTGCGCAACCGGATGTCGTACCTACTGCCAGTTTCTTGTTAATCCCGCATTCCTCGTCACCCTCCGCACAACCACGAACGCATTTACCTCGTTCTCTGCTCCACCATAGAAATTGTGGTTCCTTTACCTTAATCTTCTTCTTCGCCATCTTCCTCCTCCTTCAAGAATCTAAACGCTAGCCACTGTACTACGTAATCGATAATGGACGAACACGTAGGGATGTCTGGGTTAGACGTATCACCCAACGGCGCGTATGTCTGTCCTCTGAACTGGTCTACTATGTCCTGTACCGGTGCGCCATACTGCAACAGGAGCGACAGTTCGATTGCGATAGTATCCGTCAAACCCCGAAGAGTAGTCCCCACCTTGCCTATGTTAATCCAGACTTCTCCAGGTTCCGGCTTCTGGTTAGGAGTGACAATTATTGTTCTACTCTTCTCTCCTTCGTAGATTTTATTTAACACTTCTTCTGCCGGATACATTCCCACCGTCAAGAACAACGATACATCGCCCATCGCTCGGTCGTGAATGATCGTCTTGTGGGTAATACTCAGCCGCAGGTCTGGGAGCGAGCGGCGTTCTGCTACGGCCATTGAAACAATCTCCTAAGACCAGCTATCAGCAGCATCCCCGCAAAGACTCCAAGGAAGAGCATAAGGATGGCGATTTCTAACGGTTCTCCTTCTCGAACAATCGTTACGCATTCCATTCCGCATACGCCTTTTCTGTCTCGTAGAGACGCAACCTGGAAAGTCTTGGAGGATCAATACCCCATATTCTAGAACGATTCTCTCCAAAGTATCCAGGATCTATTTCCATCGCGTGCTTTAGAGTCCCCGCAATGAACAGAAGAATTCCCTCCGCTGTTGTACGAGTTATACCCGCTATTTCATTCAGGTCTGTATGATCCAGTTCCTCAATAAGGGGCTTGACCAGATCATCGAGAGAAGAAAAATCCTCTACCATCAAGTAATCCGAAGCCTTCGGATTGTTGATCAGGCCTCCTTCTATCTCCACCTCCAGCCTATAACTATGCCCATGCGGGTTCTTGCACTTACCATTATGATTTGGTAGGTGATGGGCTGCCTCGAACCTATACGTTTTACCTATTCTCATACCTCCTCCTTACTGTGACGCTGTGACGCTGTGACACTCTTATACGTGAACACTCTTGTCTGACGCCTCGTTATGTGATCTATATCACCCCCCCTTTCTCTTCTCTTCATGTATTCTCAATTATCACTGTCACTAGTGTCACCTTAGATTCGGATTAGATAGGTGACAGGTCTGAGTCAGAGTGACAGAGAATAAGACAAAGTGACACGTACTCGGTAAACCCATCCCTACTGTGCCTCGTCTAGGTTGAGTAGGTCTAATGGCATCGACACTACCCTAATCTGTCTTTTGTGACTGCCAACCCGTACTCGATGTTCGCGGGCACCATAGCCACTTTTAGCTTCCTGCAACACCGCGCTCCAAGAAAAGTTCACATCTCTCCCCTGTCTTTTCATCTCTCGATAGTACCATCCAAACGTCGTATTCTCATTCATATGCAGCAATGGGCTAACTTTTCCATAACGATCTTTCGATGACCACCAGCCAACGATCTCTGCACGAGGCGAATCAGGCAATCTTGTTACGTCTCCACTAATACCTCGCAACGGCAACAGCGCAACTTTCCCCGCCTCGGCCTCGCTGGCGATATAGCCAAGCATCTGACGCAGCGGCGCGAGTTGCTTCACCTCTTTCGCTCTCGCCCTCGTGCCGAATACGAGTACACGAATAGCGGTCTGAACCCACCGCTTCGCTTCTTCGTGATGCTTAGGATAACATTCTTCAACGAACTGCAAGAAGACATCACCAACAGCAGCTAGGGTACTCACAGACGCTAGCAACCGCCTGTGCATCTCGCGTCCACGAGTGCGCTTTAGCAACTTCCTATGCCATCTCTCACGCAGTTCTTCCACCCCGCGTTCCTCGAATAGCTCGTCCTGTCCGGCAAGCCACGACAGGAAATGCCCACCAAATAGCTGCAACTCCCCTCTATCCACTGCGGTTTGTGCAATACGTAGCAGCTTGTCCTTGATGTCGTAGTCCTGAATATCTAAAAAGATCGTTCGAGCAACCATCGAAGCCTGGCGCTCCCAACGGTCTTCGCCATTGCTCAGCATTACAGCCTGAAGCTCCAGGCTCTTGCGCCGTTCTCCACTACTCTTGAGGCGTTGCCGCATCGATTTGTCTGCGTACGCCTGGATGAGTTCAACCATGCCGCGCTTATCGTAGGCGACTCCTTCTTTATAGTCGTCTACTAATACTGTCAGGTCTTTCGCGGCGCTCAGCAATGATCGCAACGCAGAGGGCGAAACGGACGTCCAGCTTGCAGTAGGAGGCGTCGTCTTACGAAATGTCCCAAACAGCGACATAGCGGCCAGACAGAAACTCGTCTTCAGCACCCCGGTACGCCCCGTGACATGCAACAACGAGGGCACCTCATCAGCGCCAGCAATCCACAATGGCCCCATGAGTATCTGTAAGATGATAGGTATAGTAATCTCCGATGGGGCACACGTCGCCAACGCACGAAGCGCCTTCCAAGCACTACGTTGTTCATCAGTATTCGCTGGCGGCCTGACGCCTAGCCCGTACGGCTCGAACTCCTTTCGTGCAATGGCATCGTCTAGTTCGGCTAACTCCTCGATCCGCATTCGCAGATCAGGCAGTATCCCGTGTTTCGAGATAGCCCCAAGCGCCGAGGGCAGCAAGTAGACACGTTCTTCCTCTCCCTCATCGTTCGTAATCGTCCACCACCCAGGTACCGCCCGGATGCTGTAACGCTGTACTTCCTCGGGCTTGGTTAGCTCCAAAATAGCAGGCTTCAGGTGTACATGCCCACTATGCGAAACGATGAACTCATGCGAAAGTTTCCTAGCCAGCGACTTCTCTAACGCGCTTGTGCTGTCGAACTCTTCTGCCCGCAGAGCGATTTGCTTCGTTTGCCCAAAAGGAGAGATGAACTGTACCGCCCACGCTCGGTCGGGCACGGCCTCTGCTTTGTCGATCATGATCTCGGAGATTAGCTTGACGTTGAAGTTTGCTACCCGAACTGTCGTGATCGACTTCTTATGATGCACTACGTAGTAGAGCCGTCCTGTATCTTCGTCCCATAAGTAGCTCGGCTCGTCCACGATACCGATCATCTCTTCATCGTCGTCAGAGTCCAGATCGGCCAGTTCGAGCGGCTCAGCACGCTTAGAGCGCTTCTGTGTCCGTTCTGGCTTCATATTTTCGGCATCCATCGCACGTATAGCCGAGATGTAGTATCGTTTGTCTGCCCCGGCCCGCGAGCGTTTGCCCTTTTCTACGTCCGACTCGAACTTCCCATAATGCACACGGTCGAGCTTCTTGATGACACCTGCAAGCAGCAGTGGGTCTATACACTTGATCTTATACCGCTGCGAAACCCGTACTATCTGACACGCTACAAAATGCTCCCAACCACTCAAGTCTTGCTCAGCATCGCGGGCGCCCTCTTCTCGCACTTGTCCTTTTAGCTGACGTTTGATAGCCAGTAAGTCCCCGTCACGCGCCAGTCGAGGAGAAATATCCGCGAGGTCATGCTCCTCGACCACCAGCGCGTCAGGCACATTCTCGATATCTACGCTGGCAGTCTCTACTACCTGAACGCCGTGTGGCGAGAGCAAGCGCTTGATATACCTCAGCGCATCCGTCGTCTCGGCAAGGTGTGGTATCCACACACCGCGTCCCTGCCCGAGCCACTTGTAACACTTACCCCCGGGTGCAGCAGAAGGCGGAGCGATAGTGTACGCACCAATACCAGCTATATGCCCGATCTTGCGCCCCGTAACTTTGTCCCTGATGTGCTGAGTTTTATGCTCACCCGAACAGAGAAAGTAGATATGTACACCCCGCCCCGTACGTGCGGCGCCTGTCTCATCGTGGATGACCGTCTCCGGTGACAAAAGCGCAGCCGTAATCTCTGCGTCGTCAACGTCGAGCGCCATGAGGTTGTTGTGGCCAAGGGCAATTCCGATATTGATCTTCTTAGGCCACGCAGCTATTTCGTCTAGGTCTGTCGTTGCGCTCTGCACACCGCTTGGGCTAATCTTTGCGAGAGGATGCTTACCAGGCGACAGACACCGACCGTCGCCACACGTGCAGCCCTCCGGCGTGTTCGTATGACACGCTAGCACGGGCCAACCTTGCGCGGCATATGCTAGTGCGGCCTCTCGTATATTAGAGGAGGGGCGCGTGGCGGCGCTTTTTCTTTTTCTCTTCACGTTTCTTTCCTACTTTCGATTTCTTTGGATACATTGCCTCCCGGTGCGCTCGAAGCGCTGCCGCAAATGATATGAGTTGTAGGTCGGTGAGCCGGATAACAACGCTTTCGTCCCACCATTGTACGCCATTCTCTAATGCCAAATGCTCCGCTACCCAGAATGCTTCTGCATAGCCCAATCGTCGAATTGTGTCAAGGATAGTCTTCTCTGCGCGGGCTATGCGGCTTGGCAATACGGCTTGCTTGTGGTGCGAGTCGAACGGATGGGGAAGCCGCTCTATCTTGGCGTGGTGCCAGCGAGCGTGAGGTTCGCAGTACGCCGTGCCCTCTTCGTCATACTGCCAGACGAGGTTCTCGCAGAAGGCACAGGTGTCCAGGAGTTTCTTCTGTTTTGGTTTCTTCTTCATAGTCCCAACTTAGCATTTATACCGGCTTCTGTTTCTGCCAAAGCCGTCTTTACCTCTTCCACACTATGAACGCAGAAGGCGTAACCGCGAGCTTCGTTCACTTTTTCTATATGGTACTGCTGTAATAGAGATGGATATTGCCCCGGTAATTTCACCTCAAAGGTAACAAACAAACCATCCCAACAGCAGAGAATATCGGCGACCCCAGCCTCCTGCATGGGGCCGCCGTGAATGTTGACCGCGTAGCATCCCTGCTTGCGCAGCCATTTGATGATTTGTTCCTGGATTACGCTCTCCCGCGGCACTACCTTCGCCCCTGCCAGACAACGCCTAGAATGATAGCGAGGATAGCAATGATGATCAGGCCAGTCGCCCCAATCCATGCCATAGCTACCTGTGCTAGACCTCCATGCCTCCAATAGTACGCTTGATCTTGCATTTCCAGTTCGCGTAGAGCGCCTCGCAAGTCATCCAATGCTACCTGGTACGTGGTCGTCGTTGAATACTCCGGGTCGTTGACAAATCGATCTCCTTGCGTAACGGCTCGTTCTTCCAGACTCAGGACGGCGGCGTAGATCAGAGCCATATCATTGTCTGGACGTTTCCAGATCAACGCGGCATGGCCGCCCGTCATTTCATACCGCTCCATACCCAACCGTGCTTCTGTGACGTAGCCCGCCATGTCCGCCGCATTCGCGGATACCTGCGCACGGTCGATATAAGAACTAATGTCTCCTCTGACAGTGTTCTGCTTGTTCACGCAGCTAAATATCAATACCGCCGACATAACGATACAAACAAGCGCAAACAGAACCCCCAGCGCGTACTTCATGGGTTCTCCTCCCTATTTTCAACTTACTTCTCACCCTCGCCGCCGCCGCTCATACGAGAGCCCTGCGGCAGCTTCTTATGCGGGCCTTGTAAGAACATTCCCCGAAGCATCTCCGTCTCGATCTCCTCACTCACGTCAACGAGCTTTCCTGCTTCGAGGATGTACGGCGTGAAGCATAGCACACAGACCTTAACATGGTGACGAGAGGCCTTACCCGACCAGTCACTAATAAGTTCAGCCTTCGTCGCACTGTCCCTGTCTGCAACAATACTGTTGTACGATTGGGTTTCTTCGAGAAGTTCGATACCCCAATCAAAAAATGCTGCTGAACCACAGTCTCCTTTACTGCAACGATAGACGTTAAGCGTCATTAGTCCTCTTCCTCTTCATCTTCTTCATCCTCCTCGTCTTCGTCGTCGTCGTAGAGTTCTTCCTCTTCTTCCTCTTCTTCTTCTTCCTCTACTTCAGACTTTTTTGCCTTCTTGCTTTTCCGGGACTTCTTCTTTGGAGGTTCTTCCTCCTCTTCATCTTCGTCATCCTCCTCTTCTGCGTCTTCGTCCTCCTCCTCTCCCTCGTCTTCATCTTCTTCCTCATCGAAGTCTTCTTCTTCCTCTTCAGGCTCTTCGTCGTCTTCGCCGCGAGAAGCAAACTCCTTCAGCGCAGCCTTGCCGTCCTTGGACTTCACCGCGTAGTAGCGCTGAGGCGCGCTCGTGGTACGAGCCGAATACTCCTCCGTAGCTTGGATGTCATTGTCCTGAACCTCCGCGACAACCTCGCGCTTGAGCAGCGCCTTGGCGACGCTCAATCCGGTGGCTTTGCCCTTCTGCCGCGGGATACCTGCTGCGATCATAAAGCCATGCAAGCGCTGAAGACCGAAGATCGCATCCTTTGTCCCCTTACGTGGTAGGACGAACATTTCTCCAATGGTCTTGCCCTTCAACCCGCCCTTAGAGACCGTCAACGATACGGCGACTGCGGGCTTGTCTGTACTCGTCTGTCGCACATCCGCCGTCTTCACTTTGAGCTGATACGTCCCTTCTGGGATGCGGTCGAATCGACCAGAGCCAGATACGGGATCGGCTCCCTTAAAGTCGATGACTATATCGTTCCTCTTCTTTGCCATTGTTCTATTCCTCCTATAACTACTCGTCCAAGTCAATCAGGCTTGGCGTGGATTCTTTGCCCTTCTTGGGGCGTGGAACGTCCTGGCCCATCATGTAAGCCAAGATATTACCCAAATCTGGATTGCGGATAATTGCAGGTAGCGGACGTGCAGGAACTGATCTCGACTTCGTGATATACCGTGCATGTGGGCCAACACGCAATTGTCGTGTCCATTTGCCCCCTTCCGTCTCGTAGAGGTAGAGACGGCCAGTTAGCATCGGGTGCGGCACAAGAAAGTCCAGAGACGAGGGAGAAACATTAGGCAGAATGCGAGTAAACGTCTCGTCCTCCTCGTCGTCGGAATCCTCCTTACGCGGCTTCTCTTGTGCAAGGAGAATTACTGGTATTGGCAGAAGACGGAACTTCTCGAACAGTTGTCCCATAAGCTGTCCCAGCTCGCCCCAATCCTGGATACGGATCTTATGCGCCCTTGACGCGATCTCGTCTCGCTCCTTGATGACTTTCTTCCGCGCAAGCTGCTGTGCCGCAGTGATGGTATCAATCGCTACCCAATCAAAGTCATGCTTGCCCTTCCGCAGCATGTGATATAGTTCGTTCAACTCCTCCCAGGCAACGACTTCAACTTTCTTGATACGAGGTGCTTTGTCCGATAGCACAGATGTACCGCCTTCGAACTGCGGTATATCTATGACAAGACCTTTACCCGGCATTGTGCCAAGAAACGTTGTCTTCCCTACACCAGCATAGGCATAGATAAGCACCAAGAAGCGCGGAACAGTCGGTATCGGATCGGTGATTCGATCCAGTACAGAGCGGGCTAACTTCTTTCGTTTGGGAAGCCGTAGCGTCTTAATCGTCTTCGAGGAGCGCTTCGCTTTCGTCGTCTTCTTTGCCATCTGCTTTGTCACCTCCCTTCTTCTCAGTCTTGCGGGTAAAATACTTTCTAACTAGGACATCTGTGTCACCTCCAAGAATCGCTGCCTGACAGAGTTTTGTAAACGGACACCAGTTACACGGTAAACTGATGTTGCGCACCGGGATGAAGCCCTCTTCGTTTCGTGCTTCCTCGATAGCATTGACTGAGAACACGTAGTCGCGTAGGAGAATCTGCTCGGACGGCGAGACTGGTAGTATATACCTCGTGAACATGTCCGCACGCTCCTTCGCTTCGACTTGTCTAAGGAACGGACGATACGGTTTTAGGTCTAGATTATGCTCTCTACAGGCCGCTCGGACTAGCTCACGAGTCGTCACCTGACTCCTCGCTGTAGACAGAGAACCGCTTTTGAGAAGCCGTGGCTGATGTGGAGGGGTCGTACTGATGTAGTTCCAGATAATGCCCGCCACCTTGATACTGTATAGCTCCTCAAGCGCCGTCACATAGATAAGCGTTTGTAGGTCTCGGAAGCGACTATCGGCTCTTGGTATTCTACCTGTACTCTTATGTTCCCATAACCAGAAACCATCATCATTCTCAGTCACAAGGTCTATCTTACCAGGCAGAACAACGTCTTTCTTTATAGGTAGTTGGAACCACCGCTCTACCATGACAATACGATGATTCTCCAAATCTTGTTCTCCGTGAACCCGATAGTATGCTCGCATGATGTTTCGGGTTGTCTGAGGAATCTCCAACAAAGAATGCGCCGTCTCGTCTTCCCCTAAGTCTGACGCGGTTTCTGCAAGAGACTGAATCTCCTCAGCCTTTTCTCTGAGACTTCGCAGGGCTTTCTTGTGTATTTTTTTGCGAGCATCTTCCGTCTTCGGATTCCGCCCTCGCGCTGTGGCATAGAAGGTCTCCAAATAATCATGTATGAACGTACCTAGAGCAAGCGGAGCGCCTGTGACGCGAGGCCGAAGGTTCTCTACGTACTCGTACCAGTAGCGCTGCTCACACCCACGCCATGCCAGAACAGCCGAATAGGAAATGGCGAGGGGTTGTTTCTTCTTTGGCATCTACGAAACTCTCCTACAACTCGAAGTCACAATAGCGGCGAATCAAAGTATAGTGCATTTCCTCGATGCTTGTCAACTAAGCCCAGTATGGCTTGATAGTTATATCTGCGACGAGAGGTACGGGTATTTCTAAGCCCAGCCTCTCTATTGGAGGATGCTCCCAGGACTGCTTAACGATCTCCGCAACTACCTCTTTCTCACTAGCCAAGAAGTGTAGCAAGGCGGCGTCGTGGAAGAACCCAATGTTCTGCGCGATGCTATGCAGATGCCTGCCATACTCGGCTGCCAAAAGTTCCCACATGTAGTCCATACAGAACAGGGATAGATCAGACGCAGTAGCCTGCACGGGGAGGTTTATGTACTTTCGCCATACGCCCTCTAGTCCCTCTGCGTCCTCGCTCACACTACGCCGTCGACCAAGTGGCGTCACGCCGTAGCCCCGCTCCACGTCGCGCCAGAAGGTATCCTGCCACGGCTTCACGTCAGGGTAGAATTGATGGTAGGCGTCATAAGCCGTTTGGGATTGTTCGTTGGTAAATACAATCCCGTAGTCCTGGCGAGCCGTCTTCTGTACGACACCCGGCCCCCCACCGAAACCTAAGCCAAAGTTAATAGGCTTCGCGCCGTAGCGTTCCTCCTCCGTCACGTCCCTCATCCAACGATCCATGTGCTTCAGGTATCTCTTGAGCGTCCACCCAGCGTCCTGCGCTTTGATAAAGCCTGCCATCGCAATGTGTAGGTCTCTACCATTATTGAAGAAGTCGAGCATCCTGCGCTCGTGCGCGAGCCCGGCGATCAGGCGCATTTCTATTTGAGATTCATCAACAGAGAGGATAAGATGATCCGGCTCGGCGCGGACAATCCTCCGGACGCTCTTTTTACGAGGGAACTGCTGAAACGTATTGCCTAATTCACTCTCCGCAGATGATCGCCCCGTGCGAGCGACGGTCAAATGGTAGATACTGTGCAGCCGAGAGTCCTTCTGCGCGGCTAAGAGCCAAATCCACGGCCTGTAGTAGCTTGACTCGCGTTTCTCCATCTTGCGCTGCTGTATCATCACGGGCACGATTCTGTGCGCTCTCTTGTTCTGGAGGAGAACATCATTTGTAACGCTAGGTCTATCTGTCTTCTCGGTACGCGGCAGCTTGACACCTATTTTCTCAAGATACGGAGCGATACGCTGCGAACTACCTATAATCACTTCATAGTTCGACGGCAGCCCAAGAGCAGCGCCTATCTTCTCAGTGGCATTGCGTATCTTTTTCAGTAACGCCCTACGCTTTTTCTTTAGCAGGCGTTCGTCGATAGGAGTACCGTTCAGAGATGTCCTCGCGAGAATCTCTATGGCAGGCAGTAGTACATGTTTGTAAAGTGGGAGGACGTCGGTGCGCTTTTGCTTCCGCATGAGCTTGCGCAGAGCGGGCCTCAGAATCAGGGTAGCGATGCCGTCGTCTCCGTTGTACCGCATCATCCTACGCCACTGAGCCTTAGTCTGCGGCATCGTCCCAACGCC
>SDBU01006966.1_pt1 | contig 13169 bp, 12 predicted proteins | sample 2277071 | NCBI WGS metagenome assembly SDBU01 (sample SAMN10397929, study PRJNA504765) | marine sediment metagenome | isolation source: marine sediment core GS08_GC12, 126 cmbsf | place: Arctic Ocean: Gakkel Ridge, Loki's castle | collected 2008 | reverse complement strand
GGCCCACCCAACAAAGGTGGAGTCGCCATCGTTGTCAGATTGTTGTGAGCCGCCATCCGAGAGGAAGGTCAGGTCGGTCATGCCCGAGAAGTCGGCCGTCCAATTCCCGGAACCGTCGGCTGTGACGGTCAGGTTGCCATCGTCATGCACCCACACATCAACAGATGTACTGGCGTCAGCTCGGCCGGAGACGGAGTCAGCCGTCAGGTCAACGCCATCCACGAACAGGTTGCTCACCGTATGGGTTTTAGTGGTCGTCCCGTCGGAAACGGTCACCACCTGGCCCCGCTGCAGGTCGAACCCGTCCGACAGACCAAAGAAGAAGTAGCCATTTGTATCGGCGGTTTGCGAGTCGGCATACACCACGCCGCTGCCATCTGCGATGGTCAGTGAGATGGTCGCTCCCGGTGTCCACGGACTCGACGAACCCACCCACTCATCAACCGGCGCAACCTGGAACGTAACTAGATCCTCTTCAGCGAGGGGCGTGATCGATGCTGCCACCTCGTTCCATGGCGATGCAGCCATCATATGGCTCGTGTTTGAAGCGGCCAGCGACGTCGTCATCATTGACGGAGGGTAGGTTGGCTTCGGGAATCCGGGCACAACTGTGCCGTCCGGGGCTATCTTGACGATGCCGCCGTCCCACAGCGACAGCCAGATGTAGCCGTTGGTGTCGATGCCGAGGCCATACCCATATTGCTCGACACAAGAACCTGATCTGGTGGTTGGGTCGTAGCGCAGCAGGGGACCACCGACGGACCACAAGATGCCGTTTCCATCGATCAGCCCGCCGTAGCCCCCACAACCAATGTCCCGGGCGTCAAACGAGTCGAGAATGGTACCATCAGTACCGTCCAGCTTGTAAAACATGCGCAGCTGAAACGGGTAGCCGCCCACCCAGACGTTATTGTCGGCATCCACCGACACGTGGCGGGCTTGTTCTGCGTCGGGCAAACGCTGATAGATCAGGATGCATTCATCTTCGGCATCTTGGACGAGACCGTCAGCTCCGCCTAATCCGTCTGTGTTGTCAGGCCAATCCAGAATGTCATCGAGTCCCTTCGAAGTTCGTATCAGACCATCCTCATCCCTGTCAATACAGGTGTTGTAACCGAAGGGTGGGGCCAGGTAATCGCCAGCAGGATTGGGCGTCCCATCTGCGTCGACGCGCGTGCCGCCGGCGATCAGCCCGATCTTGACGGCCGACCCGTTCAGAACTCCGCCGATCTCACCGACCTCATTACGGTTGGCCGTCCACACGTTACCAAACAGGTCGACAGTGGTGCGCGATGGGTCCAGGCCGCGACCTTCAGGAGCGGTGCGGTACTCGCCCACGATTTCGCCTGTCTCTGTATTCGTCCGCACTACTGTGCCGCGACCTGAGGCAGCCACGTTGATGAACGGAAAAGGTTCTATTGGCGAGTCGAGCTGCAGTTGGTCAGGTGTGTCATGATTGACGCTAACCAACGTTCCCTGGTCGAAATCTGCATCAGTTGTATAGAGAACATCAGGACCCAAAACCTGTGCAGTGGCTGTTTTATCCGATTGACCGAATGCTAACAGACTTACAACCAGGATAAAGACCATAGCTAGTAAAAGGAATTGTTTAAATTTGTTGATATTCATTTGAATTTCCCTCGCTTTAATCTAATGAGACTAATTTCTAAACTTATTCTGCGAAGCAGAATACCCCGCAGCTTGCTGCGTGGGTTCCAAGCATGTGGCAAAACCTGACCCAAAGGGGAAATTTCCGTAATGCCCCGTCTGCTTGCGGCGGGGATAGGAATATTCAAGGTTTTGCTTCTTTACTGCATTATTAGAAATCAATTTGTTTAGATACAGTCAAATTGCACCTCCTTAAATTCAAATACGGGAGAATTAAACAAACATAAAACCGCCGACGATAGGTCAGCGGCTATAGTGATAGCTGGTATGTTGCCAAGCCCCAAAATCTGCTCGACCCCGCTTTTTATGTTGTTAATCAAGGATGATAGATTTTACTCCTGCATTATACAATACTTCACAACTTATATCAATATTGTGAAGAAAAACGCGATACTTGCCTTAGACACGAGATGGCAAAATGCCCGACTCTCGCCTGGTATTAGGCCATATTAACTGCATTTCTTCAGAGATTGTTTGCTGTTCTTTCTAGGATTGGAAATTAACCTGGAAACCCAACACTTGGGGTTAAATTTTATAACCTCTTTGGTCAGTGTGGTTATTCAAGGGTGTTCGATTGAGTAGAATTCCTTATTTATGGATATCTGATATCCGAAACTGCATTATCCTAATTCAAGTTTTTCAGAAAAGGTAAATAGATTTGTGTAATTGCGGTACCTCTTTGAATTAAAATAAGACACCCTATAAGACCCACCTGGGGATCTGGATGTGGCAAGCCAAGGGGGTTAAGTTTGAATCTTCTGGCTGCTACATTCGCCTTGAACCCCCACACATCATACCTGGTGTCGGCCTGCTTTCCTTCAGCAAAACCTTGCTGAAGGAAAGCGGGAGGCGGTTATTGATCCTGTCACCGGACCTGCCCTGGTTGATGCGGTTCAAAAGGTCTCCGTGAATGGCGGCTACCGATTGGGTGGCGAGCATTACAAACGCGTGCCGCGTGATTATGATCCTGATCACCCGCATGCTGAACTGCTGCGCTACAACAGCTAGACTGCCGGCAGCCTAGTACCAATTCCGGAAGAATATTATCCCAGCCGCTAGATCCGGCTTGGCCTTGCCCCGGGTGCTCTAGCACTGTGCGGCGTTTATTTCCTATTCCGCCTATAGATAATTATTTCGGGGCAGTCTACTCCTCCTTTTTAAACTGCCCCATTTTAACATTTGCTTCATGGATTAATGGTGGGCAGACCAGAACACGGTCCGTTCATATTAAGTGTGCTCGCCTCAACCCAACCAGCGATATTCAATCCGGTGTTCCCAGGCTTCAGATCTACTTCAGCCCAATCCCCATTAGAGGTCATTCCGATAATCTCGGCGAACTCACCGACATGCAACACGATCGCAACTGTAGAGTTGACATCTGGATTATCATACACGTTGGTGTTACCCATTGGCATGTCAAAACAAATGCCCGCTGGTGGTCCCCAAACAACAGGTAGGCTGGCACAATCTCCGCTTTGAGTACCCGTGCCCGGGGGGACCCACCGTAAGCGGAAAGATCCAATGTTGGCAGCCTGGGCAACACCCGGGTCGAATCCGAGCCATCCGTCTTGAGTCTTTGCCGCCACTTGAATGTTGATTCCTGACCCCACCTCTGCAAAGACATTCGCTGCGGTGGATGGCCGGGAGTAGGTGGTGGTCTCTTCGCTGGTTGTCAGTTCGCATGCCCCCACCGGGCCGCCATTTTGAACTGGAGCAATCTCTGGCGAAACCTGTTTACTGTACTGGAATAACCATTTCTTCCCCTGCGGAGCGTCTCTCAGGTGGACCTTCTCCATGGTCGGCTCGCCCCAATTCGGCGCATCGCCAAAACACCGGGTGAATACCAACCGCAGCTGCTTCGAGACATCCAGAGTGCCGGTGGCCGACTCGCCACAAGCAAAGGTGGTGTGGTTGTAGACATTCCTTTGGAGGGTGAACTTCTGGGTTGAATCTGCTGGAACGGTTAAGGAGTAAGGCCTAGCTCCCTGCGTCCCCGACAAAACCAAGCTCACCGGCTGATCAGTCCGATTTCGAATCTCGACCGGGAAGAGTTTACCTTCCACACCGTCCTGGGCGAAGGTAATGGTCGTCAAGATCAGCGCGACCATTAAAACCAACACAATCGCGGAAAATAGTTTTCTTTTCATCTCATAAACCTTCCTTTGCTTATCCTAGAACAATTGGATGGATTTCACCTGAGTGACTGATTCTGTGTGCAGCGAAAAGGACAAAAAAACCGCCAACTTACCGTCGGCGGCCATTCATAATCATCCCTAAGCTTCCCAGAGCCCCCTATCTGCATGAACAGCCGCCTGAAGCAACAACATTCACTGAAGGAGAATAAACCTTTTAGAGTTTATATGACTATAATATACCAATATTATCCGAAAATCAACATTGTTACAAAACGCGCTTTATCATCTATTATGGAAATAAATACCCCAATTAGAGTCGAGCATCAGTTCTTCATAACGTTTCAAGATATAGACGATCCCGGTATCGATCGTTCGCTCTTCTTTGGCGATTTCTTTCAACGCCTTGTAAAGCTCGCCAGGCTATCGCAGGGAAAAGATTGCCAGGACATTATTCCAATACCCTCCTGAAGTCAAGTCAAAAGTAGTAAAATTCTACTGGGCGTCTTTTGAGCCAATTCTCCACTAGAAGTAAACCGCAATCAATAAAACAAGTATAAGAGGTGGATTCAACGCTTAGGTGCAGCCCAATGATCAAAAAGATACCGAACAGGAGGCATCATGACAAAATGGGAGTTCTGCTCGATCTATCCGATCGAAGAATACAAACGTTGGCTAGTCCCATATGGAGAAGGGCATAAGGAAAATTTCACCAAAGAGGGTGGCACGCGCGAAGCGCTCCCTGATGATCCCCATGAGCTTGCCAGGTTGATCGCCCAGCTCGGTGAGCAGGGCTGGGAGATGGTGGGTTGTGGAAATGTCAGCGAGGTGCGCCATGCCATCTATTTCAAACGTCCAATTGAAGAGTAGCACCAGGGCAAACACAGAAATTTCCCTCCCAATACGGCCACCCTCTCTACTTATCTGCCTCATTATCGTCCCCTGCTCTCACCCCCGCCCACATATCCCAATGCAACGCTCCAGGAATCAACCTGGGATTTAGTGCTGAATAAGTGAAACTAATTCAAGTTTATCCGAAAAGGCGAATAAATTTGTGTAATTGTGGCACAGCCTTGAGTAAGGATAAAACTCCCCAATAAACCCACTTGGGGATCAGGATGTGGGAGGGCGAAGGGATTACAGACAGACCGCAACTTAGTTTTGAAAAAATGGGGTCGCTAAAATTATATTTTTATTTTATTAACTCAAAACTACATCCCGCTCCTGCGGGGCCTGTTGCTGCACTGAAATTTACGGTGGAAATTTGAGCTTCAAATACCCTTTTGATCATGCATCCCACCTCCTGCGTGGGGTCGGAGGTGTTCCGCATAGGCGGGGTCTATCCCCAGTTTATTCCGTATTTATGGATTTCTCCTATCCAAGAATGCATTATACTTATTCAAGTTTATCTGAATAGGCGACTAAACTTGAAATCACAGGATCATCGAAATTCTGGGATAATCTTTTCAGACTGATAATCAGGAGGTATCACCGTTATGAATGTCCAATCTTCACCCTCTGATCAGAGTCTGATCCGCTGTGCCTGGGTGGGTACCGATCCCTTATCAATTGAATACCACGATCGGGAATGGGGTGTGCCAGTTCACGACGATCGCAAATTGTTCGAATTCCTGATCCTGGAGGGGATGCAGGCCGGTTTGAGCTGGATGACGATTCTCCGCAAGAGAGATAATTTTCGGGCAGCTTATGATGACTTCGATACGCTTAAGATCGCCCAGTACGATCAGACGAAGTTTGAGGAATTGATGGACAACCCGGGTATTATCCGCAATCGGCGCAAGATCGAAGCCGCGGCTCAGAACGCGCGTGCTTTTCAAGCAGTGCAAGCCGAGTTCGGCAGTTTCGATGCCTACCTGTGGCAGTTTGTCGGCGGGAAGCCTAAAGTTAATTCCTGGGTAACCATGGCTGAGATACCTGCTCAAACCGAGGCATCGCTTATCCTGAGTGTGGATCTTAAGCAGCGCGGATTTAATTTTGTAGGACCGACCATCCTCTACGCTCATATGCAAGCTACAGGCATGGTCAACGATCACACCACAGATTGTTTCCGCTACATTGAGTGCCAGGTGGAATGATTGTCTACATAAGCAATGTTTACGATCGGAGGACTTAGCTTTGGAGAAAACTGTACTTGAATTGGATTTTCACCCAGTCACACCTGAGCGCTGGGTAGATTTAGAAAAGCTTTTCGGACCGCGAGGCGCTATCGGTGGGTGTTGGTGTATGTGGTGGCGGATTAAAAGAGTCGAGTTCGAACAGGGGCAGGGTGATGGCAACCATGAGGCCATGTGTTCGATCGTCGAATCTGGAAACGTGCCCGGTATTCTGGCTTACTTCGCAGGAGAACCGATCGCCTGGTGTTCTGTTGCTCCGCGGGGTGAATTCTCTGTCCTGGATCGCTCACCGGTTTTGAAACGAGTTGATCACCAACCGGTCTGGTCGATCGTCTGTTTCTTTATAGCCAAGGATTATCGACATCAGGGTCTATCAGCCATAATGCTGCAAGCTGCGGTAAAATACGCCTCCCAACATGGCGCTCGCATCGTCGAAGGCTACCCGATTGAACCTAAGAAGGATCGCACACCGGATATCTACGCCTTTACTGGAATGGCTTCAACCTTCAAAAAATTGGGTTTCCAGGAGGTCGCCAGGCGATCCGAGTCTCGCCCGATCATGCGCTATTTTATTGAACAGTAGTGGTGGTAGAATCGACGAGAGCCGGGTATATGTTCCCGGCTCTCTCTAAGGAGGAGAAGAAGAGAAATCGCCCTTCAGACTATATATTAACCGGTATTGTTGAATTCTGCTTGACGCTAACCCTACATTTACCCTACGCTAGCCCATCAATTTTGTTATTTTTTTGAAAAATGTCTATGAATCTTGCAATAAGGACAGAAAAATTAAGCCGCGTGTATAAAATTCGCGGTGGCAAGAAGTCAGAACCCAGGGAATTGGTTGCCCTGGATGATGTCAATATCGAGGTTAAACCCGGGGAGTTGTTTGGGTTGCTTGGACCCAACGGAGCCGGTAAGACGACCCTGATCAAGATCCTGACCACCCTACTGGCTCCGACACAGGGCAAAGCATGGGTGGATGGATTGGATGTCGAAAAGGAGCCCGAAAAAGTTCGTCCACGGATCAACATGGTTTCCGGTGGGGAATCTTCCGGATACGGACTGCTCACGGTGCGGGAAAACTTGTGGATGTTCTCCCAGTTTTATGGTCTGGAGTCGAAAGAATCAAACCGCCGCATCAAGCAGCTGCTGGAAGTTGTCGGTATGGCAGACCGCTTAAACACGAAATCATCAGATCTATCGACCGGCTTGCGCCAGAAAATGAATATCGTGCGAGGATTTCTCACCGATCCTCAGGTGCTCTTCCTGGACGAGCCAACCCTGGGATTGGATGTCGGCGCCGCCAGGGATGTACGGCAGTTTATCCACCAGTGGGTTGACCTGGATCCAACTCGCACTATACTGCTGACAACCCATTATATGGTTGAAGCCGACGAGCTTTGCGATCGGGTGGCGATCATCAATGGCGGGCGATTGCTGGCCTGCGATACACCTGCCAGCCTCAAACATAATCTACAAAGTGATGCCATCTTCCGTCTCGAGGTCAGTCCACTTAATGGAAGGGGGGTTCAATCGCTGGAATCGTTGCCTGGAGTCAAGCAATTGATTCACAGGGAGCAGGATGATTGTGCCGTCCTTGAGTTCATCTTGAGTGAAGAGCAGGTATTAGGAACGGTGATCAATGCGCTTTCTGAAGAGGATATCCAGATCCAAAATTTCCAGAAGCGCGAGCCCACCCTGGAGGATGTTTTCGTCAACCTGGTTGGCAGCAGCATGACAGAAGTTGAGAGCGGAAAAGAGCCGGGTTAAACATGACAGATAAATTATCTGCACTTGGAGCGGTGCACGCCAGGAAAGCTTCAGGCATCACACTCAGCTTAAAAACTGTCTTCGCCCGCGCATATCCCCGCGTGATCGGCGCACAGCGAGAGAAGTCCTGGATGTTTTTTGATGTCTTTCTGCCCATGCTGGCAGTCTCTGCCTATGTGTTCCTCTACCGGGCGATCGGCGCCCCCGAGGAATATATCGGTTTTGTGGTCGTCGGAGGGGCAATGACCGCCTTTTGGCTGAATGTCCTGTGGAGCATGTCCAGCCAATTATATTGGGAGAAGGAACTGGGCAATCTGTCTCTTTATATCATGGCGCCCAATTCAATGATGTCGATCTTATTGGGTATGGCATTGGGCGGAATGCTGATGACCGCCCTGCGCGCGGCGGCGATCTTGGTTTTGGGCAGTCTCTTGTTTAACGTTGAGTACCAGGTGGTAAGTTTCTGGCAGTTGTTCACCGTTTTCATGTTGACGATGGTTGCGTTGTACGGCATGGGGATGATGTCGGCCTCATTGTTCTTGCTGTTCAGCCGGGAAGCCTGGCATCTGGCAAATTTGGCTCAAGAGCCGGTCTACCTGGTCTCAGGATTTTATTTCCCGATCAGCAGTTTTAGCTTCTGGGTAGCCGCTGGAGCCTCGATTATCCCGCTCACTTTGGGGTTGGATGCCATGCGCCAATTGGTTTTCCCCTCAGGCCCGGCTTTGGGATTCCTGACTGTGCGGGTGGAAATCTTGTTGCTGGTGGTGATGAGCGTGATTTTTGTCATCGGCGCACGCTATCTTTTGGCGCATTTAGAGAAACTTGCCATCCGTGAAGGTCGCTTAACTGAGTCCCGCAGGTAAGGATATGAGTTCAACAGATTTCACCTCAACAACTGGCTCCCGGGCCTCAGGGCTCGGTTTCTGGCGTTCATTCCGCACGGCTGCCTGGTTGGGCTGGCAGATCGAATCGAATTGGACCGACCCCTTCCTCTTCGCCATCTACTCGTTTATCAAACCGATCTCAACTGCAGCCATCCTGGTTGTCATGTACGGCATCATCACCCAGGGGAATTTTGAATCACCGATTTTCACATATATGTACCTGGGGAATGCATTTTATATCTACGTCGGCGCGGTGATGGCCGGAGTCTCCTGGGCGGTGATCGACGATCGCGAGCACTACAAGACCCTCAAGTACATGTATGTGGCGCCAATTCATATCCCGATGTATTTATTTGGTCGCGGGGTGGCAAAATTCGTGGTCGGCTCGATCTCCGTCTTTATCACCATCGCCTTTGGGATGCTTTTCCTCCATTTGAAAATCGAGTTAGCCGCCGTCAATTGGCCGCTTTTCACTCTGGCGCTGTTCATCGGGGTGGTGATGTTGGCCTTTATGGGTTTAATCCTGGCCGGGGTGACACTATTAATCGCTCACCACGTCTGGTTTTTAGGAGAAGCGGTGGCCGGCGCGCTGTACCTGTTCAGCGGGGCCATTTTTCCCCTGGAAGTCCTGCCTCCCGCCATCCGCTGGATCGGTTATGTCATCCCCATCACTTACTGGCTGGAGTTGATCCGCCGGGCGTTAGTGGGCGAAGTCGCCGATGCTTTCCCCACGCTGGCTAACCTGAGCAACGGACAAATTTTGGGCATCTTGATCGGGTTGACCATTTTCTTCGGCGTGCTCTCATTTTTCGTCTTCCGCTGGGCGGAAAAACTGGCTCGCGAACGCGGCCTGATCGATATGGTCACGAACTATTAATCGCTGAGAATTATCTTGGTTGAGACTGGGTAATGATTTATGACAGACGATAAACACGAAATTATCTATATTGGCAACATTGCCTCGACACCCCTTGGCCCTATCTGGGTGGCGGTCTCTGATCGGGGATTAGTTGCCGTAGAAGTTAGCCCTAAGCAGTATGCGCTAGACAAACAGCTAGTCCGTCTGGGTTACCAAGAGATCGTCATCGATCAGGATAAAACATCCCCTGCCCTTCAGCAGATAAGCGAATATCTTATTGGCGAGCGCGAGATTTTCGATATGCCGATCGATTGGTCGGTGTTGACCCACTTCCAAGTGCGAGCCTTGCGTGCTACTTTCGAAATACCCTATGGGCAAGTTGCCACTTATGGCGAAATTGCCCGTCAACTGGGCAATCCACGCGCTGCGCGGGCGGTTGGCCGCGCCGAGGCCACCAATCCCATGCCGCTGGTGATCCCCTGCCACCGGGTGATCGGGGCGGATGGGGGTTTACACGGCTATGGTGCCGGGGAGGGGTTAGCGACCAAAGCCTGGCTCTTGCAACTCGAAAGTTCAAATTGAAAACCAAAGATTGGCTGGCATTTATTGCCTTGAGCTTGGCTTGGGGATCATCCTTTCTTTGGATCAAAATTGCCCTCCAGGAGATTGGGCCATTCATCCTGGTGGCGTTGCGTTTGCTGTTCGGCATCTTGGGTTTATTGGTCGTGGTGGCCTATAATCGCCCGAACTGGCCTGATACACGCCGCTTATGGGTAGTGCTGGCTGTTCTGGGGATCACGAACACCGCCTTGCCTTTTGTGCTCATTTCATGGGGAGAGCAGTTTATCGACTCAGCCGTAGCGGCCATCCTGAACAGCACCGTACCCTTGTTCACCATGGTAATAGCTCATCGATTCCTGCAAGACGACCGGCTGACGCTCCAACGTGTAATCGGTTTGTTTGTGGGATTTTTTGGGGTTGTCGTCTTGCTACTGCGTGACCTGGATGGCGGTACTCAAGATAACCTGCTTGGACAGGTGGCAGTTTTGCTGGCGGCGATCTTTTATGCTTTTAGTTCAGTTTTCGCCCGCGGCAACGCAAAAGGGGTTTCCCCGCTCGTACAAGCCTTTGTCCCACTCCTGGTGGCTGACGCAGTAATGTGGGTCATCACCCCGCTGGTCGAGGCACCGGTGGAATTTCCGGGATTGCCCATCACCTGGCTGGCGATTGCCTGGCTTGGATTGGTCGGTACGTGTATTGCTTACCTGCTCTATTTTTACCTGCTGCACTCAATCGGCCCAACCCGTGCAACCATGGTGACTTACGTATTCCCATTGGTAGGCGTAGCCCTGGGAGTCATTTTCCTTAACGAGACCCTTGACATCAACTTGTTAATGGGGGGAGCGCTGGTCGTTGGCAGCATTGTAATCGTCAACTGGAAAGCATAGGTCATTTTCGATCCCGATTTCACTGCTACGATCTCACAACTGTAGAACTCCCAACCCGCAAGATGTGGAAGCCGTTCTGATCCCGAGCGGTGTCCCAAGTCAGGGCAGTACTCACAATATAAATGAATTTGTAGCAAGTAATCATTCAGGCAGTCACGAGGATTGACAAGCAACGGGGAGATCCAGAATGATCGAATTCTTTGGCGCGTGCAGCCGCAGATATCTGGCAGGGGAGTTCTGCGCAGGGCAAGGACGATTAGCCGCGCCGCAGCCACTAATCCCATGCCGCTGGTGATCCCCTGCCACCCGGTGATTGGGGCGCATGGCGGCTTACACGGCTATGGTGCGGGGGAGGGATTGGCAACCAAAGCCTGGCTGCTTAAACTTGAAAAAAAGGGTGAAAACCAAGCAGTAGATTTCAGGGCTTTGCGAGGGGCTATACTTGCGGATTAGATCTTCATTCAGCGAGAAAAGCGACAGCCTGACCTTGCGCATCATCCATGATCAACTCGATGTGATAGCCGGGCTGGTATGCTTGAATGTCAATCAAGTGCACACATCCTGCGATTGTCTCATCTGCTTCCAGGAAGTTTAGGATGACATTCGGAGCCTGGTTCAAGAAATCCCAATTGAAGTAGGTGTTCTCATCATCGAGGGGGACGACCAGTGGATATATTTGTGCTTCCATCAAGTCTTGAAAGAAATGTGTGCCGAGGGAAGGCTCAGGACCAGTGCCGATTTTTCTCCCGGATAGCTCAACCAGGGCGCCAGTATTATGGATATCAGCATAACTGACATACACACCTAAATCCAGATTTGTTGATCCCCAACGGCCAGGTCCGATGCAAATGAAGGACTTGTCTTCCAACATTGTATTAAGTTTGGCGATGGTTTGGCTGATTTGATTGCGTTCCACCGCTGTAGCCAGATCGAAGTAAGCTTCAGGTTTGATGAACAAAACATACCTGATATCAGTTAGATAGCCACGCGGAACCATGAAACTTGTGGAGAAAAGGATGCTTTCTTCCGGCAGTTCCTCAGGTATTAGCGGTGGGAGGATTTCCTTCAAGTAGCTCTGGGGACGGCACTGCAGTAGCGTGATTTGAACTGGAGGGTTGACTGACCGTGGTTCTGGAAGATGAACGGTAAATTCTACATCTAGGGCTGAATAGTAGTTTTCCTCGAGCGACTGTAGAATTCGGGAGAGCAGGGAGGCGAATTCTGTACGATTCAGTAAATCATGGAAGTCGATCGCTAAATTGGGTATTTCGTCCGCTTGAATTCGCATCCGGGGTGTGATGAAGAAACCATCACGCTCTACCTGGGCGATCAGGTTCAAGGGAGCATAGCTGGGATTTAACACCTCATGGATAGGCAGGGTTCTTAAGGCATTTTCTTCCAGATCGATCAGATCGACCTGTCGCTGGGAGTAGTGCCGAATTGCCTCAGTGGAGTCATCAGGTTGTAAAGTGGGGTGGCTTAGAGCTACCAGACGCGAATAATCATCTCCAAGGCGCTGAACCGCGCGCGTTCCCAGACCCCAAACCAAACGGGCAAAACCGGCTTCAGGTTTGATCTGCGGAGACCAGCGGTAAATATTGCGGCTGAATGCCACCCCTGAGGCAGTCGGCAGGTAATATTTTCCAAATTGCTCGCCTTCCACGACCTGGATAAGCACTGCCATGCGCTCATCATAATCTTGCAAGCCTTTCGAACGCCTGTAGAGTAACGCTTCGGGTTTCAATGTGCTCGCATATGTTCGAGCAATGGCATTGGTGAGCGCATCTAAATTCTCTTGAGGATTGCCCTGATTAGGGCAGAAGAAGCTATCGTACTTCCCGGCGAAAGAGGTTCCAAAATTATCCTCCAATTGGCTCGAGGAGCGCACGATGAGAGGACGGCTGCCGATATTGGCTAATAGCTGCTTCAGTTCTTCTAATATTTCCGGCGGGAATTTGCCAGTCTGAAACTCTTCCTGAATCAGGGGGTACTCTTCCCAAATTTGATCTTCCGGTTTGTACTTCTGGTCGTTCCAGTACATCAGACCATTCATTGACATGAATATGTAAATTAGTTCTGACCCCATGAAAAACGATTCGGGCGTTCGTAGGTGAGCTTTTACCTCGTCATCAGCGACCTCGTTGAGGATACGCGCAGCCAACAACATGCCAGCGGACTTTCCACCTATCCGTCCATATCCAATCCTGTGCTGGTATATGTCAGACAAATCTGAGATTGTAAACCAACGCTTAGCAATGCTGATGTAGGAAAGT
>SDBU01006965.1_pt1 | contig 13170 bp, 16 predicted proteins | sample 2277071 | NCBI WGS metagenome assembly SDBU01 (sample SAMN10397929, study PRJNA504765) | marine sediment metagenome | isolation source: marine sediment core GS08_GC12, 126 cmbsf | place: Arctic Ocean: Gakkel Ridge, Loki's castle | collected 2008 | reverse complement strand
TGATTGGGCGAGTGGTGATACCGATATCTTTGTTGGCTCCGATACGGGTGATGTTGGGCTCTACGTTCAGGGAACAACACGACTCCAAGCAACGACGACCGGGGTTCACATAACGGGCATACTGACCGGCGCTACGAGTATTACGACTTCCGGCACAGTCCAAGCAGAACACTTCTATTCCACTGATGACGTACAGGTTGATGGACAAATATTCGTAAACTTAGCCACCAGTATGCTCGCTCATGTAAATATAACAGGGGATGCGGCAAGTATAGATGATAGAGAATATGGTCTTTGGATGCGTGGTAAGGTTGCTGCCTATATTGTTCAACTAAATATCCATGGTAGTAAACTTGAAATTGGTGGTGGAGCTTCGTTGGATACGACTCCTTCGTTTACAGTTGATTACCTCACAGGGCAGATAGCCGCACCGATCACCGGCAGCGGCGCAGGTATTCTCATAGGTGGAGATGCCAACCTTTACCGTAGTGCCGCCAACGTGTTAAAAACGGATGACCGCTTTGAGGCTATTGGACCGGGAACAGATGTAGGTGGATTTGCTGGAGCGCTAGAGGTTGTTGGCTACTTCAAGCAGAATGTAGCAGGAAGGCACTCTGCTCTCTCGATTGACGCATTAGCCGGAAGAGATGCGACTTATTATCTCTCCAGTGATGGGGAGGCTATGTGGGATATAAGGTTTGACGCTTCCAGTTCAGATGCTTTTGAGATTCGCTATCAAGGTCGGGTTAATGCAAACACTACAATGGTTCGGGTGCCTACTGGTGGTGGTCTCTCCCTCGGCACCAATTCCCTACTTTTCGGTACGTTCGGGAGTGAAGACGTAGAGCTTAAAAGACTTTCACCGAACGTCCTCCATACTCCAGATGCGATGCGTATAGGGGGGAAATTTCAGGGAGTCTACGACGCAGGAGCAAACGCTTCATTCTTTGAGGGTGCCGGGGTAGGTGAAAACCCAATCCTCAACATCTACGGTGATGATGGCGGGGTGAAGAGGTATGGTCGGTTTCAAGTCAATACCGCTGGAACCTTCTCTATAGATGCAGAGGAAGCCTTTGCCCTGGCAAGTGGAACCGGTCTTATGCTCCTGAACTTTGCGGCCGAACAGAACATAGAAATGTTCTCTGGAGCCACTTCAGGTGAGACACGAGAGTTAAAGATTTGGGGTTATCGGGCCACTGATGCACTCAGGACCCTTGAAATTGGAGTTGGAGTAGATGCCGCTGATACAGTGAGTTTCGATGGACTCGGCAATTACCTGTTCGACGGGAAGCTCCACTCAACAGCCCTGGAGTCCGGAGGAGCCTCAGACTACACCGAGATAGAGTCTGACGGAGACGTAAACTTCGTAGGTGGAGGAGGTCTGCAATTCGGGGAAATCTACTTTCACGGAGCAGGATTCGACACTGCACTTGCCGCGCAAGATACCGACTATCAGGTACTCGGTTTCGACACAGACGGAGAGGCCAACGGCAACATCACTCCCGACCATACGAATGACCATATAACAGTAGGTGTGGCGGGAAGATACAAAGTATGTGTGAGCATATCGGCTCGTTCTGCGGCGGCAAATGCCTACGAGTTTCATGTCGGGAAAAACGATAATGCCGTGACATTCGACAATACTGCGATTCACCGAACAACGTCAACAGCAAACAGACTCGGCTCAAAGTCTTGTCAGGCAATAATCGACTGTGCCGCCGCAGACACTCTCGAAGTGTGGGTAAGAAGGGTAGATGGTGGAGGAGTCACAAAGACCATTACAATAGAATCAATCACTTTTAATGTGGTACAAATCGGGGGAACGTAGGATGGAGTTAAATAGAGGTTCAGTAGCAACAGACAGGTTAATAGAGATGTACAGGTCATACAAGACTGGCTCCTGCGGTGTTGCGGGCGATGCCCAGAGACTCATTGACTACGTTGCTGAGATTCAAGAAGATGACGAATTAAAGAACGATGTCGTTGGCAACCTGAACGCTCGTGGTACGTCTTTACAGCAGGTTGCGGAAATAATCGCTGGAGCCAAAAGAATACGTGAAGCAATCCTAAAAGAATACCCAATAGTCGAGGAGACTCAGGAATGAAAAAGTCATGGAGCAGGAAAGAACTAGAAGAAGAAATTGCTAAACTCGAAACAGATTTAGCACAAGCACAGAATCAGGCAAGAATCTGGTCTGAAACAGTAATGGGAATGCAGGGTCACTTAAATGGCCTCAGAATGATGTTAGAAAGAAAACCCACTGAAGGTGGAGAAGATGGCTGATATACCAACAATTAAGGGATTACGTGGTCTGATTGCCGGAGGGCAGATGGACCTTGATACCCTTATGCAGTTCTTCCAGGCAGGTGGAAGTCCGAATGAGTTAATGAGGTTGGCTCTTTCGGGCTCTGTCGGAATGCAACAGAAAGAAGCAGTGCGTGGACAGAGGGAGCAGTTAGGTCTACGCCAAGCGTTGCTGAATCAGGGAGGGATATCAAACCTCCAGAACCGACAGGCATTCAATCCGTTTGGAGGGCCGCAGGAGTTGCAGGGGAGTCCTTTAGCGGGCATTGACTTTTCTCAAGTCTTTGGAGGGCAGGAACAGGGGTTTGCTCCTCAGCCTCCTCCTCAGCAGGGTGGAGGATTAGAATTTGAACCGGGTCAGGAGGGTGGAGGTGGGGTGCCGCAGGCTCAGCAGGCGGCTCCTGAGACTCGACCTTCTGCTGTTCAGTTACAGAGGCAAGCCTTCCTTGAGGCACTAAAGCGGAGAGGAGGGCCACAGTAATGGCTATCACTGAACCGAATCCATTGCTCAGGAATGTCTTGCGAGGTGGACCTGCACAGGGCCAGCAATTTCAGCAGGTAGGCGGACTCCCCGACGTTGGTGAAGGAATCACTACTCACGGTGGTCTTCCTGGTGGCGGAATAACTGGTGGACCTGCTGAAGCCGCAATACAGCCCGTTCCACAGACGATAGCTGACCCAACGCTAAACACTGGGTTCACTGGTGGAGGCATGGGTGGTGGTAACAACAACTTCATCAACACCATTGGTGGAGGTGGGGCGACTGGTGGCCCCGCTGAAGCTGCAATACAACTGGTAGGTGGACAGCTACCAGACCCAACAGGTGGCTTCACTGGTGGGGGCCTAGGGGGTGGGCCGGACAACTTCATCAATAGTGGTGGGGGTGGTGGCGCTCAGTTTACCACTACGGGGCAGGTAGAACCAGACCCGATTCCCGGCGCACAGCCGCCACTGATAACTGATCCTCCTCCTATTGGAGACCAGCCCCCCGGCGGTGGACTACCCGGTCTTCCTCCTGCTCAGCCGCCACCGGGAACACCTGGCGCAGGAGCCAGTATGCTACCGGGTCAACTCTTCGACAGAGGAGAGTTTCAGCAGTCCTCAGATGCTATTCTAGCGGGAGCATTCGGACAAAGGGCAGGCATAGACGATGCTCAGACACAGAGAGAGGTAGAGCAGTTTGAACAAGACCTGACTCAAAGAGGACAGGCTGGACAGAAACAGTTAGAAGCAAGGCTCCAGCAAATGGGTATCTTGACAAGCGGCATAACTGGTCAGCGAGGAGTTGATTTGCAGACTGCTTTACAGCAGGAGCGAGGAAGGTTCCGTACTAATACGTTGGGGGAATTGGAGCGCAGACGTTTTCAGGAGAACTTGGCTCAGAACCAGAACTTGCAACAGGCATTAGGTCAGAGGTTCCAGCAGAGTTCTCAGGACATTGGACAGCAACAGTCAATCTTCCAGCAGAACGTCCAGAATCAAGACAGAAACACTCAGATGATTCTTTCGCTCCTTGGTCTTGGTGGAGTAGATTTCCCGCAAGGTGGTCTACCGGGTGGAGCAAGGAGTCCTGACAGGTCGATGGCTGGTGGGGCCGGGAGTCTGATAGGCACAGGCCTAGGAGCCCTCCTTGGTAATCCGGGCTTGTTCGGAGGAGGTGGAGGATAATGGCCAACGGAAGCAGAAAACGAGGTGGGGCAGCCTTTACTGAGGGATTGGCTCAGAGCCTCCAGAATCTCCCACAGTTACTCCTAATGAAAAAGCAGTTACAGCAACAGAAGGAAGAGGAGGAAAAAAGGCGCAGAGAGAGGGGTGAGGAACGTAGATTCGACCTTGCTCTTGACAGACAGCGAGAGGCTGGACTAGCAGCAAGACAGCGTGAGGGCTTTGGCCGTGAGGAACATCAGCGGTTCAGGGAGCAGGGAGAACTTGCTGACAAGAGATTCCTTGAGGCGTCTACGCTTGCTACTCCAGAGGAACAAGCCCAACTTCAGAGAACTACTCAGGAAGATTTTACGGTTCCAAGTCTTCTTCGCGGAGTGGCTCCACAGCAAGGGCAGAGAACAACACCTAATGTTGAGGGATTAACTCAAGCCCTTGGTTCTCTACTTTCCAAGAGGGCCGGAGAACAGCGACAGCAAGCGGAGGAGGTTGAACTCAAAGACATATCTGAAGATGTGCGTAGTCAGTTCTTGGCTCAGATGCGCTTCAGGGGAAGCCAGGAAGAGAACTTCAACAAACCCACGAGAGCACGGATACAAGCGATAGGAGACATCTATCAGTCGTTCCTTGCGAGTGGTAAGGGGGTTGATGAGGTTCCGATAGACCGGAGTGCGTTGTTCAGGCTTCTTGGGGGCACAAAAGACAACATAGATGAGATGCCCGCTGAGATAGCACAGAACATGCTTTCCGAGTCAATGGATGCTGTCACTGGTAAGGTTCCAGAGGGGCAGGAGTTTGAGAATGCTCTTGCTCTGGCGAATCAACTAGCACAAGAGTTACTTGACAACATCCCTTCACCGGAAATTCATGCGATAATTAGTGCGTTGGCCGAACTAGAGCCACCTGAACCAGCACCGACTGATGTTGAGAAAGACTTGAGTGATCCAAGAGCAAGGGCTCTTTTCCAATTCCTGAATCAACCGACTGGTCCCGGTAGACAGATGATACCACCGAGCGTAGCACTTCCAACTGGTGGTGGCGCATAGTGCCCGAGACTCCTGAAGAGATTCTACGGCGTATCAGGTCTGGTATCCGTGAGCGACTTGGTGGTGATCCTGTAATCTTTGAGATTCAGCGTCAAGAGGAAGAGGATCGTAAGCGTAGAGCCGAGAAGCAGGAGCGGGCCAATGAGCGTCGGATACGCAAGTTTGAGCGTAAGGGGTTAGACCCGCGAGAGTTCATAGAAGAGGAGCGTGGGGGCAGAGGTGTGTTGGGAACGGTGTTTGATGTGCTCTCACGCCCCACATTTGCAGTTGCAGGAGCCACAGAAGAAGCTCTTGAGGGTGGTGATCCATTCAGTGTAGTTGAGCGAGGTCTGAAGGAGTTCGTAGGTAAGGGTGAGAGAACTACCTTTGGTGACATCCTGAGAGAGCGCACAGAGGCCACGAAGGGTGAAGCGGCTGTTGGTGGGTTTGCTCTTGATGTGCTGACTGACCCCCTTACCTACCTAGGCCCCGGACTGTTCAGGGCTGCTGCGGGTGGGTTGCGGCGTGTGCCGGGGATCACTCGTGCGGCTACGGCTGTGAAGGAATCTGCCCCTGTGCAGGGTTTAGCCAGAGCCTTTATCCCTGATTTTGAAGTTAAGCAGTTGGGTGAAGCGGGAAAGCGTTTCATTGGAGCAAGAGAGGAGTTGTTCCGATTCAGACCACAAGAAGAGGGGGCAATGTTTGCTACCTCTATCCGGCAAGCGGTTGGTGACGCAACGCCAAAGCAACTGGAAGACGTTACTGAACAGATATTCAAGGGGATATCACCAGAGCAACTTCCCGACGATTTGAGGGGTGTCTACGACCGCTTCAGAACTGTGTTTGATGAGGTTGAAAGGCTTGACGTTCAGGCTGGTGTTCTGGATGAAGCGGCCCTACTTGACAACTACCTTCCCGTTCGATTCCCAGAACAAAAGGGCTTGGCTCGAATCTTCGGGCCGGTAAGACAGCGGAGGGAAGCGTTCCAGCGGGCACGTAAGTTTGAGACTCCGCTTGAGAGGCTTGAGGCTGGAGTGCCAACCGAACTCAATATGGCCCGCATAGCAGCCTTGAGGTCGGCTGAATCAATCAGGGCAAGGAGCACAAAAGAGTTCTTCGAGCAGATACTAGATGACCCACAGATTTCCACAAGAGTTAAGAAACACTTAAGGCCAGATGAAGTGCCCGAAGGCATGGCACTGTTCATGCCTCGTGCTGGTTTGCGGTTATTCAGGAGGGATGGTGTAGTTCCAAGTAAACTTATAAAAGAAGCACAGGAAAGCGGGCAAGCATTTCTGAGAGTCGGTATTGACGACCTCAAAAGCGTTCTGTCCGTTGGTGAGAATCCCGTATTCTTAATGCCAACTGAGATAGTAGAATCTTTGAATGGCCTCAATCGCACTCTGTTCAATGATAAGGCTACTAATGGATTACTCCGTGGCTTTGATGCGGTGCTGAACATCTGGAAGGGTCATGCTACAGCAGTTAATCCCGGTTTCCACTTCAGAAACATGTATTCCAACTGGTTCCTTGCTTTCCAGTCAGGTGTCAGGAGTCCGGCAGCGTTTCGAGATGCCACCAAGATGCAGGTTGCTATGCGAGAGCCGGGCCTCAAGATGGCTTCCAGTGACTTCGGAGAAAAGATACTTCGGCAGACGGTTCCCGGTACAAAACTAACTTACGCCGATATGATAGAAGAGGCGGGTAGTCGGGGTGTTTACAACATGGGGTGGTTTGGAGCCGACATCCCTGATACTGTTAAGCAAGTACTTGACAGAGCCACTACGGGTGGAGTGCGAGGAATTGGGAAGAAACTCAACCCATTCAGTCAGGAGTTTGCTCTGTTGCGAGGTGGCAGGGCGATGGGAACAACTATTGAAAACAACTCCCGACTTGCCGTATTCGTGGATCAGGTACGCAAGGGAGCCTCATTTGACGATGCAGCACGGCATACCAAGAAGTTCCTCTTCGACTACGGTGAGTTGACTCCGTTTGAGAAGGGGATAATGAAGCGAGTTGTACCATTTTACACCTGGATGAGAAAGAACATCCCACTTCAGATAGAGATGCTTGCTCGACAGCCACAGCAGTACGCTACGGTTGCCAAGGCATTCAATGAGATTCGTGGTACGATAGATGAAGACAGCCGCATAGACATGGTTGATCTGCCTGAGTGGATACGGGATTTGAATGTAGTACAGATTCCTAAAACCGTTGCCAACCAGCAGATGTTCCTGAACCCCAACCTTCCCTTCCAAGACCTCAACAACCTGCTCTCTGTGCGAGAGATGGTGTCTTCCGTTAACCCATTGTTCAAGGTTCCGCTTGAGATTGCCACCAATAGAAACATCTTTTTTGAGAGAGACATCGAGGAGTTCCCCGGCCAGAAACGCACTACTCCTGAACTAGAGTTCCTGAGTCGGATAGCGGGCCAAGACAATCCGGTAGTAGTTCCCGCAAGAACCGCTCACCTGATAAGCAATATGTCTCCGTTTTTCAGAAACGTAGCACAGTCTCTTCCGGCAGCGGTTGAGTTGGCTGGCGGAGAGGTTGACCCATATCCAACATCCAGATTAATTTCCAATCTTTTCGGCATCAAGTTCATACCTTTTTCGCAGTTACGGGCACAGGAGCGAAAAGCATTTGAGACTCGTAATTTACTTGATGCTATTCAACGTGGAGTACGTGACGAAGAAAGACGCAACAGATGACACCTGACATGCTTTTAAACAGTTCGTTCATAGTGGTGTTAGTGGGGACGAGTGGGATGGCTACGAGGGCTCTCATGAAATCCAATGGAAACTCAAAGCGTCTTTCAGACGTAGAAGAGAACGGAAAGTTAATCACTCCATTCATTGCAAAGATGGATCAGTGGACAAAGGATCAGGAGCGAAGAGAAAACACTCGTTCTAAACATATGGATACGCTGACTCAAGGAATTGGTGAGTTGACTAAAGTAGTTACGGATAGTACACTTGACCACGGACAACGTATCTCTCGAATAGAGGGGAAGATGAGCGGTGCGAATAGGTCTTAGTGTAGGACACGGCCAGAAGTGGGAGGATGGCTCCGTCGTTGATGATCCCGGTGCCGTTCACCACGAGATAGGTGTAACTGAGTTCGCTACCTGTTTGCGAATTGCTAACATACTTGAAGCGTTGCTTGAGGAGAAGCGTGGGGTTTTTCTGGTGAGGATACCAAGGAACATCCCACTACGAGAGAGAATTAGTATTCTCAATGATTCGCATTTGGGTTCAAGAATAGATGTGGCGATAGAGTTGCATTGCAACGGCTACATAGACAAAGGAGTAGATGGTACAGAGTGTTTGTATTATCCCGGCTCTGTCGCTGGACGCCTCTATGCAGAGAAATTGCAGAACAGTTTAGTCGAGGGATTGAGATTAAACGACCGTGGAGCCAAAGCCTTTGACAACGAAAAAAGAAACGCATTCTTGCGTACAACTGCAATGCCAGCCGTGATAGTCGAGCCGTTCTTCATAACGAACGACGACTCAGCAGAGCACGTAATCAGTGGTAGTCTGGTACATTGGACAGCCTGGAGTTTGTTCCGGGGCTTGACAGTTTAGTTGCGCAAGTTAATAGAACCTTTATAGCATTTCAATTACTATAAAGGTTTTATAAACATAGAGGAGCAGACGATGCTTGCAGTATTACTAGGTAAAATCGGTGACTTTCTGATGAAGAGGGTCTTTGTAGTATTAAAGAAGAAAGCAGTTAAGGCTCTAATACGGATAGTTGACAACTCCGTAATGCCTAATCTGAAGATCAAGTCTCGTCAGTTAGGTAGAGACTTCTCGGCAGAGTTACGTCAGGCTGCTGTCAAGAATAAGCTAGGTGAGAAGACCGCCCAAGACGTTGAAGGCTATGTGGAAGAATTGTTCCAAGCGTTTTGGGTAGGAGCAAACGAGGACGACTCGTAGGAGCCATCACTCCCCCTGCTCCGCCTGCACTATGTCGAGGGCGGTCAGATAGCCCTCATAAACACTTACAAGTTCTTTGTCTAATAGATGTTCATAAAACCACTCACCGACCGCCCTTGCCACTGGCTCCAGAAGGACACGTCGGGCCTCTACCGCCGCTGCTCTACCTGCCCACTCTTGCGCAACTACGTTGTTGTGTTCTGATACTTCTTTGTATGTATCCCGTTCCTGCTTCAGTGTCTCTATTCGGGAGAGGAGGGACAACTGCATCTGGTCGCATTTCACCCACCCGGCGACACCTCCCGCAAGTGGCCGCTCGTAATATTCCCATTCTCCACAGTGAAAACGATACTTACATATCATCCCATCTACGTGAACAGAGAACTCCTGCTCCCGTATCTCCTGTATGTCAGTCATCATCTACTCCTGACAGGTTAGTGATAGTTACTGTGGCTCCTGTGGGATATTCCCCATCATCCAGTAAAAACGCCTCCAACGCAGGCCAATCACCCCAAGCCACGCCCGTCTCCGTGTCAAGACTCCAGCGGAACCACTCAGTCATTCTCATCTTATTACCTCCTACTATGAAGGTTACTTACCACACAAGGTAAGCCTTCTTGCCTTAGAACATATACCAAAAACTGTCTTGTAGTGCCCATCTCCTTAGCAAGTTTCTCTTTGTTTTTTCCACGTACTAATTGCTCCGACGCCTTTTCAAGTTGACTTAAAGTAAAGTCCTTCTGGCCTCCGAGTATGTTGGTTACGGTGGTTCTTCCGAAGCCGGTACCAAGAGCAATGTCCTCGTAAGTTAGTCCTTCTTCACGGAGTTGGAGCCAAGTAGCAACGTCATCGTCAGACACAGCCTTTGGATTCATGTTGTGCTCTCTCGGTTTCTTCGGCTCAATTATCCTGGGACGCCACTTATCGTAACCCATAAGATGGTAATGGCGATCACAGAGCCAGATGTGATTGTCTGTCTTGTATGTCTTTGCTCCCTTGAGATTGCAACCACGAAACTCGCAGGGTTTATTCATCACAGCACCTCCAGTGGAGTTGAATTACCCCACTGTTTTGCCATCGCTGTTGCTATTCCAGGAAATGTTCTACTTCTCCATTTAGTGCGGTCATGCCCTAGTGGTGGCGATGAGAACCACACCGAATCACCCTTAATCTTTCCTGATTTAGTTTCGTGGTATGTGAACTCACCCTTACTGACGTGTGTTTGCTTCTCAAATAATGTGTCTTGTTTCGCATGGATTAGTTGGGGGAGATTCTTCAACCATAGCCATGTCGGCTTAGATGCCTCATCGCCAAAATAATAAGGATTAATTATTTGACTATACTTTGCTATCGTAGGGCTAGCGCAACCACGTGGATTTTCTATACATATCTTTTCAATGTCTGCCTCCCAAAGCCTCCTGAAAAAGTCTAGGGCCTCCAGCCTTTTCTTACATCTTCCAGGATTGTTCCAATGTCTCGTTCCTGCATACGAGATATATGTGCAAGGCGGGTGAGCTATCATCAGATCCCATCCGTCACTGAGTATGTCGAAGATGTCCCCTTCGTGGTGGTTGCCTAGGCTCTCGGTGGGTAGTAGATCGCACGACCACACATCATGTCCGCGTTCAGCAAACGCCCCACGAACTATCCCGCTAAACTCACACGCTACCAAGACTTTCATTCTACCCCCTCCGATTGTAGGGCGGTGCGGGCGAGGGTGGTTAGGCTGTCTACAATATCTACCCACTCATCTTCGGCATCTTCTACATAGTCCCGTATCTTCCTCAGTGCTCCAGCGTATCGGTCACAGCGGGCCTCAAGGGTGCGAATATCATCATGGAGCGTTCCATAGCAAGCGTGTTCGTCGATAAAGAGTGCCCCACAGTGGTTGCATTTCTTCTGCTCCCGTTGCTCTGGTGGGGCGGCTCGACAACTACATATCTCTCTGTTAAGTTTCGTGCCGTCATGCCATTCGTGATAGCCTTTCCCACCACAAGATGGACAACCATTCCACTGATCCACCGGCTGTGAGGGGGCTACTTGGCCATGCGGACATTCTTCACCAATCTGTACGATGCAGTGCCTATATTTCTTGCTTGCATTACACCGCATGCTTTCATCTTGATACCCGACTTGATTCGTGAAATGCGGACAACTCTCAGGCCACTCCACCGGCCAGACATAAGCACAGTCATAACAGCACTTCGATGATGGAGATATATCGGTCAGTTTGGCGCATCCACATTTGGGGCACTTCTCCACCTGCTCGCCAGTACCTTCGGTACGGGAGCCACCGACACCTTGCGTGTCGTTGTCGGCCTGCTCGGCGGGCCATACCGGGCGCAATGTGGTTCGTTGCCACACGTAGCCTTCACTGTCAACAATTGCCAAGGGTGGAGCTCCGGTCCCAACAAACCCCCCACCCTCCCCCTCCTGCTCTGCGGGGGAGCCTGATAATTCTTGTGCCGCTTTCCACATAACGTGCTTACGCTTCCAAAGGTGGCTCATTCTCCTGCTCCCTTATAGAAGTGGCCAACTGATTTATCAGATGGAATCACGTACTGATACTTGCGGTCTTTCAGGAAGTAGTTTAGTTCGTGCTTCATAGTATCTCTGTTGGTAATGCCAGCCTTTTCATCATACTTCGGATCAGTTGAATCCTTGTGTACTAGAATATGGTACATCAATGAAAAGAGGTGGTTTGTTTCATCTGGAGTGTAAAATGGATACATCTTTACCCTACTCTGAAGTATTTCCTCTTCCCACTCTTCGCAATAGTAGTCATCTCCTACGTGTCGGAGGTCGAACCACATCTCTTTACCACCCACCAGGACGTTGTTGAGAATCCTGTATCCTCCGTCCTCGTAACGGTGTGTGGGCATTACTGAGTCACCGTCTAAGATTCTTTTGGCTCCAAAGTAATCCCGACAGAGCAAGTCAACGTCTTCACCCATATCCGGATAGTTTTCAAAGTTTCTCAGAACTACATATTCTATTTCATTGTTCAGGCAATCAAAAACTTCATCCAGGTTTTCAAACTCCTTACGGTTGTAGTGTTTGTAGAGTCCAAGAGCACGTAAGTTGTCTCTAGTTTCCTGAATGTTATCAGTGGTATGGATGGAGAAGGTTCCTTCTATCATACCTCTGAGTTTTTGTTTAAGATCGAACATCTTGCTATTTACAAAGCGGAAACCTTTGGATGTATGGCGTTCTTCGTAGATTGGTTCGGGATCGTTTACTAAGTAGACGATGAAGTGGTGGGCTCCACGGAAATCATCAACGCTCTGATGGTAGAAGTTTAACATTACTCCTAGTTTAGATTCGTGGGGGTATGGCTCCAGCGCAAATGAGTGAGTAATCTCAAGCCCGGCAGCATCAATCTCATCCTCCATATCGAGGTATGAAAACGCCCGAATCCAATCAATCACCAAATGCTGCTCACCAGTCATTTTTATCCTTTCCTGTGGTTATGGTGCCACGAGAGTCGTTTGGCCCTCCTTGACCCCCTCACGGGCTCCTCGTGGCATTCTACGACCCAACGCTCCCCGAACATTTCAATGACCTCACCCACTTCAAAATCTAGGGGCACTCCTTGAAGGGGAGTTCTTCTGGGTCCTCTGCCGGTGGGCTTGTGTCGAAAGGGTCACTGGCACCACCACCAAGTTCAGCAAGAATGTCCATTAGAACCTGAGTTTTCAAAGAGCCGGAACACCGTAACCACTTTTTATCTAAGGCTATACATAACCCATCAATGAACTTACGTGCTCCTGCTTTCTTATCCTCTGGGCAGTCGTCTCCTACACTTAACCAGAGTGCTCCCGGGTTTTCTTCCACAAACCCTCCATCAAGATTTTTCATCCATACCAGAAGTGTAGGCATGTTGCTTGAGTCTTTACGCTTCTTGTTCGGATAGAAACCAAACCCGATCTTTTCACCTTCAGCCATTGTACTCTCCCTTTTCCGTGGTGTATCAATCGTTGGAGCCTTGCATGATTCCATCATGCTCGGTCAGGGCGGTGTCGATAATGTCTGATATGTCGTTCAGTGCCTTGTCGAAGGTTCCTTGCGATTCATTCTCGCCACATCGCTTAGCTATTTTGTCTGCCTCCCTCAGTGCTCCAGCGTATCGGTCACAGCAGGCCTCAAGGGTGCGGGCATACTTGACCATTTCAAGCATGTCAACAGCGGAGATCAGCACTGGCTCCTTGTGGCTCCATAGCCTATCTCGGTATTCATC
>SDBU01006964.1_pt1 | contig 13173 bp, 8 predicted proteins | sample 2277071 | NCBI WGS metagenome assembly SDBU01 (sample SAMN10397929, study PRJNA504765) | marine sediment metagenome | isolation source: marine sediment core GS08_GC12, 126 cmbsf | place: Arctic Ocean: Gakkel Ridge, Loki's castle | collected 2008 | reverse complement strand
TGCACCTGACGGGCGACATCCACGCCGTCGGCGCGGCCCACAACCTGCTGGCGGCGGCCATTGACAACCGACTGGCGAAGGAAAACCGTTGGAGTACCAGCTTCTTGGCGAAAGCGCTCTGCCCGGATGATGAGTACACGCCCAGCATGCGCAAGCGGCTGGAAAAGCTGGGCATCGAGTCGGAAAAGCCCTCCGATTTGAGTGATGAGGACAAGGAGCGGATGTTCCGCTTGAACATTGACCCCGACGCCATCCAGTGGCGGCGGGTGGTGGACGTGTCCGATGCCGCGCTGCGCAATATCATCATCGGCCTGGGTGCGAAAGGCGATGGCCCCACGCGCCAGTCGGGGTACGACATCACCGTGGCTTCCGAGATCATGGCCGCGCTGGCTATGTGCAGCGACCTGGCCGACCTGCGCGAGCGCATGGGCCGCATCATCATCGGCACGAGCAAAAAGGGTGGCCTGCGCCAAGTTGGGCAGGTCGAGCCTATCACGGCCGAGGATCTGAACGTAGCCGGTGCGATGACCGTGCTGCTCAAAGAGGCCATCATGCCCAACCTGATGCAAACACTGATGGGCAGCCCGGCCTTTGTCCACTGCGGGCCTTTCGCCAACATCGCCCAGGGCAACAGCTCCATCATCGCCGACAAAATCGCCCTCAAGATAATGGGGCCGGATGGCTACGTGGTCACTGAGTCCGGCTTCGGGGCGGACTGCGGCATGGAGAAGTTTATGAACCTCAAGTGCCGCGTCTCTGGGTTGGTGCCCAACTGTGTGGTGCTGGTCTGCACCGTCCGCGCCCTAAAGATGCACGGCGGTGGGCCCAGGGTCGTCGCTGGCAAGCCACTGAGCAAGGCTTACACCGACGAGAACCTGGAATTGCTGGAGAAGGGCCTGCCCAACCTGCTGCAGCACATCGAAAACGCGCTCAAGTTCGGCGTGCCAGTGGTGGTGGCTATCAATCGTTTCACCAACGATACCGACGCCGAGATCGAGCTGATTCGCCAGCGGGCCACGGAGACAGGCGCCGAGGACGCCGTCGAGAGCAACGTCTGGACCACAGGCGGCGAGGGCGGCGCGGCGCTGGCCGAAGCAGTGGTCAAGGCCTGCGAAAAGCCGGTCAACTTCAAGTTCCTCTACTCAGACGATATGTCCATCAAGGAAAAGATCGAAACCATCGTCCGCGAGATCTATCGCGCCGACGGGGTGGACTATACGGCCGAGGCGGAGGCCAAGATCAAGCTCTTCACCGACATGGGCCTCTCGCACCTGCCGCTTTGCATGGCCAAGACCCACCTCTCGTTCACCCACGATCCAGCCATCAAGGGCACGCCGCGCGGCTGGCGGATGCCCATCACCGACGTGCGGGCCAGCGTAGGCGCGGGGTTCCTGTTCCCGCTGTGCGGCACGATGCGCACCATGCCGGGCCTGCCCACCAGGCCAGTCTTCACGGACATTGACATAGACCTGGAAACCGGCAAGGTGCTGGGGCTGTCCTAGAGTCTTAGACCCCGTGCTATCGAGGCGGGGGGAGCAATGGCGCTCTCCCCGCCTAATTGAACATTTTAGAGATTGGAGGTTGGAGATTAGAGGTTGGAAGGTGACGATCCAACGTCCAACTTCCAGCAAAGGAGGAAACGCAAACGTGGAAAAGACAGTGTTGCACGTACCGAAGATGTACGCCGATCATCACGTCAAGGCTGTACGCGAGGCTTTGCTGCCCTTGGATGGCGTGGAGGAGGTCATGGCCAGCAGCGCGTTCAAGCGCGTCGTCGTTGGCTACGACTCGACCCGTCTGGAGCCGAGCGCGATAGAAGAGGCCCTTCGAGCAGCCGGCTATGGGCCAGGAGAGGACTGGGAAATCCCCAGCCCGCCTGAGGGCAAGGAGGACGATTCCGCCTGGTTCAAGACGATAGGGCGGGTAACCGAGACCAACGTACTCGACCTGAAAATGTCCGGAGACTTCCGCAAATATTAGTACTGGAAGTTAGAAGTTGGAAATTGGAAATTGGAAGTTGGATTCTGGTTTCTAGTTTATAGCTTTCGAAATGGAGGAGTTTGATAATGACCAATAATAAGACCATAGATCCAACCATCAAGACCATGTTGGAGTTTGCCGAGGCCGAGGGCATTTCCACTGCCTTCTCTCGCGCCGCAGCAATGAAGCCGTGCCCCATCGGAAGCAAGGGGGCTTGCTGCAGTAACTGCTCCATGGGCCCCTGCCGCCTGGTGAAGGAGGGCCAAACGGGGATCTGTGGGGCTACTAAGGAGACGGTCGCCGCCCGCAACTTTGCTCGCATGATAGCCGCCGGCGCCGCTGCCCACTCCGACCATGGCCGCGGCATGGCCCTGACGCTCCTGGCCGCCGCCGAGGGCGAGTCCCCGGATTACGAGATCCGCGATGTGAACAAGCTCCTGGAGGTGGCGGGGCTGCTGGGGGTAGCTACTCAAGGCCGGGAGACCCTGGAAATCGCCCAGGAAGTAGCGGAGAAGGCCCTGGCCGAATTCGGCCGGCAGACGGGGGAGTTGGTCTACCTCCAACGCGCCCCGAAGAAGCGGCAGGAGATTTGGCGCAAGCTTGACATCGCCCCCCGGGGGATAGATCGGGAAGTGGTGGACATCATGCACCGCACCCACGTGGGGAATGACCAGGACTACGACAACATCCTGATGGCTGGGCTACGAAATGCCCTGGCCGATGGCTGGGGCGGTTCGATGCTGTCCACCGACATCACCGATATTCTGTTTGGCTCCCCTGTCCCTCTGGTGGCTCAGGCCAACATGGGGGCCCTGAGCGAGGATGAGGTGAACATCGTCGTCCACGGCCACGAGCCGACTCTTTCGGAGTTGATTCTGGTGGCGGTGAACGATCCGGAGATGATCGAATACGCCAAGAGCAAAGGGGCCAAGGGCATCACCCTGGCGGGCATCTGCTGCACGGCCAACGAGACGCTGATGCGCCAGGGAGTGCCCACCGTCGGCAACTTCCTGAGCCAGGAGCTGGCCATTATGACCGGCGCCATTGAGCTTATGGTGGTTGACATCCAGTGCATCATGCAGGCCCTGGCTCCCCTGGCTGACCAGTTCCACACCACCCTGGTCACCACTTCTCCCAAGGCGCGCATCGAAGGGGCCACTCACATCGAGTTCGACGAGCATCGCGCCCTGGAGATCGCCAAACAGATTGTCAAGATGGGGATTGATAACTTCCCCAACCGTAAGGAGACGCGCATCCCGAAGGAGGTCAGCCAGTTGATAGCCGGCTTCTCCCACGAGTATATCAACTACGCTTTGGGCGGTTTCTATCGTGGCTCCTTCCGCCCGCTGAACGACGCCGTGGTGCAGGGGAGGCTGCGGGGGGTGGCGGGAGTGGTGGGCTGCAACAATCCCCGCACCTGCCATGACTACTCTCACGAGTACATCACGCGCAAGCTGATCGAGAACGACGTGCTGGTGGTGATGACCGGTTGCGGAGCCATCGCCTGCGCCAAGTATGGGCTTCTGTCGCCAGAGGCGGCCCAGTACGCTGGCCCTGGACTGCGCGAAATCTGCGAGACGGTGGGCATCCCGCCAGTGCTGCACGTTGGCAGTTGCGTGGACAACACCCGCATCCTCACCACCCTCAGCCAGATGGCTACCGAAGGCGGGCTGGGCGAGGACATCTCCGACATCCCGGTGGTGGGATTCGCCCCGGAGTGGATGAGCGAGAAGGCCATCTCCATCGGCTGCTACTTCGTCGGCTCCGGCGTGTACACCATCTTCTGCAGCGAATCGCCAGTGGCCAACAGCCCCGTGGTGGATCGCTTCATCAGCGGGGACTGGGAGGAGCGGGTCGGCGGCAAGCTGGAGTTCATCCCCGATCCCGACGAGGCCGTCAGGAAGGCCCTGGAGCACATTGACAAGAAGCGAGCGGCCTTGGGCCTGGTGGAGTACGACCCCACCCGCTTCGGCCAGAGCGGCGACAGGCTGATGCTTCAGTTCATAGAGGCTATGGAGAGGGGCGAGGAAGTGAGCCTTTACAGCGCCAAGATCCCCTCTGTGGTGCGTTAACTGACGGCAAATTGGGAAACTGGGAAACTGGTAGATTGGTACATTGGGACCAATCTGCCAATTTACCAGCCTACAAGCAATGCGTAGATTTTTAAGGAGGAAAGTGTCCCATGTCCAAATATATCGCCACCGCCGCCATCCGCGGCGCTAACCGTATCGTCAAAGAGGCCGACGATCTGCTGCAGAAGGCCCTGAAAGAACTAGGGCCTGACGCGCCGATTCAATTCCCGAACACCGCGTACTACCTCCCCGTTATCCTGGGCTTCACTGGCCTGGAGGTGAGCAAGATCGGCGATCTCCCTCCCGTCATTGAGCGGGCCAGGATGCTGCTGCACCCTCAGCCTGAGGGTAGCGTTTGGCTGCCCTATCTGGGTGAAACCCTCGACTGCGGGGTGGCCACGCTCTTTGCAGAGGAGGCCATCGAGGGCATCCGTTTCGCCTACGGCCAGCAGCCAGAGCCAATGCCTGGCTTGCAGCTCACTGGCACCAGCTTCACCAGCCCCGACGCGGGGGGGGAGGAGGCAGGCGGCTACGTCAATGGCCCCATTGATGACATCCAACTGCGCTCCTGGGGCATCCAACTGGTGGACGGGCGGATGCCTGGCTTCGCTGCCATCATCGGTGCCGCCAAGAGCAACGAGGCAGCCGTGCAGATCATCCGCGAACTACAGCAGCGTAACATCCTCATTTTCCTCTCTGGCAACGTCGACGGACGGAGCATCATTCATCAGTTGATGGAAGAGGGTGTCGAAATGGGCTACGATACCTACATCGTACCCTTCGGCACCGATACCATCTCCACTATCTATGCCCTGGGCTTCGCCACCCGTGCGGCCTTGACCTTTGGGGGCATGAAAGGTGGTCAGGCGCGAGATATCTTGCTCTACAACAAGTTCCGTTGCTTTGCCTTCGCGCTGGCTCTGGGTGAGGTGGATGATCTGAAATACGCCACTGCCGCGGGCGCCCTCAACTACGGCTTCCCCGTCATCGCCGACACCGTCATCCCCCAAATACTGCCCACCGGCGTCACCCGGTACGAACACGTCATCTCCATGCCCTTCGACGACATTGAGGGGGAGACGGATGCCGAGAAGGCCAAGCGACTGGTGCAGCGCTGCATCGAGGTGCGCGGTATCAAGTTGAAGATCACCGAGGTGCCCATCCCTGTGCCTTATGGCAGCGCTTTCGAGGGGGAGCGGGTACGCCGGGCCGACATGAGGGTTGAGTTCGGCGGCAAGTATTCCCGCGCCTTCGAGTATCTGAAGATGAACCCCATGGACGAGGTGGAGGACGGCAAGATCGAGGTCGTCGGCCCCGGCTTCGAGGACATCGAAGAGGGTGGCTACATGGACCTGGGGATCATCGTCGAGGTGGCTGGGCGGAAGATGCAGGATGACTTCGAGCCTGTGCTGGAGCGGCAGATTCACTACTTCGTCAACGGTGCGTCGGGCATCCAGCACATCGGCCAGCGCGACATCGCCTGGATCCGTCTCAGCAAGACTGCCGCCGAGAAGGGGTTCACTCTGAAGCACTTCGGCGAGATCCTCCACGCCCGTTTCCAGGCTGATTTCGGAGCCATTGTGGACAAAGTACAGGTCACCATCGTCACCGATCCTGAGCTGTATGCTCAGTGGCTGGAGAAGGCCCGCGCGGCCTACGACTTCCGTAACAAGCGACTGGCCGAGATGACTGACGAGAGCGTGGATACTTTCTATAGCTGCACTCTTTGCCAGAGCTTCGCCCCCGATCACGTCTGCGTGGTCAGCCCAGAGCGACTGGGGCTTTGCGGCGCTTACAACTGGCTGGACTGCAAGGCTTCCTACCGGATCAACCCCACCGGGCCAAACCAGCCCATTCTAAAAGGCGCGGCCATAGATCCTTTCAAGGGCTATTTCGAGGGAATCAACGACTATGCAAAAGTAGGTTCCCATGGGTCGGTGGAAGAAGTAGCGATGTATTCTGCCATAGAGAACCCGATGACAGCTTGCGGATGCTTTGAGTGCATCATGATGATCATCCCAGAGGCCAATGGCTTCATGATCGTCTCCCGCGAGGACCCAAGCATGACCCCGGCGGGGATGACTTTCTCCACCCTGGCTGGCATGTGCGGGGGCGGCATTCAAACCCCTGGGGTGATGGGGCACGGGAAGTTCTTCGTCGTTAGCAACAAGTTCGTCCGCGCCGATGGGGGGCTCAAACGGATCGTCTGGATGTCCAGCTTCCTTAAAGAATCCATGTCCGAGGAGTTGAAGGCTGCTGCCGAACGAGAGGGCGATCCTGACCTGGTAGATAAGATCGCCGACGAGCGAGTGGCTACCACCGTGGAGGAGCTTCTGCCCTTCCTGGAGGAGAAGGGACATCCAGCTTTGACCATGCCGCCGTTGTTCTAGGGAATTAGAAATTAGAAATTAGAGATTGGAGATTAGAGGTTGGACAGTCTGACAATCCAACATCCAACTTCCAACTTCCAACTTCCAACTTCCGGCAAAGGAGGATATAACGAGGATGCCTGTCACAGTAGAGATACCCACGGAGAAATGGAAGGGTTCGGTGCGAGAGGTCACCCTGGGCGCTACCGCCGAGCAAGGGGGGACACGAGCCAAGACGGTCACCGTTGGCGGTGAGACCACCCTTCCTTTCTTGCACTTCGAGGGCAAGATGCCCAACCCGCCCGTCATCGCCATCGAAATCCAGGACCATTATCCCGAAGACTGGTCGCCCCTTCTCAAAGAGGCCTGGGGCGACGCGCTCAACGATCCAGCACCCTGGGCCGAGAAAGCGGAGGGATATGGCGCCGACATCATCATGCTGAAGCTGAGGGGCGCTGATAGCGAGGGCCACGAGACCACTCCCGAAGAAGCGGCCGCCACAGTCAAAAAAGTGCTGGCGGCGACGGGGCTCCCCTTGATCGTGCGCGGGCCCGGCCAGGCCGAGCTGGACAACGAGCTTTTGGTGGCCGTGGCCGAGGCTGCCCAGAGCGAGCGCATAGTGCTGGGCCTGTGCGAGGACAAGAACTACCGCACCATCGTCGCGGCCGCGATGGCTCACGACCAACTGGTCATCTCCAGCACCCCGATGGACGTGAACCTGTCCAAACAGCTAACCATCCTGATCAGCGACATGGCCCTTCCCCAGGATCGCATCCTGATGGATCCCACCACTGGGGCCTTGGGCTACGGGATCGAATACGGCTATTCGGTCATGGAGAGGCTGCGCATAGCCGCCCTCAGCGGCGACGCCATGACCCAGCAACCCATGATCTGCTTCGTGGGCGAGGAGTCCTGGCGGCAGAAAGAATCCAGGACGGGCGAGGGCGTGCCGGAGGCCTGGGGCGACTGGGCCAAGCGAGGAGTCACCTGGGAGGCAATGACGGCCACCACTCTCCTCCAAACCGGCGCCGATATCGTTACCATACGCCACCCTGAGACAGTGGAGATCGTCAAGGGTTTCATTGAGAAGCTGATGGAGAAGCAATGAGTTCCCAGGAGGCGCTATCGTAGGAACTCGTAGGAGCTTGTAGGAGGGCGGCGATGAAAAAGGGATGATTGGGAGGAAGTTTCACAAGAATGTAACCAGCCCGTGACTTCTTTCTACCGCCAGTCCAAGTTCCAGAGCGGTCATATGCATGGGCGCATTGGCGACACTGACCCGTGAAATTTTCTGCGTAAGTTGTATAGACTGGGACTACTCGGATGCTGCCGCCGCAGAAAAGGCCGCCGCAGCGCACCGGAACCATCCGGGTACCATCTTCGATGTGCTCCTCGTTCCAGTAAATGATGCTGCCGTTAGGAAGAGTTTGAGGAATTGTCAGGCTGACTTTGCGCCTGCGGAAGTGAGCACAGTCTGGACATAGGCCGGTGAAATCGGGTTGTGCTCCGACTGCATTGATGACACGCTCCTCGCCACAGTCTCCACAGCGAACTGGAACATAGTAGCGGCCATCCTCGGCAAATCGGCGCGACCAGAAGATGATACTGCCGTTTGATAAATGCTCATCGTTGATTCTTTTTTTCCCTTGGACCATTGTGGTTGCTCCTCTCCTCGCCGACTTGTGACGCGAAATGCTGCCGGTGAGCAAAATCAGAAATGTGGTTTTCAGAGGAACTGACGGACTTCTTGTATATATAGCACAAACTTTCTAGTATGTCAAGCAGAGGAGGTTAGAGAAATGGCTCTCACCGGATTGCAGATTTATAAGATGTTGCCCCGCACGAATTGTCGTGAATGTAACTTCCCAACTTGTCTCGCCTTCGCGATGAAACTGGCGGCCAAGCAGGCGGAACTGGCGGCCTGCCCCTACGTATCTGACGAGGCGCGAGAGTCCCTGGCTGCCGCAGCGGCTCCTCCCATCCGCCTGATCACTATCTCCAGCGATGGCAGAAAGATCGAGGTGGGCAACGAGACGGTGATGTTCCGCCACGAGAAAACCTTCTACCACGAGCCGGGGCTACTAGTGCGGGTCAAAGACACCCAACCGCTGGAGGAGTTCGAGGAGGTCGTTACAAAAGCGGCCAGCTACTCTGTGGAGCGGGTGGGGATGGAGTTGAGCGTCAGCGGCTTCGCCGTGGAGAACGCTTCTGGGGACCCCGTGCTGTTCGCCGAGCGCGTCGAGGCCCTGAAGGCTATAGCGAATCTGCCCCTCGTTCTGATCTCCAATGACCCTGCAGCCCTGGAAGCTGCTGTGGCTAAGCTTGAGGGGGCGGTCCCTCTGCTCTACGCCGCCGACCAGGACAACTGGCAGGCCATGGCCGAGCTGGCCAAGAAGCACAAACTGCCCCTGGCCGTGCGTGGGGAGGGCGATCCTTCGACAAGCTCAGGACACCGCCTCACCGCCCTGGCCAACCTGGTCGAGCAGGTGAAACAGGCCGGCGTGGAGGACATCGTCCTCGATCCGGGGGCGAGAGAGCCCGTGGATACCTTGGTTAACCTGACCCAGCTTCGCCGCCTGGCATTGAAGAAGAACTTCCGTTTGCTGGGTTATCCAATCATCACCTTCCCCGGCGAGGGGGCCGCGTCAGAGGCCGAGGAGGTGGCCCTCGCCGCCCAGCACATCGCCAAGTACGGCGGTCTCATCGTCCTCGACCACTTCGATCCAGCCACCATGTACTCCCTGCTGACCTTGCGGCTGAACATCTACACCGATCCCCAGAAGCCCATCCAGATGGAGCCGGGAGTCTACGAGTTCGGCGAGCCGACGGCAGATTCGCCTCTCCTGACCACCACCAACTTCTCGCTGACTTACTTCAGCGTGGCGGGTGAGGTAGAGAGCTCAGGGATCCCATGCTGGCTGTTGGTCTGTGATTCGGAGGGCATGAGCGTGCTCACCGCCTGGGCGGCGGGCAACTTCGACGCCGAGGTCATAACCAAGATGGTCAAGCAGTTCAACGTGGGGGATAAGATCTCTCACCGCAAGATCGTTATCCCCGGTTTCGTGGCCGTCATCTCCGGCGAACTGGAGGACGAGCTGTCTGGCTGGGAGGTGCTGGTTGGCCCGCGCGAAGCCGTTGATATCCCGGCCTATCTGAAGCTTTGGCAGAATTAGGCGGTCGGATAGTCAGGAGCAACGGATAGGCAGCGGATAAGCGGATAAGCGGATGCAAGAAGCCCACATCCGCTTATCCGTTGTTTATCCGCTGCGTCAAGAGGTACATTGCGTGCTGCATTTCATATCTCCCCATCTGGCCATAAACTATTTCCTCCTGGCTTTCCTCACTATCGTGGGGGCTTTGCAGTTCGTTGCCGCCCGTCACAGACTGGTTGGCCTTACCTTGATAGGAAGTGCCAGGAAGCCTGCCTGGGGTTACCTGTTGGCCATAGTCCTCATCGTGGGAGGCTTCGTTTGGTTCTTCGCCGCTACACCGGAAGTCTTCGACCCCGGCCTGGCCGGATTCGAACTGGTGCTCCTCTTTGGGGCGGCCGTGGTTTGCGCCGTGGCCGTCACGCTGCTCGTTTCCTCTGTTTTCCACGGGATCCAACATCGAGAGAGGTCTGATCTGAAGGCCGATGGTCGCCTTCGTCGCGAAGCTGTCTCCTGGCAACAATTGCGGGGAACGCTCTACCTGTCAGAAGACGCGGGCGAGCCCAGGGCAGCCATCTGTGCCCTGCCCAGCCCTTCCGAAGGAACCCTCTCCCCGCATCCCATAGTGGCCGACCTGGTTGATGAAGGCTTCATCGTCCTGGCCATAGATTGGGGCCCAGAAAAGGAGATTCGTTATCCCGCGATGCTGGGTCTACTGCCCAGCGCGGTGGCCTATCTGACGCGGCGGGATGAGGTCAACCCTGAGCGCATCGGCGTGCTGGGAATGGGCCTGGGTGGCGATCTGGCCATCCGGTCTGCCGGGACCGATCAACAGATCGTGGCGGTGCTGGCTCTGGCTCCTTTCCTAATCCAGGCCAATACCAGGCCGGGGCTGAGCATCCTGAAGGAAATGTCCTACCTGGAGGCCCTCCGCTGGGCCGGTTTTCGGAAGCGAGGAGAACTGGTGGCTGAGTTGGCCCCGCTGGATTCGATCAGTAAATTAGGTGACCGTCCGTGGCTTCTGATTTATGGCGACCAGGACGACATAACCTCCGTCAAGATGGCCCGCGTAACCGTCGGTGAGGAAATGGCGCGAGGCAGTCTGAAATCACTGCCCGGAGAGGGACACCTCAGCTTGCCTCGTAGTCCAGCAACATCCGCCCTGGTGGCCCGTTGGTTCAAAGAGAATCTGTAACATGTCTTTCGATCTTCAGTTGTTTCAGTTGATCAATAACCTGGCTGGCCATAATGCTCTTCTGGATGGCCTGGTGCGCTTGTTGGTCAACGAGTATTTTCTGACTACGATAATGTCTTTGATCCTGGTGATCTTCTGGTTCGAAGGCCAGGATCGGGACCAAAGGGAACGAAATCAAAGGGCCATACTCCATGCTCTCATAACATTGTTTGTCGCTAACATCATCTTGAAGCTGTGCAATCTGGTCTACTTTCGCCCGCGCCCCTTCGACAGCCACGAAGTCAATCTGCTCTTCTATCACCCCACGGATTCATCCTTTCCCAGCAACTCCGCCGTTGTTGGGTTTTCCGTGGCTACCGCCTTATGGCTATACAATCGCCGGCTAGGGGCTTTGCTCCTCGTGCTGGCCACGCTGTTTGGTCTGTCCCGCATCTACTGCGGCGTGCATTACCCCTTGGACGTCATAGCTGGAGCGCTGCTCGGTGCTCTATCTGCCTACCTCGTGGTGAGGAAAGGCGGCTTCGTTGATCCCGTGATAAACCTGATAATCAGGATGGGGCGTAGACTCTACCTGGCCTAGCCTCAGCAAATCCCAGCGGAGGTGCCTCCCACTGAAATCGGGAGGCGACCGCGTGCTTCTGACCGAGATCGCGGTCGGGCCTTGACTTTTCGCCTTCTCGATAGTATCATTTAGTACGATGAACAAACCGAAAGACACGTACCACGTCACTCTCAAGCCCTCGGGCAATCGAATAGAGGTCGAAGCCGGCGCACTGCTGTCCGATGCCATCGAAGGGGCCGGGCTGGAACTCAACCTGCCCTGCGGCGGCCAGGGACGCTGTGGGCGCTGCAAAGTGGTGGTCGAAGAAGGACAGGTCAAGCGTCGCTCCATCAGCCGCCTCTCCCAAACGGAGCTGGAGCAGGGCTACGCTCTGGCCTGCCAGACCGTCGTCCAGAGCGATCTGACGGTCTTCATACCGCCGCAGGAGGTGATCCTTCGCAATCTGCCCAGCGAGAAGGAGGCCAAGAAGGTCATCACTCTGCCGGTGGAATGTGACTGGCGGAAGAACCCCGTCCGCTCCTTCTACCTGGAGATCGAGCCGCCCAGCCTGGCTGATAACACCACCGACTTCGAGCGTCTCAAGAGAGAGTTGGCCCGTCAGCACGGCATCAGAGGGCTGGTGGCCGACCTGCCCATGATCAAGAAGCTGGCCCGCACCCTGCGGGATGCCGACTGGCGGGTGACCGCCGTCCTGGATATGGGCACCTGGGCCTCCCCCGATGGGCCTCCTCGTCTCATTGACCTGCGTCCCGGCGACCGCACGGCGAGCTCCTGGGCCCTGGCGGTGGACATCGGCACCACCTCCAACGTGGTCTACCTGGTGAACCTCTTAACCAGCGAGGTGGTGGACACGGCCGCGGAATACAACGCCCAGATCTCCTGTGGTGAGGACATCATCTCCCGCATCATCTACGCCACCAAGCAGGAGGGGGGGCTGGGCCATTTGCAGCGCCTGGTGGTGCAGACCATAAACGGACGCATAGAGGAGCTGGTTGAGCGCAACGGGATAGACGCGGCGGAGATTGACAAGATGACGGTGGCCGGCAACCCCACCATGATCCACCTCTTCCTGGGCCTCTGGCCGGAGTCCATCCGCCTGGAACCCTACGTACCCACCGTCAACCACCCCCTGCCCGTGAAGGCGTATGAACTAGGGCTGCATATCAATCCCGAAGCCACGGTAGACTGCCTGCCCGGCGTGGGCGCTTACGTGGGAGCTGACACTACGGCTGGTGTTCTCGGCTCCCTCATGTATCAGACAGAGGAGTTGACTCTGTTCATTGATGTGGGCACCAATGGCGAGATAGTGTTAGGCAACTTTGATTGGCTTCTGTCCTGCGCCTGTTCGGCTGGGCCAGCCTTCGAGGGTGCCGGGGTGCAGTCAGGGATGAGGGCCACCATGGGAGCCATCGAAGAAGTTTGGATCAACACCCAAACCTACGAACCTACGCTCCGAGTCATTGGCGACGTGCCTCCACGGGGCATCTGCGGCTCAGGGATGATCTCGCTGCTGGCGGAGATGTTCATCACCGGGGTCATTGACAAGGGCGGCAAGATCAATCAAAGTCTGGACACCCCGAGGGTGCGCATTGGTGAACACGGCCCTGAGTACGTGGTCGCCTGGGCCGACGCTCCCCCTCTTTCCCCCCCAAAGCGGTGTCCTGAGCTTGTCGAAGGGTTGGGGGGGATGAAGGGGGGGCGCAGGGACGTGGTGATAACCGAGGTGGACATCGCCAACCTGATCCGAGCTAAGGCGGCTATTTACGCTGGTTTCTCGGTGTTGACCCGCAGCGTGGGGCTGGAGTTGGCCGAGGTGGAGCAGGTGCTCATCGGCGGCGCCTTTGGC
>SDBU01006963.1_pt1 | contig 13174 bp, 30 predicted proteins | sample 2277071 | NCBI WGS metagenome assembly SDBU01 (sample SAMN10397929, study PRJNA504765) | marine sediment metagenome | isolation source: marine sediment core GS08_GC12, 126 cmbsf | place: Arctic Ocean: Gakkel Ridge, Loki's castle | collected 2008 | reverse complement strand
AGGTCAGAGGCTAGATTGTTAGGAAAGAATAATTAGTATCTAACTTCTAAGCTCTGGGATGAGATTATAGCTCATGAGGAAAGGTCAGCAGAAAGGGGATATAGATATCCATGATCCCGGATGCTTTAAAAGTGGAAAGGTTTACTGCTTTTATCTGGGGTGTAAACTGCATAAGTGGTGCAAACCAAAAACTGGAGTGGAGTGAGAATGGGAGGAGATAAGGTTCCTACTTTGCTTGACCCTCTAGTTGAGTGGTTCGAGACTCAGAAGAAAGAAAAGGCGAAAAAGCTTGAAGATAAAAAAGCATGAGTATGCTATCCTTGGTTGGTGGTGTACTATACTTAATCAACGATGTGATCTCGGTGGCAACTGCTCAGGCTGTGAACACGCTCATCTTCAAAAGGAGAAAGAGGAGATAGGTGATGTCTGATAATAAAGAGTTCCTGAGAATGGTAGAAAGACTCATGAAAAGACATCTTCCTAATATAGTTGGTTATGGAGGTAAGATCAAACAGGTTAATGTTTACTTCGAGAGTGAAGTAACAGTTGAGATTAAAGAGGATAGTGAATTAGCATATTGTTAGGAGATGAAAAAAGGATGAGTGAAGTATCTTATAAAGAGCTCTCAAACTATGAACAGATGAGAGTTAAACATGGAGCTAAGGCTTTGTGTAAAGCTATAATTTTTCTTCAGAATACTAATAATATGAGGATTGTATTCAGAGAAGAATTAGCATCTATATCTGAAGCATTAGCTTCAATAGAAGAAAAAACAGGTGAAGAAGTAAGATGAAAGGTTATTATATAGTTGGATGTCACTATGAACATGGATATCATGAAGAAGTCTTTGAGTTCTTTAGACTTGGAGATGAACACGAGCTTACGAAAAAATTGGTGCAGTTAATGAGAGGTGTTGGAAAGGGACAGTTCGGATTCAGAGAAGAAGAGCTCCATGTGATAAAAGGTTCTGAGATATCCTTTACAACTGAGAAGGAAATTGTAAAAATAGTCGAGTTAGGAGATGAAAGAAGATGAAAGAGTTTTGGTACGAGAATCTTGAAACTTACTTGAACAAAGCTGATCAATATGATAATCCTAAGCAGATTAAAATGTTCTCAGTGAACACGATTAGTGGAGGTCTCACAGAGGTCTTGGCTGTTACCTACATGAGAACTGCTCTTATGGGAATACAGGCAAAGTTGACCTCGAAGTCTGAAGTTGATGCCTTTACAACCTCACTTATAGAACATGATCATGCTAGAGGAGTGATTCTGGAAGTTGGTAAGCTCAGCTGATAAGATGGAAGAGATAGTTAAGCTCATAAGAGATCTTGATGGTCTTGATGTGCAGGCTTGGGAAGAGTTAACAAGAGGTCGTGAAGGAGAGCGAGCTGGTGAGCTTGCAACAGCGTCTGATGAAGCTATGAATGAAGCTCATAGTATGCTTGCTGCAATCTTACCACTAATGAAAGTTATTAGACTTATGATTGCATCTGAATCACTTACTCCTCTTATGAGAACTATGGTTGTAAGAAGTCTGATACCAAAGCTTTTAACACTACTTAATCCACTCGAAGTATCAGGTGTACTCATGTCTGTAATGCACGATGTCTTTGATAAAGCTAAACCTACAGGAGCTATACCGATGATGATTGTAGGTGTTCCAAACCTCCAAGAAAGAGAAGATGAAAGTAGGATGGTAGCATAGTGCCTTCAGGTTATAAGAATCCTGAACCTTGTCCTATATGTGAAGTCAAGATAGAACCAACTCAAAATGGACTGTTTCACTGTAACACTCATGGTTGTAAGGTATCACACTTCAGAAAAGATCGTTTTGGTAGAGTCTATGATATAGTTTATTGCGGAGATGTCGAGGAGGAAAGAGTAGTTGCAGACCTTTGAGGACGCCAATCCTTTACTTGCACTACTCCCTTCTATAAGCCTATCCTCGGTAGGAAGGTCGTGGGAAACTACGGAAGCTCTGCGGGGCTTGAAAGTGATCCATCGGGGGAAAGAAAAATAGCTGAAGATATAGGAATAGTTTTTACACCTGAAGAGGCTGTGGAAGCTACTAAGGACTTCGAAGGATACATCGTAGATGCAGAGTACGGAATGAACCCTCTAGGACATACTGGAAGACCAGACATAGAGCAGAGGGAGCAGCTTTGCATACAGATACGGACAGAGACTTACGAGAAGGACCAGCTGGAGTGGTTCGCTCCCAGCAAAGTGAAGTTAACCAAGTGGCATTACTTCCTTTTGGGACTGAACAAGACTGGTGCTCTCAAGGATACTGATAGTGCAGGAAAGACGGCACAGAAGAAGATGGCAAACTTTGCGAAGTCCCTCATCGGAATGAACTTCCGATGGCTTGAGAGGATGAACCTAGAATCCGCTGGGTCAACTCCACTCAAGAGGTTGCTTCTTCCTGAGACATATCTCGGGAAAGTCGAGGTAGTGAAAGCTGAGGAAATCGAGTCTGAAGACGTAACACTGGAGTAGGTGTAGCAATCTATGGTTGAATACTGTCTATGTCGTCCTGCTAACCAGCATCAGGAGATAATGACGAAAGTTGAAAAACTCGGAGCTTCGGATCATCCATACAGCTTTCGCATCTATACTGATTCTGGAACAAGAAACTACGATGCCTACGAGTGTAAGCATTGTGGGCGACTTCAACTTTTCAGAGTACAAACTATATCAGATGAGCAGGAAAAACTGGTGAGTCCATAGTGTTTACGATAATCGACCCGACTCGTGTACTTCTAGATAAAGGTCGAGGTATCGGAATAACTACTATGGATGACATAGAGTTCACTGACTACAATAGACTGAGATGGAACGAGTTCATAGAGTTCACACTACTAGACGAAATGAAGACAAAGGAAAGACGATTCAGTAGAGCTAACACCAAGTGTGTAAAAACACTACTAGACCTTTTCTGCATGGATACTGGAGATACTTTTGTACACTATGACAACGAACAGAACCCACTAATATTTGAGCTTGATGATAACTATGTTATACTGATGGCTCAGTATGGAGTACCTATAAAGAAAGGTGGTAAACAGTGACAGACAAACTTCCAATAGTGACAGAAATCATAGGTGAAGCATCTACTGGTAAGACTCATACCTCCCTCCTTTTTTCTAATCCAGCTTTGGCTGATCTCACACTAAGAGGTAAGTCAAAGATTAACATACAGAGACTTTATCCTGAAGATTGGAAGGATAGATACTTCAGGATAAAGTCATATAATGATTTAAAAGTTGCGATAAAGAAAGCTCGTGAAGATAAACGAGCTACGTTTATTATAGAAACAGGTTCAGATTTGAGACTTCTATTAGGGGAAGCTCATCTGGAGAACATTCAAAAACGAAGTTCAGGTCGGGAAGCACTTGGCACTTATGAATGGAAACAAGTCAATAAGTGGTTCCATGAGATGGTAGAGTATCTCGTTGAAACTCATCAGATGAACTTCGTAATAACAGCGGAAATGAAAGACCAGTGGAAGAATAAGACAAGAACAGGGGTACGTGCTAGAGATGGCTATCCCAAAACAAACTTCTACTGTGATCTCAGATTATATTTAAAGATAGAAAAAGAATCTACTGGAGACGATCCAGTAGTCGTGGTGAAGAAGAGGGTTGCTATGATAGCAAAGAATGGACTCGTGGACTCTACTTCTCCAGAATGGGTAAGCAAGATTATACTTCCACGAGATAACGATCCAAAGGAGCTTAAGACGTTCCGTCTAATCATGGAACTGACTCAGCTCCCAGAAGATATGTGGGTAATGTAAGTGAGTGACGAAAAGAAGTTATCTTTAACGAGGGAAGAGGTAGATCTCTTTTATTGGATGGCAGGATACTCAGCCAACAATATTCCTACTATCTATAAAGAAGCCTATGACTCGTTGATGAGAAAACTGAGCGGTGTCAAGTAAGATGGAAACCGAAAAGGTTAAAGCATTTAAGCTACATCCTGACTTCTTCTGTATAAAGACAGGAGTATGCGATAGGATATACATCTGTATTAATCCTAGAGAACTATTTAATCCAGTATGTCCACATCTACTAGTTAGGTCTCCTAGTAGAGGGTTATATGAAGATATTAACATAGTGGAGAAAAAAGTATGATAGAATTTGAGATAGATGCGTTTCTCTTCTCAAGAGCACTAGATGCTGTTTCTACTATTAGTAAAGAACCAGCTATAATCTTCGAGCCTGCAGGGATGTCAATAATAGCTACAAGAGGTGATCAGGTGGTTCTCCTTCAGCTGAGTATAATGGCATCTGAGTTTGAAGTCTTTGATGTGGGAGAAAAGAGAAGTAAGATATGCTTCAATGTTGATGCACTAATGAAGTATATGAGAGGAGTGAAAGGAAGTGCTATGTTATCTGTAGAGTCACATCAGATTTCTCTTATGCTTCCTTCGAAGTATGGGTTCAAGACTTTTGATACTCCTCTACTTGTAGAGCTTCCATCAACACTAGTTCCAAAGGAATTAAAAGGCTACGACTCATTCTGCAAGATTGAAATTGGATCACTACAAGAAGCAATAAGAGATGCTGGAATACTTGACTCGGAGTACCTACGATTTGAAGTGAATGATAACAACCTAGATGCCATTATAAAAGGAGATAAAGGAACTGCTAGGAATAGTATCGAGGAAGGTAAGGGTATATTGAAAAGTCAATTCAATACAAATGTAAAGTTTTCAGTTGTGACTGTGAACTTTGCTGAGGCAGTAAATGCTGGGAAAGCTTTTACCAACATAATAAAGATGAGTTTTTCATCACAACTAATGCCTCAAAGGTTTGAGTTCCAAGTTCCATTCGATGGAAAACTTTTAACTTATCTAGCACCCCTCGTAGATCCGGCGGCTGAGTAAAATGGTAGAATCTTGTATAGACCTGAAGTGTAGGGATTGTAACTGGCACGTTATCAAAACAACTAAGCTCAACTGCAACCATGAAGATAGACTCGGACTTGGCAGAGCAAAGCTCGTAGGAGTTGTAGAGGAAGAACTAAGTGAAGGTGAATCAAGTATCACTTAGAAAATACTATCAAGGAGAAGAGGCAAAGTCAAAACGAGAGTCAGGAAGGACTCCTGTTAAACCTGTGAAGAAATACTGCTGGAAGATGGAGACAACAGTAAGATTCTTTGATGGGAAGTGTATGCTTGAAGGTTGTCTCCATAGAAAGGCAGAAGGATGCCTACAGGTGATGTAATATGTCTGAGATTCCTTTTAGACCCCCCTCGCTTTCACCTAAGCTTCAAGCTGCTTATGATTTCGTGAAGTCGGAGTATCCAGAAAGGGTGTCTAGAAGAGAACTCGCAGATGGTATAGATATAAGCTACTATGCAGCCAAATACAGATTAGATAAGCTTGTCGATATAGGGAGACTTGAGGTTGAAAAAGATGTTAGATTGTGGGGAGTCTACAGAACTTGGGTTCTCGCCATCCTAACTTATATACACTACACAGTTGTCGGAACCCTTGATACTGGTAGTGAAACTCATCACCTAACAGCATCTTGTACTCTTGACTACGACGTTATGCTAGACGATGTAGAAGAGACGATACACTATAAGAACGCTGTTATAATGATAGATACTTGGTTCATTATGATGTTCAACGAGCATGAGATTAAGTTCAGTTCAGAGACAAGTAAAACTCTCAAGCGAACAGCAGACGAGCTCAGAGAAGCTAAAGAAAAGGTGACTGATATCGTCTATGACTGGTGGTGGTGGAGAACTGGAATCTCAGAGAATAAGGAATCCGACGAAGGATTCATTACTTGGGAAGAATCTATTCCACTAGGTGCTAGTGGAGGATGGTTCACCCCCGGAGGTAAGAGAAAAAGATGAGCTACGAAGAACAATATGGATACTACTGCGGAGACGACTGTGGTTACTGTCAGGTAGAAATTCTAGGCTGTAGTATTCAAGTAGAAAGAGACAAATATGACACTATGAACTATTGCCTATTCAGAAAGTGTCATTATGGAGAAGAACGCTACGATCTAGGAGGTTGTAGTATAGCATGGTCTGGTGAGACCTGTTATACACTTTATCCAGATGAAGGAGGTAATCATTCTACTAGATTCGCAGCATTTGATATTCACTTGAAGGAGGTGGAGTTGAACAATGAGTGGAAAAGAAGATAAGACGCAAGAGATGATCTATACCATCTTTGCTCCGACACCGCAAGATGAGATAGATACTAAAGGATTCGGAAACTGGCTGGAGAACACAGCCGAGAAGCTCCGTGACCACTATAAGAGTAAGAAGGTCTTTATCCATGTCTTTGGACTGACCGTTTATCTAATATCTCAGAGAGTTTCTACTGAGAAGATAGATCAGGTGGGATTCAATAGGTGGTTCGGTATTAGACGAAAGGAGCTTGCCGATTACTTTGGTGTAGACACTCGAAGCGTCTTCATTAAGGCTGTGTAGAAAATAGGAGTAAGACCTATACCCTTCAGACCTAAGCGAGCAAGGGGAATCGACCTAGATAGTGGTAAACATCTTCCACTATTCAAGGTGTTCTATAATGCTCGGATGCTAGGTAAAACAGGTGTGAAGATATGTAGGTCTCCTTCTCCTTTTAAGATAGGCTATCATGTTTCCTGTAATGAAGGTTTCACCGAGGACGAGGCTATGATGCTAGGCGACTGCAGAGGTAGAATCAAGTATTGGGAAGAACAAGAGTACACCTTCACCTTCATGAACAGACACAAAAAGACAGGACTGATTATAGGTCGAGAAGAGATTTATGATCCTTTATCCTTACCCTTTTGGAGTGTGTGGAGTAGATGATAACAGGTAGTGAATATCCTCCGGAGAATAATCCACTAAGTAGTCATAGTGACTGCTTATTCTATACTGGTAGAGCGTGTATAGAGTTAATTACTCTAGATGAAGAAAAACCTTGTGAGGAATGTATCTTCTATGAGTGGTGGTGGAGGGATAAGAAGAAAGAACTTCAAGCTAGATGGCTACGAGAAGGTATTGAGCTTATGGAAAAGCTCAGAAGTGGAGAGCTCATAGTATGAGTAAAAGACCACCAACTCAATCTAAGTTCTCCTTTGGAGAAGGAGAAGTTAAGATTGAGGTTCCAGAAATAAACCCAACCTTTAAGGTTGGAGATAAGATTAGGTTGAATCCTGAGTTTTCAAACGTAAAGGGAATCTACATAATAGATTCTATTCTATATGAGTGGGGAGAACCACTCTACATAATCTCAAAGAGTAAAGGAAAGGAAGCTCTTTCTCTTTTCAGTTATGATAAGGTGATGATAAAAGTTGGCTAATAGAACAATCCTCATCTGTGGAGATCGCTACTGGAAGGATGAGAAGATCATATTCTTATATGTAGGAACACTTCCTTCAGATACTAGAGTAATAACTGGAGGAGCTAACGGAGCCGATAAGATGGCAGAAAAGGCAAGAGTATGGCATGGTCTAGATGGTAAGGTTTACAACGCTAAGTGGCATATGTTTAAAAAGGCTGCTGGACCTATTAGAAATAGGACAATGTTAAAAGAAGAGAATCCCTATCTAGTTGTAGCTTTCCATGATAATATTACTACTAGTACAGGAACTAGAAGTATGCTTCTTATGGCTCGAAAGAAAGGCATCCAACGACAGTTAAGAAAGAGTGATGGTAGTGTTCAACGTGAGTTTAAACTATAAAATAGTAATAGGAAGCTCAGAAGATATGAGCGAGGTAGAAGATAATACTATTCAACTTGTAGTTACTTCGCCTCCATATCACGATCTAGTTATCTTTTCAGAAGGAGAAGAAGAAGGTTGGAAGAACGATCTCTCTAGAATAGAATCTGAAGATGAGTTCTTCAAGAGAATTGGTAAGGTCTGGAGAGAGTGTTTCAGAGTCACTAAGTATGGAGGCTATCTTGTTTGCGAATGGGAAGACAATCCAGTTGGAAGTCGAACTTACGGATATCCTAGGGAGATTTGTTATGCTGGACCTATGATTAAATCTATAGAAGATGCAGGATTTCACCTCATAAGCAGATGGTTCTGGAAGAAGTTTGAAGCAGGTGCTGTACTGACTAAGTTTCAGTATACACTCCATTCACATCTCACGAGTTCAGATCCAAGAGCTATCGCTAATATAGCCTACGTCTTTGTCTTTAAAAAGGGAAGAGGTAATCGTCCTAAGAAACTCGACTTCACTAAGGATGAGTGGACTATATGGTGTGATGGACTATGGAGAATTGAGAATCCTTCAACCTCAGCCGGAGGACTTTCTGCAGGAGCCATCTTCCCAGAAGAACTAGTTAGAAGATTAATCAAAATTTATTCATCTCCAGAAGAGGTAATCCTTGATCCTTTCCTAGGAACAGGAACTACAATGAAGGTTGCCTTTAGCTTGGACAGAAGTTGTATAGGATACGAGGTACTCGCAAGAATGCTACCCTACATAAAGAAGAAGGTATCCTATAGAAGTACGAAACTCTTCAGTAAAGTAGATTGGAGTATAAAGGTGAAAAAAGATGAGTAAACGAGAAATAGCTTTGGCTTTTCTACTCAGTTTAGATGAGGCTATATTAAAAGAAGTCCTATGGATTTCAACATTAATCACTGATCCACTGAGTCAAGAATTAATAAAAAAAGCTGCAGAGTGATCAAGATGTCTGTATATGGAGAAGGAGAATGTCTGCTTGAGATAGTAGAGGTGTGTAGGTTAGGAGATAAAGGAGTCATAGTTGATCCTGTATATTGTCTTGCCTGCGCTCTTATGTATCTAGCAGAGGTAGTAAAAGAAGCAACTAATATCTTTCCTAAAAAAGAAGAAGAAGATGAAACCGATGAGAGTAGATTGACCTGACTGATATAGATAAGGTTCTGGAAGCATTTCCAGCACCTAAGTTTAGGATGTATCAAAAGGAAACAATCATAACTATAAATGATGCTTTCGAGTCAGGTAAGAAAGTTGTACTACTTGAAGCTCCAACAGGTTCTGGAAAGTCAATACTCAATGCAACCTACTGTAGATTATGGAAATCCTTTTACTCGACACCTCAGCTTGCCTTGATAGACCAGATTCTTCAGGACAAGTACGCTGGAGATACTTTTGTTGAGATCAAAGGACGACAGAATTACTGGTGCTATTATGATCCTTCTGCAACTGTCGATATAGGAATGTGTAGAAGAATAACAGACTACGAGTGTGATAGACTTGCTGTCTGTCCTTACTATATGCAAAAAGCTGAGGCACTCGTAGCAGATGCAACCATCATGTCCTTTGCTTACTTTGTACTCGAAGGAAGAGTACAAACTGATTACTCCTTTGGGAACCGTGACTTACTAATACTTGATGAAGCTCACAGTCTAGACCAACACCTCATCAATCACATTGACTTAACTGTATCACCTTATACTTTACCATTTGAAACCTACGAAGATATTGGACCTCTTCTTTCTAGAGAACCAACGAGTCTCAACGAAGTCAGGGCACTTATTTTAACAATACTAGATGCTGTTGAAGGAGATAAGCAAGAACTTATCCAACTCAACTTACTTGGAGAAGAGCTCTCAAAAGACCAAGCCAGATCAAACAATAAACTTGAAACTTGGAAGATGAACGCAGAAAGATTCCTTGAAACTTGTGAGAAAACGGAGTGGGTCTGGAGCTCAGGTTGGACAAGTTATAAATCAATGAACTATAGAATACTCAAGGTTCAACCTCTATATGCTAGATTCTTTGCTGAGGACATGATCTGGAAGAGAGCAAACAGATTCATTGTCTCAAGTGCAATCTTTCCTAGTCCAAAAGATTTCGTAAAAGATGTTGGACTCGATATCTCCTTTAGAGGAAGTGAGATTAAGCATATCAAAGTTCCTAGTACCTTCCCTGTCGAGAACAGACCAATCATAGATGTTGTAAACGGTAAACTAACTTATAAGTATAAGAATGAGAATATGGGCTGGGCTATAAAGATTCTTGAAACTGTCCTAGATGATGAAGAAGGAAAGAACATAGCAGTTCACTGTGTAAGCTATAGTAATGCAGCTGAGATTGCAGACAGACTAGATGAAAGGTTCGGGGACAGATTAATTATTCAAACAGCTGAGACGAGAAAAGACGATCTTGAAGAGTTCCAGAATAATAGAGGTATGGTCTTTCTTTGTGTAGCCTTCACAGAAGGAGTGGACTGGATAGGAGATATGTGTGAGGCTCAAGTTCTCTTCAAAGTGCCTTATATGAACATCTCAGATAGAAGAGTAGCAAGGCGACTACAGAAGAAGGAGTGGAAGTGGTACAGACGTGAAGCTCTCAAACAAGTAGTTCAAGCTTATGGAAGAGCGGTTCGTTCTCCAGAAGACAAAGCTAAGTTCTACGTCATAGACGAAAGCTTTGTAGACCTCATGAAACGCACTAGAAGAGATTTACCGAGCTGGTTCGCTGAAGCACTCCCTCCAAAGTGGAAGAAGATGTTGGGAATCTAATGCCTATAATCGCTAGATGTAAAGGATGTAAGCATATACTCTACGACGGACCTTTCCATCTAAGGTCTGGTTCAAGAGGAATCAACCTTTCATCACCTAATGTTCCTAGACAGATCATAAAACTTCATAATGGAGAGTGTCCTAACTGTGAAAGGAAACTAGAAATGCCTACTGCAAAAAATATGAGAGTGTTACCTGCTCCTGGAGTTGACTATATAGGAAAGAAAAGATATGAATCTAGACGAAAGCATAATTGAACTACTCAGAAAGCACAAAGGAAGAGTAAGTAGAGGTAAGATATGGGAACATTTCGACAACTACAGTAAAGGTTATCTTCATGGTAGATTACAAGCTCTCAAGAGTAGTGGACTAATGGAAGAAGTCTGGGGATGGTATATACTTACTGAGAAAGGTAAGAAGGTTATTTTAGATGAGTAAAACAATAAAAGAGTGGTCTGAAGAGATCAAGAGACTCGTACTAGCAAAGTTTGACCCTTGGATAAGCTGGGAAACACTTCCAAAAGCTTGTACTTATCTTCATAGTGAAGTCTCAGAAATGTTCGAAGCTTGGAGAGATGATGATAGAGAACTAGTTGGAGAAGAACTAGCAGATATTGCAATAAGACTCTTTGATACTGCCAACTTTCTTGGATATGATCTTGAAGCTGAGATTGAAAAGAAAATGAAATATAACTGGACTAGACCACCTAGACATGGAAAGACTAACATATGACTTTAGCACCTAAGGTTCAAGGCAATGTACGAACTATACAAAAAACCAACCACAACCTCAAGAAGCTATTAGGAAGCAGTAACGAGGCATCTCCAGTAGCCGCAGTAGAGCTGAGACGCTATGAAACTAACAGACTGGAGCAACTCCCTGCTGGAGGACACTGTGTCCTTCAGGTGATGAAGCTCAGAACCCTGAGTGCTATAGCACCAAAAGGGAGTAAAAACCTGTGCAACTACTCTTCGGAGGATCACCCTCTCCTAGAAGAAGGAGAACCCACAGGTTAGTAGTGAGGCAATTCGAGCGCACTCATTACTATATTAGCCTTACCTCTTGCCTATCTATCTAAAAATTTTAACAGGCTCTTCTAGATGTAAAAGAGCTAGTAAGTATTGTACCTGTACCTCCATCAAGTCGAGTACCTTGAACAGATTACAGTCGAGTCCGCATGACCAGCACGGGATACTTTTAAAAGCTCTTCTAGATCTAGCAGAGCTTATAAGTGTTGTACCCGTAGCCCGTGCTGGTCGTGCTGCTCATGCGGACTGAACTGTAATCTGCAAAGAATGCGCTGCTTCAGAAGAACGTTTTTTTGTCTTAGAATCCCCTGACTGTCCTCATCTATTAATTCCAAGGCTCTTCCCAGGGAGCTTTAGAACGGGGATTCATTAGACGACGACAGACTAGAATACTCAGTATTGCCTACCTTTTGATTTAGTACCCACCCTCTACCCTCAGCGATACCTTTCATCTAGATTTTTCTCCTATTCTTCGCTCCAGACTACTGACTTTATATTTGGACAGAACTTTCTGTCCTTCTTATCTGGATAGTGTCTTATAATACAACTGGCTAGACTAAGTTGATGTTGACATTCTAAACTATAATCTTCACATAAGAGTAAAGTACACCACGCTTTATACCTTGCTTGTGCCTCAAGATATCTGAGCAGATTACCAGCTAGTCTATATTTAATCATCTCTGCTCTATACTTTTTGATTTCTTTTCTTCTTTCTTCTTCAGTCCAAGGACTCATAAAGCATCCTCTCCTGAGATTCCATTACTTCCATAGATTTCCATGAGTCGAAACTTGAGTGTAAGAAAATACTCTTTCCAGAGAAGTATAAGAGCTTCTTTGAACTCGTTTCCATGAGACTTTGCTTTTCTTCTTTGTGGAATTGAGACTCTATTAAAGACTACTGCATGAGCAATCTCCTCAAGTATGGTAGAAGCAACTACATCTGCTAGCATTACATCTATAGGAATTCTTATACTACAAAGCTTATATTCAGGATCATATACTGAAATATAGTAAATACTCTTTGGATATTTAGAACCTGTAAGCATCTTTCCTCCAAATTGTATAAACTGATCTTCTATATGAAACTCTTTAGTTATTCTATTCAGGATTCCTTCAATAATAAAGACTGTCTTCCAAACCTTTGGTTTTATCTGTATTCTAACATGACTTAATCCTTCTTTATTCATAATCTCACGAGTGAGTTTACGAATCAAAGTAGTTTCTTCACTACTGAGGGATTGAACATAAGCGTGTCTCATGCTGGAACTACCTTCCCATCTCTTACGAAGTAATGAGCATCACAGGGTTTAAGAGGACATCCAATACTTGGAGTGACTGTAGCTTTGTCTCCGTCAAGTGTAACTGTATGATCTCCTTTTGAACCTCTAAGTGTAGAAGGTTGACCACACTTAGGACAACCCATGAGCCAAAACTTATTCCACTGCCAGAGCTCTCCATAGACAGGAGTTTTCCACTCCTTCCTTTCACCCATATACTTAACTTCGAGAGTCTGATAGCTCAAAATCTGTCTCACCTAAAGAATCTTGTTACTCTCACTAGTCTTATAAGTTCAGATATAGATTTCTTTATCTCTTTTATATTACTAGCACTAACAGTTTTCTTAATAAGAGATTCTTCTTCTTTCATAGTATGAATATTTATAG
>SDBU01006962.1_pt1 | contig 13174 bp, 15 predicted proteins | sample 2277071 | NCBI WGS metagenome assembly SDBU01 (sample SAMN10397929, study PRJNA504765) | marine sediment metagenome | isolation source: marine sediment core GS08_GC12, 126 cmbsf | place: Arctic Ocean: Gakkel Ridge, Loki's castle | collected 2008 | reverse complement strand
GGGGTGGCGGAATGCTCCGGAATGGGTGGCCGGATTGCCCCGGAATGGGTGGCCGGAATCAATCGGAATGGGTGGCCGGAATGGGCCGGAATACGCACACCTATGTCAGAACTCATAACCTGAATAACAATAAAATGGTCGACGTGCGTATAAACGACCGGGGGCCCTTTGTACGGGGCCGGGTCATCGATCTGTCTTATGAAGCCGCAAAACGGATAGACCTGATAGGGCCCTGGTACAGCGCCGGTGGAGATCGTCGCCCTGGGGTCAGTAGAGGAACGTGAGGTTAATGGAAAGGTCCAACTCTCACTTGTCCCCGGGGACTATTCTGTGGGGGACTTCACGGTCCAGGTTGGGGCTTTCAAGGACAAAGAAAACGCCGTCAGGCTTAGGAACAAACTGGCACCTGCATACGAAGATGCCCACATCGTTTTATACGAAAGCCCCGAAGGCTCTACCTTCTATCGTGTCCGGGTTGGAAGGTGTAAGAAGCTCGATAAGGCAAGAGAGCATGAAAAGATGTTGGAGGCTGGTGGATACTCGGATGCTATGGTCGTGGCTCGTTAGTGGTCTTTCGCCGATTCGGTGTTTGTTGCTGCCTGGTTGGGGGCTTGGGAGATAGATCCTGCTCAACAATATTCTACGAACAAAACAATACGCTACTAAGAGTTAATCTTCTTTCTCAATATGCCTGAGGTCTTAAAGACAACGACCCTTCTGGCGCGTAGCTGCAAGTCTTGGCGTGTCTGGGGGTTGCGGCCCCGCCGGGCCTTCTTTTCCTTAACCACGAACTTCCCAAACCCGCTGATCAGGAGGTCTTCGCCATCCTGGAGGGTCCGTTTCATGATTTCCAAAAGCTGTTCAACCACCTGGCGGGCGTCGCTCTTTCTAAAACCAAGCTTCGTGTAAACTTCGTTGATGATTTTGTCTTTGGTCAAGGCCATCTGGTACACCCCTTTCAAGCCGATAAGATTCTATTCTTTTGAAAAACAACTTGACCAGATGGCTGCTTTTATGCCTTAAATCTAAAGCGTTGTCAAGTATTTATTCATAAAAGGTGTGAAAATTTGAAGATTGTTTTTGTGGATAGAGACGGTGTCATAAACAAGGATCGTCCTGATTATGTCAAAAGCTGGTCTGAGTTCGAGTTCCTTCCAAAGAGCCTCGATGCCCTCAAGCTTCTAAAGCTCAATGGTTACCACATCATTCTGGTGACGAATCAATCCGTCATCAACCGAAGAATGGTGACAGAGGCAGGACTCAAAGAAATCCACGAGAAGATGATACGCGCTGTGGTTGACCACGGCGGCAGCATAGAAGCAGTCTATTATTGTCCCCATATCCCTGAAGATGGATGCAGTTGCCGTAAACCTTCGCCTGGGCTGATATACCGGGCACGGGCCGATTATGGGTTGGACCTTTCCAACACCTGCATGATCGGGGATAACTTGAAGGATATCGGGTGCGCACGACGCGCGGGCTGCGGAAGGATCATCCTGGTAAGAACCGGCCACGGCAAAGAAACCGAGCGTCTTTGCCGAGAGGGTGACATAGAAGCAGACCACGTGGCAGATGACCTGATGGCTGCCGTAGAATGGCTCCTTAATGAAAACTCAGAGCTCAAAGCTGAAAGCTGAAATGATCGGTTCCTGGTTCAAGGTTCAGGGTTGACAACCTTTTAGCCTATGAACTTTTAACGGTGAACTTTCTTTATTGACACGTCATCCTTTTGCTAACAGCCAGTTAGGGCTCTTCAACCGGGAACCGGGAACGTTGAACCGCTCAACCCACGTGAACGCTGAAATGGATTGTTGGTCTTCCTCTTGACTTTGAGCCTTCAGCTTTGAGCTTTGAACTCTATCAGGTATTTGCCAGGGCATTAATCGTGGCTGCCACGTAGCCGGCCCCAAAGCCATTGTCGATGTTCACCACGCTTACATTGGACGCGCAACTGTTAAGCATCCCCAAAAGAGCGGTGACTCCGCCAAAACTCGCTCCATAGCCGATACTGGTGGGGACGGCGATGACCGGCTTGTCAACAAGACCGGCCACGACACTCGGAAGCGCCCCTTCCATACCGGCCACCACGATAAAGACCGAAGCCTCGGTCCAGAACTTCTCATGCTGCATAAGCCGATGGATACCGGACACCCCTACATCGTAAAGGCTTTCCACCCGATGGCCCATGGTCTTTGCTGTAACGAGGGCCTCCTCTGCCACCGGGAGGTCTGAAGTGCCGGCGGCAATCACCATAATCAGCCCTTTTGCCGCAGTCTCTATCGGTTTGGACGCAAGAACCAGCATCCGAGCCCCAGAATGATATGTCGCTTTGGGGTGTCTGGCCACTATAGCCTCGGCCTTTTCCGCTGACAGCCTGGTGATCATAACCGTGTCTTTTTGATCGACCATTGCCTCCATAACACCCAGGATCTGCTCCAGCGATTTACCCTCCCCAAAAATCACTTCCGGGAAGCCCTTCCTCAGAGATCGATGGTGATCCACGCACGCATAGGAGAGATCTTCAAAGGGGAGCCGTTTCAGTTGTTCAAGGGCCTGGTCCGTGGTCAAACTACCAAGCGAAACCGACTCCAGAACTTTCTTTATTGCTTTGGCATCCATTATCTAAGTACACCCCTTCTTCAATACGATTCCGTATTACAATCCCAACATCTTGCAACAGCCGGGGACATGGACGGCAAAAGCTGTTTAATAATCCAGGTCCCCAACTGTAACGACCTGTCTGTATTTTACATCATCAAACTCTTTAAAATGAGCATGGCCGCATTTGATTTTTCTCTTTTCACTGGTTTTCAGCTCCTGCCCTTCCGATTTTGTTTCAGCAACAAAGTAAACTATTTTTTCATTCTTTTTTATCAATGCCCAGTCCGGATTGTAATTGCCGAGAGGTGTTTTGATTTTAAACCAAAAAGGAAGCTTGAAATAAAACTCAATATCATCTCTGCTTTCGCATTCTTTGGCAAATTCATATTCCACACCTGAATCAAGAGGAACAAGCTTACTGTAAATGGTTTTATCCTTTTTGGATATTTTAAAGGTCCGATCGTTGATATGAATTTCATAATCTTCAAACAGGCGCATTTCATACTCTTTAGCGCCGATCTTTTCATATTTAATGCCGTCAATCATTAAATCGTTTAGAACATCTTTTGTCGCGGAAACAGCATGGTCCAGGAAAAGCTGAGGATTAACTAAAACATCGCCTATCCTGCCCGATTCTTTCAGTATCTCCAAAATAGTGGAACGTGTTAACCCTGTTCTTGCCTGAATATAAAATAGCACATCGGGTATTCTTAAAACTCCATCAAGTGTAGCTGCATATGAAGCTCTGGTTTCAGCCACGATACCGGCATCATCGAACTCAAGAGCAGTCTTAGTTGTTTTTATTATTGCCTTTTTTACTACAGGCATCAGTTCTACAGCTTTAGCCGCTTTTCGTATCAGTTCAGGGGTATCGTATTCCACCCTGTAGGTTGTTTGATACTTGATTCTGTCCCATATATCCTTGAATTTTTCATCCAGTTCAAAACCTTTGCGGTATTTAACCGTCGCTCTCTTGCGTTTGTTCTTAATTCGACCTTTGAAGGTCACGCCGCAATCCCCCTCAATTTCCGCCTGCAACTGCTTGGCAAAATCCTCATAGGATTCATTGGCAATAACCGTAAGGCGGTTGATATTGATATCCTGTATCCGGTTGCCTTCCTGATTGACCGCAAGCCTTAACCCCCGTCCTATCTCCTGCCTTTTTTTCAGTTCCGAATGCGTTTCGTTCAGCGTGCATATCTGAAAAACATTGGGATTGTCCCATCCCTCGCGCAGGGCCGAATGACTGAAAATAAAGCGCAAGGGCTCACCAGCGCTCAAAAGACGCTCTTTGTTTTTCATTATCAGTTTAAAAGTATCATCATCAGCCTGAGTGTTGCCCTTTGTATCTTTCCATTTGCCTTTTTTATCCTGAGCGAAGTAGCCATTATGTACTTCTTCCACATCAAAGGGAATTAAACCTTTATAAGCGGATTTACTTGCAACACCCCGGTAAGCATCTTCAAACCATTCGGCAAACTTGCCTTTAAACGGATTGCCGTCGGAATCATAAGCTCGGTAATTAGCAACCCGGTCAATAAAAAACAGGGATAGAACCTTTATCCCTCTTTCTTTCAGTTTTCTCTCCTTGAGAAAATGCTCTTCAACAGCCTTCTTTATCTGAACCTTTATCACCTCGTCACTAAGGCCTCCAAAGGTGTCGCCCACAAAGACCGTCTCGTTATTTGAAAGCTCTATAAGCCCGTCGGTAACGTCAATCCCGTTAATGATATAGCCGTCTTTGTATATCTCCCTTTTGTTGGATAATTCATATAAATCATCGCCGACTTTTGCCGTCACAACCTTTCGTTTGACTCCATCCTTTGTATTTACATCAATCTTTATTTTCGCAGAGGTGCGGGTTTTTGTGGCATTCACCTTTTTCAGTTGGATAAAGGCTTCATTAAAGTCGTTTTCCGTGACAATGGAATCCACCTCAATCTGTTTGACCAACCCTAAATCGTAGGCTTTTACCGGGTCAAGACTGTAGACCATGTTGTATCGGTTAATATGAGTAGCTGAATAACGCAAAGTACAGAGCGGGTTCAGGTTTGCGATCGCCTTTTTCCTGATGTCCGTTTCCATGTTTTGCGGTTCATCCACAATTACAATGGGACTGATCGCCTGAATAAATTCTATTGGTCTTTTGCCTGTCAGTTTGTCATTGGGCTTATTAATGATGTTTTCATCCTTGGCAAAGGAATCGATATTGATAACAAGAATCTGAATGGTGTTGCTTATGGCAAAGCTTCTTAAATTGGAAACCCGCTTTGAGTCATAAACCTCAAAGTTTGCCGGGATTTTATCGTAGAGGTTCCGAAAATGGTCAACCGTGATTTCAAGGTTTTTTAACACGCCCTCGCGGATAGCTATGGAAGGCACAACGACAACAAACTTCTTAAAACCATAGTTTTTATTTAATTCATAAATTGTTCTCAAATAAACATAGGTCTTGCCTGTTCCTGTTTCCATGTCCACTGAGAAGTGCATGCCGTCAAGAGTGTTTGAAGCGGGCAATTCGTACTTCTCCTGAACAGACCGCACGTTTTCAAGCAGTTGCTCTTCACTAATCGTTAATCTATTGCCGACGCCGTCCTTCTCAAACAGATAGTCTTCGGTGTCCATTGCAAAGCTGAAATCGCCGTAGTTTAACGGCTGGCCCTCAAACACGCTTACAATAGAATTGATGGCGTCAAGCTGGTATTGCTGGTTCGGGTCAAAGCGAAGCTTCATCTGTCTTCCTCGGACCGTTGAGATAAAAATGCTTTCTGCTGCTCCAAGAGTTGACGTTCTCTTTTTAGCTCTTCGATCAGCTCCGCCTCTGTCGGCAGATAGAGTTGATATTTGGAAGCAAAAAGGTGCCTGTTTTCATTGAGCACGGAGTATTTTGCAACGGCCTCGTTTTTTTCTGAACAGAGAATAATACCGATGGTAGGATTATCGCCTTTTAATCTAACTTTATCTTCATACATCCGTACATACATGTCCACCTGCCCGATATCCTGATGAGTCAGCTTGCCTATTTTCAAATCGATTAGCACAAAACATTTCAGCAAATAATTGTAGAATACCAGATCGATAAAAAAGATTTCATCTTCAGCGGCAATCCTTTTCTGCCTGGCGACAAAACTGAACCCTTTTCCCAATTCCAGAAGAAAATCCTGTAGTTTATCGCTTAATGCCTGTTCCAGCTCAGTTTCCCGATAAGAGCTGTGGTCTTTCAGGTCAAGGAATTCCAGGACATAGGGATCCTTGAGGATATTTTCCGGCGCAAGGTGTGATATTTTCTCATGTGCTTCTTCTTTAACAGGTTTTTTATCTCTGCTTGCTAAAAGCCGTTCATAATAGAAAGAATTAATCTGCCGCTCAAGAGCCCGGGTGCTCCACCCGCAGTCCGCTGCTTCATTCATATACCATTCACGGACTTTCGGATTTTCTATTCGAATCAGCAGTTTGTAATGTGTCCAGGACAATTCGCTCCGCATTGCGGGGTGTTTTTCTTGTATTTCAAAATCAGGCAATCGGCGCCGCGCTGCGGCACTTTTTTGTAAATGTCTGGATTGGTGCTTCAATGCAGCGCCTTTTGGGAAAAGCAGATAAAACTGACGCATTCTCTTGAGATTACTCGCATCAAAACCTTTGCCGAATTCTTTTGTCAATTTTGTGGAAAGCTGAAGGATCAGCGCCTTGCCATATTCAGCTCGCTCCTTCCCCTGCTGTTCTTCTTCAACAATGATACGCCCGATATTCCAATAGGCCCGAACCATAGAGAAATTGACAGCATGGTAAACAGTAGCGCGCGCTTCAATTAGTATAGCCCGTATGGCGCTGTACGCGTCCTTGTTAGTTTGTGGTTGATTTGAAGCCATATTCAAACCACCCTAAAATCTATTTCCGCGTCCTTCATTTGCAGGGCGGTGTTTGTTTTCAACTGGTCGTTGTTTTTGAAAAGGCGGTCAAGGGTAAGTACTTTCTTCGGCTTTTTGGCTATTACGGCTTTGATGATTTTTTCATTCACTTTTTCCAGCATCAAGACGATTTCACCGTCATTTACCAGACAATGTCCTTTTTTCTCATCAATTTTGGCAGTCAGGGGGACGCCTGATTTTAAGAGGAGTTCGTAAAGAATATTCACCATTTCCGCGTGCTCGTCCACCGGGTCGGTATGGAATTCCATCTGCTTGAGAAGCTCTTCTTCATTTTCGACCTTTGTTCGCCAGATTTTGAAGTTGGATTTCTGTAGCTTGAAAACCTTAAAGCCCATATCCTGCTTTTTCTCCCCAAAATCCAGCTTGCCCTCCTCTTCTTCTTTTATTTTCTTGATAACCCGCCGGATACGCTCCTTGCCGATTTCTGCAATGGTTTTATAACCGACTTTAAAGGCTTCCGATTTTTCGTCACATTTTTCTGGTAGTTGAACACAGATAAATTTACGGTTGCCTCCGTCTTCTTTATTAAGTTCTAGAACCGCATGGGCGGTTGTGCAGGAGCCGGAGAAAAAATCTAAAACTATATCGCCAATTGAAGCAGATAATGCAATACACTGCTTTATAAGACCTACTGGTTTTGGGAAATCAAATTCTTCTCCAAAATCAAGTTGTTTTAGCTCAACAGTGCCAGTTTCAGTTAAGAAACTGCTATCATTCCATATTGATTTTGGCTTATATGTACTTTTGCGATATTTTTCATAGATTCCAAATGTCCCATCACTTTTTTCTTTTGCAACCAGATTACTTTTCAGTGTGTCTTTTGTTGTGTTTTCTTTAAATTTCTCTTTTCCCCAGCGCCAGCAACTTTCCTTGCCTTCGGAATTTAATGGGAGCACCTTGATTTTATATTCATCACTTTGCTTTATAGAGACTGTTACGAAAAAGCTTGCAACCAATTGATAAATAAGGACAAACACACTATTCTTTGATTGACCTAATAAGAGGCTAAATCTATGTGAGTCGACCCTAAATTTGTGGAAATGTTCTGCTCCGAAGTGGGCGAGATTCATGAATAACTAGTTAAAATAACGAATTCATATAGGCCCGATCTTGGACGCGTTTATTGTTTTTTCGTAACAGTCTCTTATAGAAACAGGGAAGAAGCCATTGTTGTCTTTTTTATTGGAATTTACATAGATAGCATAGAAAAGGTTAGGCCTATTATGTCTACCGAATTTTGGATTCCTGTTGCGTAATTCGCGAATGTTAAATTTCCCTATATTATCTTGTAAATTAAGGTCATCAGAATCTCCTTCTTTTGCAAGTTCATATAGTTCTGCATCATCTCTTTTTATATAAACAAGAAGGTATTCATGTGTTTTTGCAATTTGCTTGTATGTTTGACCTCTACTATTTGCGCGAACGATAATTTGTGTAAAAAAATTCTCCTCCCCAAAAACCTCATTCATCAAGAGCCTGAGGTTATGCACTTCATTATCATCAATGGACACAAAAATGACCCCGTCGTCTCTTAATAAATTCCGTGCCAGAAACAGCCGGGGATACATCATGGAAAGCCAATTGGAGTGGTAATGCCCGCTGTCCTTGCTGTTTTTGCGGAACAGGCCTTCACGGGTCATGTAGCCGGTTTCATCCTTGTCGCCGATCCGTCCTAAATATTCGTCTTTGGTCTCGGAGAATTTGTCTGGATAGATAAAGTTGTCATTGCCGGTATTATAGGGCGGGTCGATATAAATCATCTTGATTTTGCCGAAGTAGGACTTTTGCAAGATTTTCAATACTTCAAGGTTTTCACCTTCGATAAAGATGTTATCCGTCTCATCAAAATTGACCGACTCATCCTTGCAGGGCACAAGGGTAGCTGTGGTGGGCGACTGCAACACCCTGAAGGCATCGGACTTTCCTGCCCAGTTCAAGACATAGCGTTCGTTTCTAAATTCAATATCCTCGCCTAATGCGGCTTTCAGCTTTTCCCAGTCAATTTTACTTTCCGCGAAAGCCTCCGGGAGAATTTCTCTTAGTTGCTTGAGCTTTTCTTCAGTCATATTCAATGATTTTCCATCCATTGCAATCAAACTCCAGGTTGAAAACGACCTTTCAGATCGTATCAATCCTTAAGGGTTATGTGATCTTTATTTGCTTTTTTTTCTCATTTGGATGACATTAATATTCCTGTTTGAACTATGTTTTTTATCAACAACCCTTGACAACAAAAATGGTGATACATTCCATCGCTGACCTTGTTCGGTAACCACAGTCACTGTTTTTTTATTATACTTCGTTAACACGCCCACTTGCTTTTCACGACCAGGCGGCCTGAAAGTCACCTTTTCACCAATATTGAATTCCATCATTTCTTTGTGTTCACGAGTGGTTTGTAAAAACTTTAATCTTCCAACGATACGATGATTTAATTCGATCAATTCATCTTCCGTTAATTTTTCAATATCAATTTTCATCTGCATACCTTCTCTGCTGTTTGCATTGTTTGGTCATTTGGACATAACCCACAAACTCACCTGCCCAAAAAATAACTCGGCAGTTGCCTATGCCACGTTTTACTCAAAACTTGCGCAACAGGTAAAACCTAACTGCTTCTTGGGTCTGGTGCAGTGACAGGTTAAGGCTTCAGTAATAATTCAACAATATCTCTAAAAATTTTATCAAATCGCTTAGATGAAGTGGACTTTACACTATATTTCATCCCATCAATTGAATTCTTTCTATTATTATAAAGAGTAATTATGTCTTTTTTAAACCATTTCCTCATAGATAATGGAGATACCGCCATTTTATCAGGTGTAAACCACCACCCTTCACCAGATATATCAATTAAATTGTATGTTTTTTCAGGAATGAATTGAATCTCGTTCATTTGTTTCAAAAAAGATTTTTCGCTTTTTGCTCCTATAATATGACCATCAATATCACAAATGATTGGATATTTTGGTTTCCGAAAAATATAGGTTAACATAGCAGATTGGCTCTATTTTTGTTTTGCCCTAACCCCGCACGTCACCAGACGCGGTTTTTAGGCGGTCTGGTGCAGGTGCATGTTAGAGTTCGCATTGTGGATCAAAGGCCTTTTTTCATGCTCTCAAGGTTCTGTGAGATACCGAGAATGTCGAACCTTTCCCGAAAAACCAGCCGAAAGATCGAAAGAGCACAGATACCGATTTGAGCACATGACTTAAGACACAGGTGAAGGGCGTCCTCATTACCTATCATATACGCAGATTGGAAAGTGATCTTCGAATCGTTTGATTGCTGCTTCATTACAGACAGGAAAGCCTGCTGATTGGGATGGCCGCCATAGTCAATTGTTCTTTCATATTGGTTCCCTGCGATTTTTCGCAGTTTCTGATCCTCTAATTCCAACACCTGAAAAACATTAGCAACCTTGAATTCCTTCCTCACCTTTCTTCTGCTTACCTCGTCCTCATCACGCCTCAACCAAATTTCACTGACCGAAGGCTTGCGAGCCACATACAAGCCGTAAAGGGCGCATTCAAGAGTCCCTCTAAGTACCATGTATGCTTCGGGCACTTGACCACTCAATGCAAGCCTGAGCCCTGCCAAATATGCAGAATGAGCCCGAAAGAGGAAAAACGCTGCGAACCAATCTTGGGCTCTGTCCATATTCTGGGTGGCATCGCCGAAAAACGCATTTATGTCACTAAGGCGATTGTACCATTCCTTCAGATTATCGAAAGTGGCGTAAGTATTATCTGTCGTGCCTTGGATAAACTTGGACAGGGGATCATCTCCCCAGCCTGGTGGAACCTTCGGAAAGTCTTCCATGAGCTTCCCTCCATTGAAAGAACCATAACAAGTATTATATAGAATTCAACATATTGGAGTATAAGGACTTCCGTATATCACAATATTCCCGGCCAAGGGTTAAGATTTCTTGACCGGCTCGCACCCCTTAACCCCGTCCTTTAGGGTGGGATCAAGGGATGCTATGAAATGGCGCATCTGCCAGCCCGTCTCTATGCGACAGTTGTTTTTGCCTTGACATGGCCCGGAATCACATCTATTATTTAATAATCAAATTACCCCTGAGGTTTCGACCCAGGGCGCGGGGCCGCTTCGGTGGCCCCTGCTTATTTATAGCTTACAAGTATGCGAACATACATTTATATTGACGGTTTCAATTTTTATTATGGAGCTGCAAAAGACACGCCATATAAATGGTTGAATTTTAAGAAATTGTTCGAGTGTTTGCTCGACTCATCTCATCAAATCATTTCCATCAAATATTTCACAGCAATAGTCACGGGCAAAATTGACCCCGACCAACCAACAAGACAAAAAACCTATTTAAGAGCGCTTAAAAAGTATATCCCCGAAATTTCAGTTTATTACGGCAAGTTTCTAAGCCACAATGTTTTTAAGCCACTTGCGTACCCAATAAATAGGAACCTTTTCGGAAAAGATATAAAATTTGTAAATGTCATCAAAACCGAGGAAAAAGGATCTGATGTTAATCTTGCGGTGCATCTATTAAATGACGTTTGGCTTGACCTTCATGATTGTGCCGTAATTGTATCCAATGACAGCGATCTATCAGAATCACTAAGGCTCGTAAAAGAACAGCATAAAAAGAAAATAGGGCTAATCACTCCAGGGAAAACACACCCTTCAAAAGAGCTCCTAAAATACTCAGATTTCACTAAACGAGTCAGAAAAGGCGTTTTGGCCGCATCTCAATTGCCTGACCCCATCCCCGGTACAACAATCCACAAACCTGCTGTATGGTAAAATAACAAGTATTATACAGACAAATATTTTTCAAGCGCTTCAGTTACAACTTTATTGAGGTTAGTGCCTTTAGCTTTGGCGAATAATGCTGCTTTACGATGGAGGTCACTTCCTGTACGAACATTGAAGCTACCCTTGAAAGGTTTTTCCGGTTTTCTTTTTTCTTCGGCGCAGAGTTCTAAATAATCGTCTACCGCCTCTTCAAATGCCTTGCGTAAACTTTTCACATCACTGCCTTCATAGCTAACAAGACTCCGAACAAATTCTATCTTACCATGAAAGACACGATCTTCATCACTATAGTGAACCGAGCCATAATATCCTTTGTAACGCATCATATCTTTCATAACATTCCCTCCAGTTTAAGAACCTCTAAAACATCATCAATGATATACACTTTTAGAATGTTTTTGGTGTGTGGCTTATGCAAGGTGATCGTTGGGGCTGTCGGATGAACAAATCGCCTTCTCGAACCTCCGATCTTACCAGGCTTTGCTTGTTTGTAGCCAAGATAATTTAACAACGCTGCAAGTTCATCCCACGTAAAATCCTTTGGTCGCTGTTGCAATCTTGCTAACAATTTATCTTTGCGACTCATAAGCCCCCTTTATCATCAGAGCTTATAATAACCGCACAAAAATAGCAACTATTTTTAGTTACAAGCTTGCCGGGATTAGATATTGAGATAGCAGGGTGCCTTTTTACGGCAAGACATGGGTATTCTTCCAGAACTGTCGTCAATAAAATCAAACAGTTGCATGTCGCAGCAAAATGTGCTACCTGGTTATCCACAATTCTCAAGTGAACTCAGTTAGCCAGCAGTGGGTGGATAATACTTCCGGCGATTTGTTTGTTGGTTATCGGTTTTGAAGCCACCGCCTGCTGAACGATGCGCCAAAATCGCTTGCCAACATATTTGGTAGTTCGACGATTGAAACGAAAGACATATTCGTCCAGGTATCGCTGCAGATATTTTTTCTCAAAACGACCTTGGAATGTTCCAAGGATCAAACGCTTAAGCAATGAAGTGACCAAATGAACGCCTGGCAAAACACTATCCTTGTCATCTGTCTTGGTTTGAAGCACTTGGTGATGGCTGTAGCTCATATCTGCCAGGCCGCTGTATCCATTCCAACCATCGGTGGTAATGGTGCTTCCAGGGGCGACGTTCGCCTGTACAAACGGGATCAGTTGGTCAGCGCTACACTGCTCGATCACCTGCAGCCGCAACCGGCCCAGTTTTCGCCCCTTTCGTTCAACGGCCGCAGCTACCGCATACTTAGGAGCTGCACCCCTTCCGCGCTTCCCGCTTCGCGGACCGCCAAGATAAAATTCGTCGGCTTCAACGATTCCACAGAGTTTTTCTCGGCCCATGCGGATCGTACAACTCCGAAGTTTTTGCAGCCATCGCCAGGCCGTATTGTAACTTCCAAGGCCAAGAAGATCCTTCAAGGTCATCGCGTTGACACCAGACTTGCGGGTCGTGAACCACCACATCGCCTTAAACCATGCGGTCAAAGGTTTTTTGGTACTGTGCATGATAGTTCCGGCCGTCACCGACTGGTTGTGCTCACAACGGCAGCAAATGCAAAGATCTCTTGCACTTTTCCAGTACGCAGAATGCCCGCATCGCGGACATACGAAGCCTTTGGGCCACCGTTGTTGGAAAAGATACTCATAACAAGCCTGTTCGTCGGAAAAACGTTGGTCAAACTCAGTCTGATTCCTATGAAAATCCTCTGTGACAAAACAATCGGTCATTGCTGGCCTCCCCGTGATGTTTTGGAAACCAGCTTAACAGCAAACTGTGACAGATACGGTCACGGTCCATACTTACTTGAGAATTGTGGATAACCAGG
>SDBU01006961.1_pt1 | contig 13174 bp, 13 predicted proteins | sample 2277071 | NCBI WGS metagenome assembly SDBU01 (sample SAMN10397929, study PRJNA504765) | marine sediment metagenome | isolation source: marine sediment core GS08_GC12, 126 cmbsf | place: Arctic Ocean: Gakkel Ridge, Loki's castle | collected 2008 | reverse complement strand
CCCTCTAAATCCTCGGTCATTGTGTCCTCCTTATTTCCTTAACTTTGGAAATGCCTCTAGTGGCATGGCCTCTTGCGGTATGCCGTATGTTCTCATCCACCCACGGACTATTGCCTCACGTGCTGCCGCTTCTTCAGTATCGCCATATAGTTTACTCACCTTACCCCAGAAGAACAGGTGTGTATTATACTCACGGCTTGTTTCTCTAAGGTCTGCACGCCCCTCAGTAGTATGCAGATAGTAATAGTCTATATACCCCTGCGACTCCAGAAACAAATCCATTATTTTAGGAAAGCCGTCCCCGGTTGTTAATTGGTCGTCCCTCAATTTACCCTTAGCCCGATTCAAATCGTTATACAGATCACCAGTGCTATAAGTCCAATCTCTGTTCCAGATTTCCTTACGCATAGGCTCATAGGTAACGCCCTCCATTGCCCTAGCCCTTGACTCTGTATCTATCTTCCCGACTTTCCCCATTGCTTCCGTAATATCGGACTGTGCCTTCTCAAAGTCAGATGGCTCCGCCTCTTCCCCGCTAAAGATTGCGTGCTGGAACATACCCAGGACAGTGCGCTCTTTCTTGTAGAACTCTGGATTGAGTTTGTATTCCTTATCAAATATCTCTCTTATCTGCCTTGCCCATTTCCTGTCGAGATACTTCTGGTCTGTGGCCGCTTCGATAATATTCATAGTGTGCAGATAGAAGGGAATAAACATATCTCCCAGTTGTGGTACGCTTTTGGTCAACTCGTTAAGTGCAAAGCTGCGTTGCTCATCGTTAGAGGCTATAAGGACATTGGTAACTTGCCGTAAAGTTTCCGCAATAGACACAGCAGCGCCCAGAGCAAGGCCACCAGGAGTCCACGTTAAAACTTGGAGAGGATTGTAAGGGTTTCTGGGTTTCCCTGTGAGTTTCTGGTACAAGTAACCAGATACCAGTGAGCCAAAGATAGACGAGATTAACACCCTCATGGACTTGAGTTTCTCGGCAGGGGTTGTGTTCTTGCTCAGTAATCGCTCCCCTGCTAGATACAGGTTTTGAGCATACCCTCTGGGGAAGGCCACTAGGCTACCGATAAACCTGCCGGATATACCCATTTCTGACAGCGACCTCAAGTATCTTATATAGCGGAAGTGCTTCCGACCAGCTACCATCTCTGCTAACTGCCTGACAGCGGCCTCCCCACCACTTACAGGAGTAAGCGTACTAATACCATACCGCACTTCGTTCTGAGCCAGTGTCTCCAGTATCCGTATCTGTTCGGTAGCAGAATACTCCGATGCACCGGAATCACGCAAAAACTTATTAACATCCTTATCTATCTGGAACTGCCTTACTGCAGCACCAGCCTTTTCAAAAGTCGCACCGGAAGCTCCATACCTGTTAATCGAATCACTGTAGGGATAATAAGTAATCTTCTTGATCAGCCTTTCTACTGGAGACTGGCCCATGTATTGCTGTAGTAGTTGCTCTCTTTGAATCCCCGCAAACTGGCTGATGTAAGTCTTAATGTATTCAGTTCTTGCCTCGGTAAATGTTTTTGGCCTTATCTTCAATAAAGCCGACTTATCGGTTAGCAGGGCAAGGTTCTGAAAGAGGTTCCTGACAAACATGTGCGGCCCTAAAGACAACACAGAAAAGGCGTAGCCGCCAAGCCTTAGAAACACCTGTGGAGCTTCTTCATCGACATAAAACCCCCTGACTTCCCTTAACGCCGTTGATAATCTCCGTGAACTATTGGCAACATCACTTAAATGGGGAGTTATCCGGTCAAACTCACGGCTCATCTTATTGAAATACGGCTCAAGAGAGAGATTTAGCATCTGCCTCTGATAAGACAGGAAACGCTGCCATATTGTTTTCTCCTGCGGCTCAAACACCACACCTTCCCTCGTTTTAAGGTGTCCCTTACCGATAATAGCCCTTGTCTCTTTTCTTATCTGTAGTTTTGGGTTAAAGGCTATGTGAGGCTCAAAGCCACTACCAATAATACCCCAGGTCTTTGTATCAAGGTATTTTCTCAGGGCAACCGCACCTTCCGACTCATATATTCTGGCTGCTTCCTTCAAGTCGGCTAGTGGAGCATCGGGTATCTCTCCCCTAATCTTGGAGGCATCCCCCTCAAAGTGGCTGTACCAGCTATGGAAACGGTGGTATCTGACAGGGTTTCGCCATCTGAAGAAGGCTATCTCCATAGCCTTCGCCAGCTTCAGTTCTGACTCTGTAAGCTCAGGGCTTTCAACCTTCAGTATCTTGTTCTTGGCGGCTATCCAGTTAGATACACGCTCCATACTTTTCTTATCGTTTATTATTACCTTTAGTCCAGGCACTTTCTCGGTTATTTCGTGAGCCATCAGGTCATACCTCCGGTCATTCTCTAGCCGCTGGTTAATGGTCATATCAAAGACATCGGAGATTCTGCTTACCGCCCTGCCGCCCACCTGCTCCTGTAGCCTCTGTATTGCTATTCTAATATCAAACAGCGGATTGATACCGTGTAAGGCTGGCTCATCAGTTATGTCCAGAGCCAGTTTTCTCCAGTTCATAGTTGTTTTACGAACTACTTTAACCTTACCCGCCTTCTCTATCCTGCCTGCAAGCACTTCTGCTCCCTTTGCTAACTCTGGGTTATTTGCAAGCCCTTTGACAGCGGCCAAATCTGTCTTAAACAAGCCGACCTCGGCCTCATAGTTCATTGTCCTGATAAGCAACTTACCATCCGCTTCAGTGATAAACAGCCTGCCGTCCACATAGCGGTCAATAGGCAATCCCAAAGAAACCTTGATGGCCTGGTAAGCCGCTTCATCCAACTCTCCCTGTTTGAGCAGTACGGCCTTCAAGGTCTGTATATTTTTCTCTGTAGCGGCTTTAATAACGAGCTTCCCCTTGATTCTAACCGGCCTTGCTACTCTTACTTTTTCCAGCACCGATTCCAGTTCGGGCTGTGTCATTCGGGTTAGACCTGCCTTGCCAGTGGTGTCTTTATAGATTTTAGCCAGTTGTGTCTTGGGCAACCCCTTATCGGCAGCTATTATATGTATCTGCTGTCTCAGACGCTTAACTACGGGCTTGATTGACTCAAGGCTGGCCATAGTCTTAACGCGCTCTTTGCTATGCTCTACGTGCTTCTCGGACTGTTTCAGCACTTGTCTGGCTATCTTGGCCTCTTCGCCCCTGACACCTTTTACCGCTGTGCCGAAAGCGTTTACCTCTTCGCCCACTCCGGTATACATATCAGTCAGTTCTTTGCTTAATGTGGGCTTTGTCGGAGGTTTAACCTCCACTACTTCAGTGGGCTTGGGTGCCTCTTTAACCCCCTCAACTGCTGGGGGTTTGGGTATTATTGGTGGTCTCTGGGCATAAATCTTTTTGGCTAGAGCATCTACTTCAGGAGCATTTAACCCTTCAGTTTGTGCCTCAGTTAGAACAACTATTGGTGGTTCTACCCCTGCTTCCTTAGCAGCAACTACACGATTGTGTCCTTCAATAATAGCAAAACCACTTTCTGTTCTCTTTACAGAAATAACCCTTTCCATTATAGCTGGATTACCCTCACGATAACCCTTAGCCATAGCCTCTATTGCAGACTCATTTAGAAAAAGTCGGTTTGGGATTGGAATATCAGCTAATGTCGGTGTAACTTCAGGCACAGCTTCAGGTATAACTCCCTCTACTGCTGGGGGAGTGGGAAGTACTTTGGGTATTATCTTACCCTTTTCGGGTATTACAGTAGGCTTAACCCCCTCTACCGCCTCAGCCGCCTTCTGTGCCTCCACCCTCTCAGCGTGTTCAAACACCTGTGCCCGTCTTGCAAGGTATTCAGCTAACGCCTTTTGCCCTTCCTCTGTAGTTGGGCGTAAATCAGGCGGTTTTATAGGGACAGGCTCAAACTTGTCCTCTACCTTCGAGACCGCCCTCTCTGTGGGCTTTGCTTTCGAAACCACTGGCTCTTTAATCTCACCTGCCTTGAGTAATAACGGCTCAATATCCCGCATAGTATCCTTAGCTGCTTCTCTAGCTGCCCATTGAGCACCCATCTTCTTAGCTTTGGCCTCTGCCTGTCTTTTAAAAAGATGCTTAGTGGCTAGTTCCGTAATCTTTATCTTATTTTTAGGAGTTAGAACCGTCTTAAAAAGAACACTGGCGGATTCACCTTTTCTGCCTTGAAATACCAGCCATTTATCAAGTCCAGCATCCAGGGCTAAGTCAAAGGTTTTCCTAACTGCAACTGGCATTCCCTTTATTATGAGTCTAGGTGCTTCTTCAACTGCTACAAGGGGAGCGAGTGCTGCCCTACCGGCAATCTTCGCAGGTAACGGTTTTGTTGCCAGTGCCCTCCAACCAGCAAGTGCTCTGGGCAAGCCACCTGTTAGGGCGTAAAAAGGCAAGTCAGGCAGTATCTCGATACCAAACTCAATCGGTATGCGCTTGAGCCAAGGTAATTTTTCTTTCCATTCTTCATATTCCTTAATTGCAGCCTGTGTCGGCTTAAAACTATAGTCACCCCGTGCCTTTTCTTCTTCAGTGGGCGGTCTCTGTAATGGTGTGCCTGTCCTCTCCCTCTTCTCCTGTCCAGCTAAGCCAATTGGCGGGAATACCCCTTTTAATGCTGCTCTGACTTTCGGGTCAAGTTGGGTTATCTGTGCAGCCAGTTCCTCTCCGAGTGGACTAAAGGGTGCTGCCACCCCTCTTATTCCTTCCGCTACACCAACACCAACCATGCCTGTCGGTTCGATTCCTCTCTGTTGCCTCATCAATTCAACCCATGTCTGCTCCCTAGCCTGCTCTGGTGGAGCAATAGGCACAAACTGGTTTGTTCTGGGGTCGAATCGTCCTACTTCCTCTTCCCCAATCCATACAGATTGGTCACGCTCTAAGACGGCATCAATATCCACATCAAACTTTGCCCCTGTCATCTCGTCAATCTTTATCTCAGTTAAGGGGAAGGGACGTGGATAATCGGGCAGAACACCAACAGCACCAGGTCTGGCCGAGGGTATACCCCACTTTTTATCGAACTCTTCCAGTTCTTTTTTGACATCATCACCGTTGCTCAAAAGTCCACCGTCCTGACCTTAGGGGCGAATCTACCACTACCAGTAGCTATCTGTCTCCAATTCTGTCTTGATGCAGGTCTAGCTCCGCCACGATTACTTAATTGGGGATACTGCTGTTGGAACCATTCCAAATCTTCACTCTGTACATCTGCTTTACCCATTGTTGGGCTTACACCCGGCGTTATAGGAACATCGCCCCCAGGTGATATGGAAATGCCTTCAGGGACTATATCGCTCTGCCCAAACATATATTGTTCTACTGCCGACAGTTCTCTGCCAGTAGTGCGTAGTTCCTTTTCCCTCTGTATATAGGCTTCAGGGCTAAGTCCAACCTGTGCCCCTCTGACCCAATACTGCTGAACTGCCGGTGCCAGTGGAGTCACACTCGCTTCAAAGGAGATAACGCTGCTCCATTGCCTCAGTATATCCTGCCAAGCACGACTGGCTTCTGCCCCTTCAGCACCAAACGGGTGAGCTTGTCCTACACCACCATATCCAAGTCTCTCGGCAGTTGCCTTCCCAAACCCGCCACCATACCAAGTCCCTCTAAAATCACCAGTCTGTGCTCTCTCAACACGACCACCACCTGCTTCCCCTCTAAACGACCTCTTACGCCGTGCTGCCTTCCTCTCGGCTTTCAGTCGCCCTGACCGATCTCTTGCCTCTTGAGTCATTGTCCTCGCCCCTGCATATACTTATCATAAACATCATGCCAGTATTGCTGTTGGGTAGTGAGTTTAACGCCAAACTTCTGATTGGGTTGAGAAGTATTAGGCTGTGCTGCTCTTGGATACGAGCTATGAATACTACTTGTCTCTCTCTGAAAATGGTACGGCTCTTTCATTCTAAGTAAACTTGCCTTATCAAATGCCATTATACCCCCTGCGGTTGTGCTCCAGACTGTGCCCCAGGTTCTACCCCAAGTTGCTGTTGTGCCAAAAGCTCGGCTCTATGTTCCTTAATCAGTTCAATAGCCTCATCGTCTCTACCTGCTTTCAGTAACTTACTAATCGCCGCCAACCTCATTAAGTTAGGACTGTGCTCGGCTATCTCAACTGCAACCATGTCCTTCAGACCCTTCGGGTCTTGCATCATATAGACATTTTCCCAGATGAACTCGTCAGGTATACCCTGCCGTTTCAGCATTTCGGCCTGTTGTGCCACCTCTAACTCCATCCACGGAGTACGGTCATTGAAAGCTACCTTAATAGTATGATCCATCTTCAAATCGACTGGGGTTACCTTTGTTTTGTAATATTTCTTCTTTATCTCTGTTTCCACATTCACTTTTAACTTGCCTGATATTAACTGTTCTTCAATCAGGCGACACATATCCCCATAGAATAAACTCAAATTACCTAATTGCGGAACATATATATTTTTACCAGCCTCTTCTACCTGGCCGAATAGTGTCCCTGACGGATACGGCTTACCAATATCTATGTGCGGGACTTCACCCCTCTCCTTCTTTATGGTTAATTTATCTATCAAATCAAGAAGGGTTATAGATACCTCGTTCATCGGCACCTTATCGAACCTGTTAGTCTCTTCAGGTACATTTATAACTGACTCAGCCTGCATAAAAGTAGACGTAAAGTCCAGCCCATCTCCCTTTTTATAATTAATTATAGGCTGTTTGGATAGAAGATTACCTCTGGTAGCCTCAATAGAGTGGAGCCTGTTTAATAGCTCATAAGTATCCCTGTTAGGGGCATAAATAGACTCCCCATGCCTGGTAGCTGTGAGATTTGTCTTACTATTTATCGGAGGTCTGACTGCTACCGGCCTTATAACGACCGGTATGGAGGGTAGAATAAAGATTTCAGGTTCTTTTAGCCATGTATCGCCACTAACTATTGCGTTCAGTATCTCAGTTGGCTTTTTACTGTCAGGGACTGACCAGTAATCTATCACCTCATAGTTGCTTAAAGCTTGAGTAAACGGAATAACCTGCAAAAACGCATCTACCAACGAGGCTTTCGGCTCGACACCATACTCATCCTTTATAATCTCTTTTTCCCGAAACGTCTTGTGAGCAGTCCATATTGGGCCATCGGCACCTACCTTATAGGTCACCCACCTCCAATCCCAAGAGACTATATCGAATATAACGTCCTTACCACTCTTATAGACAAAAACCCTGGCCGCACGACCTCCCCTGAGAAGGCCATGCCATATTACCGAATCTCTTAGCGGAGGTAATAGTTTCCGACCTAACAATTCGTCTGCTTTTTCAAAAGCAAAAGTAAGCAGGTTCTCCAGCTTGGATATGTCGTCTCTTTTGTCTAGGCCGTCCTTCTCAGCCATCCCAATCCTGATTTGCATACCAGCTCTGGCCATTCTGCCCTGAACATCGTCTGCAAAGAGCCTTGGATCTGGGAGAGTTACATTTATAGCTGTCTCATGGGTATCATACTGCCTTCTCTTCAGATCCCAGAGGTCAAAATCCTCATCCATCTGCTTGTGGTATTCTTTTAACCTATTCTCCTCAACTTTTACCTTCTTATTGATTATTTCAGTGGTCAGACCAAGGATTTCTTTACTCATGCTACTTTTACTCCTCTGATATAAACGGAAATCTTCTGTGATACTCCTGCCCTTTTGAGCATTTGCTTGGCCAACATCAATGAAATAACGGTATCACCATGAGTCTTACCAGTAGCTACGGGTTTCGCATTAACCCATTGATACTCCATCATCTCCTGAACTTGAGGCTTCCACCGGGTAACCAGACTGCCATCATTGACAGAGGCAACTAACTCTATTAGAGCGATTTGTTTATTCTTTTCCCCCGTTGTCCAGCCAACCTTTTGCCTCTTGTCATCGCTATAAAACAACTTTGGATAGCCGAGTTCTACAACCTTATTGGTAACAGCAACCCCCAGTGAGTTGTTTTCTATAGCCAGAAGCGGGGTAAAGTATTCCCTGCAAAGGATATCCACCTCATAGGCAAATAAGTCGGTTGCCAGCGTGTTCGTATATATCACCGCAACCACTTCAGACCTTAATCCCTCTTTACCTATAATTGTCAGGCAGGAATAATCAAGTCCAACCCCCTCACCAACATCAACACCCGCTACATATAGTGTCCCTACCCTCGGCGGATACAATATATGGATATAACCCTGTTTGGTTTCTGGTATAATAACGTTATCCCACAATTTAGTTAGCTTATCCTTATTGAAACAGGACTGCACAGCCAGGGGAGATAGTGCTTCTTTTGCTGTTTCAGGGTAGTTAGCCTCTACAACCCAAGGGGTCGCTTCGTTTTGTCTCCTTTGCTCCTCTAAGAACGCCTCATCCCTATTGGGTCTAACATTGTAGCCAAAAAACATAGCCTGGAAACTGTTAGAACCAGACTCAGGGTAACCAGAGCCATTTGCCGCCTTGTATAACCCCTTAAAATAGCTGGCAGGGCTTGTCTTGTCTACTGTAGTGACTATAGTTGCTTGCCTGGAGGGGTTGTCAGCTATCGTTGCTAAAGTATGACCCAGATTTACCTCGAAATACTCATGGAAGTCGGCTTCGTCATGTATTACCCAATCCGATGTCTGCCCAATACCCGCTTTCTCAGTGGAAGGATACGCCGTTACTAAAGACTTCATCCCCTTTAACCCGAATTGCTCCGTGGAATCAGGGGATTTCTCGTATTCGGGTATATCTTTTATCCATTCAGGTAGATTATTGAATATAATCCTTACTTTAGCTAATAACTTCTGAGCCTCAGTCTGACCGCTTGATAGCATCAGCACATTAGAACCCTCTACTGTCATCAATCTTCTAACTACCCGAACCGCTAACGCCCAGCTTATACCTATCTGTTTGCTTTTTAACAATAATAAAAGCTTGTATTCCTCTAGTGCTTTGTAAAAATCAACCAGATGAGGCCATAATACATAGTCTAACGCTAATTCCCCTGGCTCTTGAATCTTTACATACCTCAGGAAATATAACGGGTCAGCGTAAATCTTCGTTAATTCTTTTAAATGTTCCTTCATTCTTAATCCAAGAACTTTAGCGTAAAAACTGTGGAAGCTCCTTCTTGTACATATACCTGTCCCAATGCCTGCGAACTTTTGTGGTGTGCACATAGATAGACACCTCTATATACTGAATGAAGTGCCACAACTTCCATAAAGGGAATATAACAACCCACTTCATAGCTTTTCCATAACCCCAGCACAACCACGCTTTAATCATCTTGTCTCCCTAATCCAAGAACTTAGTAATCCTATCCTGCTGCCTCTTCTTTTCCTGAAACGCCCTGGTAAGCGGCCCGGCCTTCCAGCGCACCTGCTTTACCCGCTTCCTTATCTTTTCCACCATCCCTTCGTATATCTTTCTCCAATTAGGCATCTTGCACCTCTATTAACGGCTCAACCCGATAACCAAGTGGTATTCCGTAAGCGGTTACTTGTTCGCCCCTTATCACTACACCCTGGGAGTGGAGGCAGGACATTATTCTAGCAACTTTTTGTTCCTGTGTTAAGAGTGGTTCAAAGCCATTTGCCCATAACTCAAATATATGTGCTATCCCTTCCCTTGCCTCTTCTTGCTTAGTCATCTCTGCTCCTTTAAGTAAACCATCTGCCCTCCCACCTCTATTTCATCACCGTTTCTAAGTTTCAATTTATTCCTCCATTGCTCGAATGCAATACTCATTAGTCCACTAAACTCCCAGGCCTTCCGCCGTTGTATTATTACTGTAGACTACTATTTGCCAGCTTTGTAATCCACAATGGTAACAGCTCCAATGTGAATTATCCCAAATGTCGTATTCTACTTGATAATTGCATCCAGGGCATTCCACTACCTTTATCCTCCTTTTCTCCTTTAAGCTAGGCTAGGGGACTTCCACCCCTAGATACATGACCTTTCCCTGTTCTCCTTTATGGAAAGCCCTATAGGGTTCAGACTTCCTTGAGTCAGGTGCGGCAAATCCTCCTACGGTGTCATGCTATCCTCGCTAGCGTCTATCTTCCGCCACCTAGCTCTTATATTTCTCCTTTACATAACGTAAACGCTAATTCTGAGCTACGGATATTGTGAGATAGCCTGTTGTTTCTGTTGTTCCTGTGTATAGGTGTGGATGGGTGTCTTGTTAGTTGTAGCGTTACACTCTAGTCTTAGATTTGAATATGGTAGACTCCATGCCATTGAAGGGGTGTTGGCCTGACTCAGAACCTACGTTATCAGTTTGTTTATTAGGCAGGGTCATCCTATCTAAGACCTGGCCATCACTAAGAGGGCCTAAGTATCTCTTACGGCCATCTGAGAGCCTCTCATCAGGGTCATAGTCATGTCCGTTAGGTCTGGTTAGCAATGTAATACCCGTCCTGTGCTTGTGTACTGCTCTAGCTACAGCACTCTTCTGTTGTTTCTTGTCTTTATATGCCATGTAATACCCTCCAAGCCCTAATGTAATACCCTGTTTGGTTCGCACAATAGACCTTAGGTCACTCTGTTAGCTGCAAGGTCTCTTCTTGGATGAGTTTCTTTCTCTCTTCAGCTAGTAGTTTAAATAATTGAGTGACTACACCAGCTCCTAGCTTGTCTACTCCCTGGACATCTATCTCTGTTCTCTGTTTAGCCTTGCCCAAAGCCTGGTCGATTGTATATACAGCAGCTTCAAAAGATAATCTATCTCTGTTCTCTTTAAGTATAGTCTCATTAATACATATAACAGCAGAAGGTAACATATTAACAATACTACGATGAGCATCAGCTCTATTCTTTGATTTTCTACGAGGGCCACTACGTCCTTTTACACCTGACATTTAAAGTTAGACTCCTTAGTTACTAAATGGTCTTAAAACAACCAATACTTAAAGCTATAATAGAGTACGTTAGAACTATGTATATTAAGTACGCCTATCTCTATTCCTTAATTCTCCCCCTACCCCCTCCTTTATGGTTTTCCCCTTTCCTGGGCAACTTAAAGATGGTCAATTTAGTGAGTATGGTAGAGTATGTGAGATGTAGAACTAGATATTATCATGTCAGACAGTATCAATAGACTTGCCATGACCGGGATTATCATTATACTAGAGAGTAGATTAAATATGGAGGTAGAGGGAATGATAAAGAAATGCTTTAGCAAGGTACTCGACAAGGCTATGAAGCACGTTACTAGGCCCTATCAGGCAACTGATAATCCCTATTATCTTTATCAATGCACTAGGAACTAAACTCGAAACGGGCTATCATGCCGGTCGCTAGATAAAGTCTAGCCTGAGGAGAGTAAACGGGAATGCGATAAGGCAAGGGCACAAAAATTAACTAACGAATATGAGAGTATGGAGGTTAAAATGGACACCAAGCAGGCATTAGACCTGATTAAACAAGAGACTGAGCAAGCAAGAGTAGCCATCAAAAATGCATCACCTCGTAAACGAGGAGCCTTACAAAATCAATACCGTCGATGGTTAGCTTGCCTTGATATATGCACCGAAATATACCATGCTGACGAGGCGAATGCACTTGAGAGGATTATGGCATTAAAGCTACACACTAAACTGAGTACCTAGTATAGGTTAGTATCATTATACTTATAAGTAGATTGAATATGGAGGGTAAAATGAAAGTAGAACTAAAAGACGGGCACTTTGGCTGGGATTATATACTTGAAGCTGAGAACGGCGAAAGTGTATTAATCCAAACAGACTTGGATTATCCTGGGACGGCTAGTTCATTCGGTTATTGCCCCTGTGAATGTGGCGAAACAGATGGAACTGTTGACTGCCCCCACAAAACAGCTAGTGGTATGATACTTGAGGCACACAACTACTTAGACGGACATATTGGTGATGTAATAGACGATCCTGGTTATTTCGGCGGCTAGAGTATATTGTGACTGTAAAGGAATGGAGGGACAGGAAATGCGATTTAAATGCTCAGTATGCAAACAAGACAAGGCAAACGATTCAAGTCTCACAACAGGTTATGGGATCAACGAACAAGGTGACAAGGCCTGCTATGGTTGTTGCGCCATACAAGACAACCAGGACATGGTAGACATCGGTAAGGCTACTCTGTATGACTGTGACAACGAAGTATCAAACTGGCCTAATAGCCTTAAAATGCCCATAACATACCGGAAAACAGGCCGTCACAACTTTGGCCTAGTACGGCATGACTTCTGGTTTAAGCATGAGGGCCGGCAGTGGCATGGTTATAGAATCGGAGACATGACCCAAATTGCCCACTGTAAACGACTCAAGGTATAACTCGAAACGGGCTATAGTTGAAGGAGACCCCTGTGGAGCATTTTATGGTGATTAGGGCACAAGGCAACGAGGTTAGAAATATCGTTATTCCTTCTTTCATGGTCAAGGTGGTGGATCTCCACAAGAATATCCCAGCCACATACCTTGCAGATTCTAGCCAATTGGACGAGGCGGCCTGGACTATTTCTGGCATTGTAACGCTTCAAGCACCTAACACAATGCACCTGTGTACCACCAGTAACAGACTGGCCACAACGATGGCACATACCTCGTTCTGCCCATTGCCTACGTCTAAGTCTCATAAGATCACGAGCTTGTTGCTTAGTTGCCATAATTGATTATACCATACGGGGTGTTTATAAACAACTACAAGCCCGTCCCGGGATAATGTCCTGGCTGATGAGAGTAAATGGAGGTAAGGGAATGAAAGAATATAAAGTTAGAATATGGAAAGACGGTGCGTATACAATGGAAACTATCGAGGGTAAGCTAGTTACAATCCCAGGCTTTGAGAATTACAGTTTCTTCATACACCGCCCTGTAACACGCTTTGGGTTTCATCGAACCAATCAAAGCGAAAGTAAGTCTGGTTGGGAGATAACCGAAACTACTACTGGTATGTCACCTGGTGACGCAAGAGGTAAAACACAAATAGAATGTATCAATCGAACACAACAAATACTTAATACTAAAGGCCATGAGGAATTAAAACGAGCTATCAACTACGGCCAAGCTCACTAAACTCGTAAGCCCTGAGTATATACCAGGTTGAGTTATGGAGGTATATAGGAGATGAACTTTAATATAGCAATGAACTTGGCACATAGATTCCAAGCAAAATATCCTGAAGTTGGCTGGACTATTTTCAGACGCAAATCATGGGATTGGGT
>SDBU01006960.1_pt1 | contig 13175 bp, 12 predicted proteins | sample 2277071 | NCBI WGS metagenome assembly SDBU01 (sample SAMN10397929, study PRJNA504765) | marine sediment metagenome | isolation source: marine sediment core GS08_GC12, 126 cmbsf | place: Arctic Ocean: Gakkel Ridge, Loki's castle | collected 2008 | reverse complement strand
GTTCTGCACTATCAGACAGGCGGTATCGCCATCCACCATATCCACCAGAGCCGGGATGTCGTTGGCCAGCCAATAGTCGCCGACTGTGGTCACCCCCATCCCCTGAGTGTAGGTGCGGACGGTCTCGCGGTATTCGGGGTGAATCGTGGGCGACATCACCACCTTTCTCCTGCGCCCCCGCGACACGCTGATGGCCATGATCACCGCCTCGGCCATGGCCGTGGCCCCATCGTAGTGCGAGGCGTTGCTGACCTCCATGCCGGTCAGGGCGCAGATCATCGACTGATACTCAAAGATCGCCTGAAGGGTGCCCTGGCTCACCTCGGGCTGATAGGGTGTATAGGCGGTGTAGAACTCGGAACGGCTGAGCACGTGATCGACCACGCTGGGCACAAAGTGGTGGTAAGCGCCCGCGCCCAGGAAACAGGGCAGGTGCTGCAGGTCGGCGTTGGCCTCCGAGATCTCGCGCAGCTCGGCCATGATCTCCATCTCAGACACAGGCTCGGGCAGGTCGATCTCTGGGAAGGCGTAGGCCCGGGGCACCGACGCCAGCAGCAGGTCGTCGGCGTGCTCCACGCCGATCCGCCTCGTCATCGCCCGCAGTTCGTCCTCTGTATGAGCAATGTAGCCCATCTAGTGACCTCCCTGCTCCTCGGCCTGCTTGGCGAACTCGGCGTATGCGTCGGCGTCCATCAGGTCGTTAAGTTCCTCGGCGTCTCCGATGGCGATCTTGACGAACCAGCCCTCTCCGTAGGGGTCGGTGTTGACCAGATCGGGACTATCCTCCAGCTCTCCGTTGACCCCGACGATCTCCCCCTCGACGGGGAGGTAGCAATCGGAGGCGGCCTTGACCGATTCCACCACACAGTAGACCTCCCCCTTGGCGAAGGTGTCGCCCTCCTCGGGCACCTCCACGTAGACGATGTCGCTCAACTGCTCCTGGGCATAGTCGGTGATACCCACGTAACCGTATTCGCCCTCCATGCGGATCCATTCGTGGGTCTCGGTGTAGCGGCATCCCGGATCGACTTGAACGGCCATGTCCCTGCTCCCTCCTTTGGTTGCCTGCGGTCGGCCACGGTGCGAATGGCAAGTGCTGCCCAATGGACCGTTTGGGGGCGATTCGCGAATCGCCCCTACTTCCGTCCTTGAGCCTCAGACCGATGGGCTCTCACATGGGGCCGCCCTATGTTGCCTCAATTGGAGAGTTTGTGCAAGTAGCTGTGCGAGCAGGCTACCAGGGCCCGTGGTTGCAATCTGGAAAGGGAGGAGAAGCAGACGAGAAGGAAGCACATCTCAGGTGAGGCGCAGACCCTCTCGATGGCCCGCGCCTCAGTGCGGGCAGCTACCGATCCTTGAGCACCAGGGGAAGGTGAAGCAGACACGGAATGGTGACCGTGGTGGTGGCGGTGACCACAGTCAGGCAGTTGGTGCCAGTGACCACGGCATTGTAAGAGCCGCAGCTGGAGTAGGTGTGGGTCACCACTGCCCCGCTGTCTATCTCGCCATCGCCCAGCGCCCAGGTGTAGGTGACGTTGGTGCCCGCGCTGACGCTGGCGCTCAGGGTGGTGACGCTGCCCAATGGCGTAGGGCCGTCGTTGATGGCCGCCAAGCCCTCTATCTCCTCGTCGGACGTACTGGCGGCTATCTCGGCTGTATAGCTGCTCCACAGGTCGTTCTGCTGGCCGTCGTGTGCGGGTGTGTAGGTTCGCACGACAACGTAGTAGACCGTGCCTGGAGACAGGTTATCCATCACGTAGCCCGTCGAGGATTTGTCCGCCGTCACACAATGCACAGTATAAGGCCCCCCGGACGCGATGGCGTAGCTGACCTGATAGTACCCGCTATGTGCGGTGTAGGTGATGGGCGTCCAGGAGAGTTCGATGGTGCGACTGGTCACGGCGGTGGCCTGTAGCGCCGTTGGCGGCACGGTCTGCACGTCCGCCCAGCCTTCATCCAATTCGTCGAGGAACACCCGCAGGTCCTCGTCGGAAGCGGTGAGCATGTTGTATCCCAGGTAGAGCGACCCTAGGTCGAGTTCAGTCAAGCATCTGGGAATGTCGCCGCTGAGCTGATTGTAGCTCAGACCCAGCCCCGTCAAGTTCTCCAGGTCGCCCAACTCGGAGGGGATGGTGCCGGTGAGCTGATTGTAGCTGAGGTCCAGATCCGTCAAGTTCGTGAGGTTGCCCAACTCGGGGGGGATGATGCCCGTCAGTTGGTTGTCGATGAGGAACAGCAATTCCAAGTTCGTGAGGTTGCCCAACTCGGCGGGGATGGCGCCCGTCAGTTGGTTGCAGTAGAAGCTCAGCAGCTCCAAGCTCTCCAGGTCGCCCAACTCGGATGGAATGGTGCCGGTGAGCTGATTCCCGTCCAACCAGACGTGGGTCACATGGCCGCCCGAAACGGTCACGCCCCACCAGTTGCTCGGGGTAGTGGACGATAGCCACTTGGTGTTGACGGCCCAGTTGGCGCCGTCGGTGCTGTTGTAGAGCGCCACCAGAGCCTCGCATTCCGGCTCGGGGATCTCGCTCACATCTTCGCAAGAGAAGACCTCGAGTTTGGGTTCGCCGATCGTCTCCGGCACTCTGGCCCACGATTCCGTGGAGATGGCCCCGTCTGGTGGGATTGTGTTCTGAGATGGGACTTGCCCTGGCTGCTCCGCGGCCGGGGGAGCTGAAGCCATGCTGGCTTTCGGCGTGACTGGATTCGCCATCGCCAGGGGCACTAGGAACACAATGGTCAGTAGCCCGCGTACACTGAGCACTGGTCTCTGTTTGAAATGCCTTCTTGCCCGTCTCCAAGCCTCTCCCAAGACGTCCATGTCTCTCGCTCCTTTGATTGACAAGAGTCGGCCACGGCGCGAATGGCAAGCGTTGCCCAACGGACCGTTTGGGGACGATTCGCCCTGGCTTTGCGCCACCTTATGTTGCATCAACTAGAGAGTTTGTGCAAGTTGTCGGGGAGCCCAGCCGCAGGCATTCATGAAAGTCCGTCCACAGAACCATTTTGGGTAAGAGCTCAGCCCGCGCTACTCGGCGCTGCTCGGCACGGCCTGTGGAGCAGAGGGCGCACGCACCTGGAGCGTCCGCGCAAAGGGGATGGAGAGCAAGATCAGAACCGCCGTCCCCATAAAGATGCCCTCGTACTGTATGGCGGGCAGCAGCACGCCGGCCAGGAACGGCATACCCACCGAGCTAATATGGTCAAAGGTCACTCCCGCGGAAAGAGTCGGTGTCAGCTCTCCCGGGGGCGCCGTGCGGTACACATAGGTCGAGAGGCCCATGCCGAGCGGCATGACCAATCTCATGAGGGCCCAGAAGGCGATGAGTAACCAAACGTTGTGGATCGTGGCGTAGCCCAGGCAGCACAGGGCCAGGAGCAGGTAGGCCACCGGCGTGGTGATCCGCTCCCCAAAACGGTCGATCAGCGAGCCCAAGTAAGGTGCGCTGAGCAGGTTCAGGATGCTGCTCACTAGCATGAGTGTGCTGACCTGCCACACATTCAGGTCGAAATTCTGGACGAGCACCAGTATGACAAAGCTGCTCAGGGCCAGTTTTCGTGCGCCTGCGAAAAACATCAGCACGTAGTAGAGCCAGTAACGCCGCCCAAGCAGGATGCGCGGCGGCCTGGCTCCCGTCGAGCCGATGTCTCTGGGTAGCCTAAGGATCAACAGGGCGGAAAGGACGATAAAAGTTCCACCCACCAGATAGTAGATGTTCAGGGGCATCGACTGAAGGAGCCTCGAGATCAACGAAATGGCGCCCATCCCGGCGATCGCGGCCAGGGAGCTCACGGAGGCGAGGATGCCCAGCATGCGCCCTGTGTTCTCTTTTTTGCTCAAGGACATGCCCATCGCGCTGTGCAGCGGCGCCCACATGTGAAAGCCGAAACTTGCGACGATGGCCGCAGCCAGCAGGGCCGAGTAGGAATGGACAAAGGCATACAAAACATAGCCGACGCCCATGAGCAGTACGGCGAGGCCGCCCTGCTGCGGGAGGGGCAGGCGCATGGTCAGGGCAGCAATGAGAATCAGTCCCAGTCCGGGCAGCTCGCGGATCCCCTCAAGCCACAGGACCTGGCCTCCACTGAGACCCAGCGTCTCGACAAGGAAGTTCATTCGAGCGCCGCCCAACAGCCCCTGGCCGAACCGCACCAGGAACACGGCCACTACAAACTGGACCAGGCTGCTGGTCCAGATCGTGACATCGAATCTCTGCCGAATCCGCCGCATCAAAGCTCCTTATAGTCAGATTCACTTGCCCACGCCGAGCGCTCGACTTCATCTATGGTGAAAGCGCCACCCACACACAGGCAGGGTTCTATCGCTGGCCCCGACCGGCTGCTATCCCTCGAACGCCCCCAGCCATTCCTCTGAGATGTCCATGCCAAAGCCGGGTCCATCGTTCACCGTCAACCAGCCGCCAACTGGCAACCTGGTGCCGGGGATTCGTCGCATCTCCTCCAGGGGCACGCCGGGGGGCGAGGCGATGAAGAACTCGGCCCCGGGCATGTTGGGCATGGCCACGGTCAGGTGTTGGCCGAAGGGGTGCAAGCCGCCACCGTGGAGGATCACCGTCAGCCCAGCAGTGTCGGCCATCTGGGCGATGCGCCGACAGGCCGTGAGTCCAGCCTATGTTGCATCAATCGGACAGTTTGTGCAAGTTGTCGGGTAGCCCAGCCGCAGGCGGGGATCGGCCGTAGGTCTGGGCGCTTGACACAGCCCCTGCTCGTCCATAGGATGGGGTCGATCCGGCCATACCGTTGGAGCCAGAGATCGTGCCAGTCTCGAGAACAGAGTTCTCTCCCCGCGTTCACGGGTTCCACTTTGCGAATGCCTTTCGCTTCTCCTTTGAGTTCAACCTGCCCTTTTTCGGTCGGGTGGATCTGGGATCGATGGTGTATGGGCTGTGTGGAGGCATGTGCTTTGCCGCCTTGGACTATCTCCTGGCAGGTAGGCCCATGACCACACGCACCAGCGTGCCTCCCCGTGGAAGTGGTCTGTACGCCTATCTGTGGCAGCGGCAGTTGGACAGCTTCTCTGGGCCTGTGGTGCCATTGAAGGTGATCGAGTGGATGCTGCGGACCAACGAGGACGTGGAACGGCTGACCGCCGGAAAAGAGTTCCCCAGGCTGCGCGCCAGGATCGACCAGGGCATCCCCGCCGTTCTCTGTCTGATCCGCGCCCGCGGACTGGTGGATCCCACGCAGAACCACCAGGTGTTGGCCACCGGCTATCGCCTCGACACGGCGACAGCCCAGGTGACCATACACGTCTACGATCCCAGTCATCCGGGGCAAGAGCCCACGCTATCCATGAGCCTGAGCGATCCCGATCGGGGAATCGCCCTGGTGCAGTCCACGGGGGAGCCATTGCGCGGCTTCTTTGTGGTCAAGCACAGGGGGCAGAGAGGCGGGTTGCCGGAGGAATAGGGGACCAGCCCACGTCCCCTCTCCATTGGGAGCCTGTTGCAGAATTCGGGGGACGCGCGTCTGCCGCCGCACCCGCGCTACTGTCGTATAGCTTGTATCTCAGTTGGTTATGTTTTCTAGGGGCGCATCGTCGCCGATCGAAGATGCGGTGCAGCCGCGCCCGGCACAGCCGGGGCACATGCGCCCCTACACCCAGCCATATTCTGCAACACTCCCTTCAGGGGGAGAGGAGTCAGGCGAGGGTCACTTCCCCCAATCTCTCAGGGTCTTCAGGCAGCGCTCGACGCATTCCAGCGGCGGGTAGGCGTAGCTCTCCTGCTCCACGATGTACCACTGGGTGCCGCCCACGCTCTCGCAGAGGCGGAACACGTCGTCCCAGCGAATGTCTCCCTCGCCGATCAGGGCGGTGTCCTTGGTGCTGGAATACTCTTTGAGGTGCACGGTCACCGCCCTGCCCGGGTAGCGCTCCAGGACGGCTAGCGGGTCCGCGCCGGCGCGGAGCACGTGGCCCAGGTCCAACTGCATCACCACGTCCTGGCGGGTATTGCCCACGAATGTGTCCCAGGGCAGCTCTCCGCCCATCTCGGTGAACTCGACCGTATGGTTGTGGTAGCCGGTGAGCATGCCTTCAGGGGCCAGCCTTTCCGCGATTCGGTCAAAGATGCGCGCCGTCTCCAACCAGGCCTCGCGAGAGCTGCGCCGTTCTTCGGCGAGCGACGACACGATCAGGAAGCGGTTGCCCAGATCGCGGTTGAAGGCCACGGTCTCGGCCAGAGCGTCCCCCTGCAGAGTGGGCAGGCGGATGTGCGTTCCCGCTACCCTCAGGCCCAGGTCGTCGAGCAACCTGCGCAGTTCCCCGGCCGACCGCCCATAGTAGCCGGCGAACTCTACGCCGTCGTAGCCCATCTTGGCGGCGGCCTCAAGAGTGCCCGGCAGGTCCTTCTCGCAGTCGTGCCGCACAGAGTATAGCTGCAATGCGATGGGAATGCTTGGCATGGGGTCCCTCCTATGTGGATGTGATAGAGGGATTCTATCCGATGGGGGATGGGGAGGTCAAGGGAGGAAGGTGCAGGATCTCATGGAAGCGAGGTGCAGCAAAGAGGGGTCCTCAAGACACGAGTGGCGCCCACGTGGCCCTTCTGCCTGGCGCCGCCCAACTCAACGATCGGCGCCCTCGGGACTTGAAACCTGTCATTGAGGCGCGGGAGCGGAATCGCGGGCGATACCCCTCCCTCTACACATCCTCCAGCGTCACTCGCGTCACATACCTCCCCCTGGCCCCGTCCCACTCCTCCCCGATGCCCACCACCCGCCGCAGGCAGTCGGAGGGGGGAATCACGTCGCCCGTGGGGAAGAGGCGCACGCGGTCCCAAAGCTCCAGATCGGGACGCATGGGGACGGTCACCTCCTCTCGGCGGCAAGACATGCGTGCCCTGGTCCAGTCGTACCGCTGCACCACCTGGGCGGCCGCATCGGTGGACAGGCGATAGTCCTGGCGGTTGGCATTGAGGCGCAGGCCCATCTCCATGGAGATCCAGCTCACCTCGCCAGCCGCTCCCGCCTGGTCGCCATACACTCTGAAGGACGTCGCCCAGGGAGCCTTGAGGCCGTAGCCTCCCTGCAGGATCTCGCCATTCGAGCCGATGTCGTCGTAGGACGGACTGTAGCCGTAGAGCTCGTAGGCTTTCATCTGGCCGTCCAGGTCAAAGAAGGCCACTGCCCCCGCGAGGAGCAGCAGCCGACGGACGATCTGCGCACCATGTTGCGAGGGATGTACAGTGAAGGCAGGCACCTGATAGTCGAAAGAGGTCTGGGCCGAGCCGGAGAAGGTGAGCCCCACGCGAGCGCAGATCTCGGTGAGCAGCCAGCGAATCGTGCGGTTGGTCCAGGTCAGGGCTTCGTTGGGACGCCACATGGCCAGGAGACCCCAACCGTCCATCGCCTCGATCACCAGGCGTCCCCGCTCCAGTCCCTGGGTGACCTGCGCACTGACGATGTAGTGGGGGTCGAGGGCTATCTGCTCTGTACCCTCGCTGGTCACATAACCCCGGCTGAGAACGATGGAGGAGAGGGGCCTGATGCACTCGCCATCCTCCCCCTGCTGGCCAACAGTGTCGTACACGCCTCCCGCGTTCAAGAACTCCAGGTGAAGGCGCGACCCGTCTTCATCGGTGCGACGCCTGTAAGAGGCGGGCGTGAGCCCGACCAGGTTCTTGGACGTGTCTTCGGCCGAGTAGATCGTGGCCTGGCAGGCGATTCGCTCGTTCGCGGCATAGAAGGTTTCGGAAGATGCGATGTAGGCCAGAGCCACGCGCCGATAGGTGGTCGCCCAGATAGAGAGAGCGACCTCATTGCCAAAGTGCTCCCAATCCGTGGAGCTGAGCACGACAGGCTGCGTCCACTGGGAAGCATTCCCCTGGAACTCATCGATCCATGTGGCAAGGTAGAGGCCGTCAGGCTCTGCATCTGCGACATAGAGGGCGGAGGGATTGCGCAGGGCACTGCCATCACCGGCCGATCCGCTCCCACCCGGCGCGATTTGCAGCGGAGAGGACCAGCTCGACCCCGACGGCGTGTAGGTGCCGACGGCGATCGTGCCAGCTCCAGCGACCACCAGATAGCAGATCCCACTGGTGGCGTTGTAGGTGGCCCCCAGGCCCTGTCGCTCTTCGAGCGTGCCCAGACTGGTCCATGTGCTGGCACTGCCAGGACTTTCGCCCCAGGGGATGCTGCGCCCCTTGACTAAACCTTCGTCGGTGTAGAATAGGTACTGGTGCGCGGCTGCGATGCGAGGAGCTTCGGGGTCGTCTCCGGCGGGGGCGCCATTGACGCCCGTGGCTGCGTTGGAAGGCGAGCCCCAGTTTGCACCGCCATCGGTGGAGTCGATGTAGACGATGTCCCAGGTGTCGCCCTCTCCCTCTCGCACATAGTAGATGCGGATGTCGGAGGAGCCCAGGCGAGCGGCGGCCACGTCGGAATCGGCGATGGCGTCGGATCGAAGCGTCTGCCAGTTCGTCCACTGACTCGCAGCCGAGGGGTCGGTGACCTTCGCATGCTTTACGTTGCCGCTGCCATCGGTCAGCGCACGATGGATGGCATCCCCATCGGCCACCTGGTCTGTCCAGCAGGTGGAGCCATCGGCCCAATGGAGGCCGGTCCAGCGCAGCCGATCATCGCGAACGTCGGCCACGACGCTGGGCTTGCCAGCCCAGGAGAGGGCGGCAGCACGAAGGGTGTCGGTCATATTCCTCATGAGGATTGCTCCATAACCATACCGAAGGTGCTGGTACTTTCAGTAGACTTTCACCTGGTCGCTATGGACTGGCCCCCATCGAGGCTCAGTCCAGCCGTCATGCACCGCGAGCACTGGCGTTCCCACGGGGCAGGCGATATCCACCCTCTCATGCCCGGCCAGCCCAGACTCGCGCTACAGACCAGGACGGTCGCCGAATCGCTTGGTCACGCGCTTGTACTCAGGTGCCAGGGGCCAAGCTAGTCGTACAAACTGACAAACTGATAGCGCCTTCGGCGTAGTCCTGCGGATCATTCCTCTTTCCGTAGGACTCTCAGTCTGTGTGTTCTTGGTCTTGTTCCGTCGCCATCTGCCTGGCCTGTGCAATCGCCTGACGTACCTTGCTCCTGAAACTGATGAGCCGCGACAGTGTTTCATACTGCGCATCTATGGTGCCCGGTGCTCCAAAGCTGATTTCGGTCAGGAATTGATCGATCACTTTCGCCTCTTCTAGCGTCACCGCCTTGATGTCCATTATCGTCTCCTTTCCACAAAGCAAACTGAAAGCGCCCTTCAGGCGTGAAAGTGGCCTTCGGCCATCTGGTCAAGTCGTCTCTGTAGGCTCGCAATCTCCGCCCTGATCGTCAGCACCTCAACGTCGACTTCCTGGTCGTGTTCCCATAACTGCATCGTGGCTCGGTAGAGCAAATCTGACTTTGCTCCTAACCTGTCAAAATGCCTATCGTCCTCTCTATGAACGAGAAAGGGATACTTACTAAACATCCAAGGCATGTCAAAGCGCTCGTGTTCGTGCTCGTCAAACCGACCGGTCCCATGAGCACGAATGTCCTTGATAATGGCAAGAGCATCTTCGTTGAAGATCTCGCATGTTCCGTCTGTCACACAGCCCACGACCGACAGCGCCCCTGCTGGTGACAGGGTCATGAGCGTGGTGTCTAGGGCAGGCGTTGACCTGACACCGTTGTACCAGCAGAGGCCAAACTTGATGCTGTGGTCTGGGTCTACGATGAGAGCGGTGCTCGCGCCAGAGTTTATGACTCCTCCTTGATACCATCTGGAGTTCGGCGCGTGAAAGTAGTTGCGTACGAGGTGGTAAGGAGCAAAGACCTTGTCAGAGAAATAGCCGCTGCCCTTTCCCGCCCCCGTTTTGTCGACGTTGAGGCCCTGGGCGGCGGTGACGGTGCCATCCTTGGCAACTGTGACCCGTCGGGCGTTGTCAGTCTCGAGTTGGATTTCTCCGCCGGTGACGACGCCTGCTCTGAGGACCACGGCTCCCGTGCCGGCGCTCTCATTGCCCCAGACGTAGACGTTGCCACCGCGGGCGACGCCGGTGGCGCCACCGCCAGCCAGGGCGACCCGCTTGGTGTCGGCGCCATTGGCTGTGTCGGCTTTGATGTCAAAGTTGGTGACGGTGTGGATGAGGTCGCCGGATAGTTTGACCTCCCCCGTCCCTGCCCCCGTCGTGCCGACGCTGAAGCCACCCTCTACGGTCAGGCTGCCCGACACCGTGTGCCCTGGAAACTTGGCGCTGGCGTCCATAGCCAGCAGCTTGTTGGCCGCAGGGGCCGCTGCTGCGTGGAAGCCGTCCACCGTGTCCGCATCGCCCGTGATGGAGGCTGGCAGCTTGGCGTCGCCGTTCAGGGCCAACAGCTTATTGGCCGTGGCCGTGGCCGAAGCGTGGATGCCGTCAACAGTGTCCGCATCCCCTGCGTTTGGGGGATCGTCCGGCACGCCCCCGTAGGGCCCCAAGACCAGGCCGCCCACGTCGGACCAGGTGAGCACGGCCACTTCCCGTCCGGTGGTGAGCAGGTCGGGCCGACAGGACATGAGCACGGAGATCTCGCCCACCAGTGATGCAGGCCCCAGGACGGGCTCCACCTGGGCCGTATGCGTGGCAGCGTGGTACTCTCTCAAAGCGGCTCGAATGATCTGCACCGAAGGTACTGGTACTTGCAGCACGAGGCGTCCTCCCGCTCAGCCTGGCCCACCAAGTGACGCGTGCACTACTCCTGGGGGTGGGTGCGAGCATCTTGTGAGACGTTGGCTCTCCTGCGTAGTTGCTCCAGGGCCAGTTCAAAGTCGTTCATGCGGGCAGCAGCCCACTTGCTGTATTGCTCCGGGGTCTGGCCGGTCACCGTCACTGTGCCGATGAGCGACTGAGCCAACTGGCTGGCTGCGTAGGCACTGGCCCCGAGCACGATCACTTGCTCTCCCTGGCCGTCGAGCGTGCTCGTTTCCTCCCCATCCAGGCCGTCGATGGCGTGTGGAATCGTGTAGAAGACCCGAATGTCGTCGGTGCCATCTGCGGTGGGTGCGTCGGCCACGTCCAGCCGAAGGGCGCCATCGTACAACACCGACCAGGTCGGGCGCTGCGGCGGGTAGCAGGGATCGTCGTCATCCCAGGGGTGCCACACCTCCAGCACGTCCATGAGGCCAGAGAGGCCGGCCAAGGAATACTCCCGCTCTCCCTCGGTCGCGCTTATCACGCCCTGAGCCCGCCTCGGCTGCACACGATTGTAGGCTCTCAAAGCCCTACGGATGTGCGCGGTCAGTTCGTCAGTGGACCACTGGGCGTTGCCCGTGTCCTTTAGTTCCATCTCCACCAAGTCGATGAGCTGAGACAAGTTTGACATGTGGGTCTCCCCGTTGCGTAGCGCTTGCCGATGTACGGTGGTTCCTTCTCATTTCCTGGCTCGCCTGGCCCTTGACCCCATTGCGCAGCGATCCCACCCCCATCTCCTCTCGCGGCTGCGCCAGGAGAGGGGATGGGGAAAGGCGATCCCTAGCTTGAGGTGACCGTCTCCCAGGCGGACCCGGTGAAGACCTTGATCTTGTTCGCTGTGCTGTCGTATATCAGACAGCCCACCAGGTCGGCTGAGGTGCCCAGGGAGCCGGTTGGCGTGGCGCATGAGGCTGGGTAGAACTTGGCCGCACCAGAAAGGTCGATGTTGGCTGACGTGGCGGCAGATGCGGTGACCGATTGGCCGATGGCAAGGCTGCCGCTGTCCTCGATGCGCAGGTGTTCAGTTCGTACTTTCATCAGGTGTTCCTCCAATCTGGTCTGGATTAGTCATACAGTTTGCGGTTCCGAGCGCGTGCGCGGGGTGATGCAGTCGTTCCCAGGATTCATCGTCCCGCGCCACTCCCGATCGATTGCTCTACCGTGGCTCTCAGCCTGGGCCTGGCCACCGCGCTGTCGTAGCCCAGCACCGATAGCAGGGCTACGAGAAGCGCGATGATCACTTGCCTGACGACTTCCTTGAACCAGGGTTCCTTCCAGAATTCCATGGTGATCTCCTTCTCGCCGTGTGAGGGGCGTGTGGCCGGACGAGAGCAACCCCTTACAAGGCGTGGGCCAGGCGTTCCTCACTCAACCTCTCCCCTTGCTCCCCTCCCCGCTCGCGGGTCGCAGACACTGGCTCGGCCAGTGTGGCGCAGCCGGGGGAGGGGACGGGGGTGGGGTATCAACCGCTCCTAGTCAGCGACGTTGTTCTTGTACAAGGCCCGATAGTTGCCGATGCCCAGGGCGTAGACAAACCTTACTTTTGCCCTGAGCTCGTCATTGGTGAACATGGAGCCGGCCAGCTCGCTATCGGCCACAAAGATCTCTGGTGCCCGGCCAAAGCGGTAGCCGATGCACACCCCTTCCAGGTCGTTGGGGTCGGCGGCGGCGGCCCAGTCGGTCGCATCGGTCCACCCGGGGACAGTCACGACGGCCGAGGCATTGCGCCGACGTACGTTCTCGTAGACGTCGCTGCCATCGGCTTCCTTCTCGCTGGTAAAGATCGTCAGAGCCGTCTTTTCCAGTTCTATGGGCACCAGACAGTAGAACGGCCTGATCCCCAGCCGCTTGGACGAGTTCAGCTCGGTCTGCTTGAACATGGCCTGGATGACAGCGTCCCAGTTGTCGGCGCTCAGCGCGCTCGAGCCCAGGTTGCTGTGGTTGGCGTGAAAGAGGTTGTCCCCATCAGAGAGTAGGGGCCCCGTGCCCGAGTTGGTTGTGAAAAGCGCGGCCACGGCCGCTGACAAGGTCCGATTGGCGGCGAGCCCGAGCCTCCGGGGGATTGACCTGACCGCGGCCACGTCATCCCGATCGATCATCTCCATGCTGATCCCTATGTAGTTGCCCTTCTTGATGAAGGACGCCGTCTCATAGGAATCGTCCCAGGTCTTTTCGGTGTAGGAGCCGCCCTCCGCCACGGTGTCCAGGTCGGCGAATCCACCTACAGAGATCCACTTGACCTCGTTGATGGTGGGAAAGTCTTCCTCGTAGGCGACCTTCTTCCACCATTGAGGGCGCGACTCGAACGATCTCAACAAGACCTTGTTGAGAACGTTGGCCACAACGTTGGCCATCGTGGTGGTGCTCGCGTTGGCGAAGCGCACGCGGTCTGGCCTGAACACTCCGTGCCGCTCCCAGTCGCCGGTCAACAGGTCGTAGAGCTCGCGGATTCCGGTCAGCCGTGCCGCCGAACGGTGATCGGCGTTGGTG
>SDBU01006959.1_pt1 | contig 13176 bp, 15 predicted proteins | sample 2277071 | NCBI WGS metagenome assembly SDBU01 (sample SAMN10397929, study PRJNA504765) | marine sediment metagenome | isolation source: marine sediment core GS08_GC12, 126 cmbsf | place: Arctic Ocean: Gakkel Ridge, Loki's castle | collected 2008 | reverse complement strand
GCGGCCCTGATCAATTCCTTTTCTAACGTACCGCAAATAATTCTTTCTTGAATTGTTGGAGCTACCGAAAAAAGACAACACGTACTTTGTATTCTGCCATTCCCTCTTAACTTTACCGGCAAGCGCTGAGTGACCGGACCAAGGATTTCGGTTTAGCTCTTGAAGATCCTTGACCAGACCAGCCCGCAGCAGATTTAGATGAATATATCGAACCAGCTCTTTCAGATAAACATCCTCCTGACAAACGATGGACTTATAACGATTTTGAAATAAATGTCCGTATCTGCGATGACGCCTGTTAAAATTTACAACATAGCCGGTGAGAATCCTGCGCATACTAGAGGCCAAAGGTAGATTTTTTGTTTTACAAAGCAGATGAAAATGATTTGGCATCAAAACCCATGCATAGATTTCCATCGTTCCATCTTTGGCTAGGGCTGACAGGCGACCTATAAAATCATTGCGATCTATATCGCTCCGAAATATTTTTCTTCTCTCAATACCCCGCCCCATGACATGGTGCAACACTCCGGGGGCATCTAATCTTGCTAACCTTGGCATAACCTGTAACTTTCATTTTTAATATTAAACGTCAGGCACTTTCTGCACGAACGTCCCCTATTAATGGCGGCATAGCCCTCCAATAAGGTCCACTTTCTTGTCCAAAGATGTGCCAAATGTGCCATGAAACTGGCCAAATCAGCTTGATTTTGCGGTAGCACGAAACAAAATAAGCGGCTGTTAAGCCGCTTATTTTATTGAGCAAACTATGGTCGGGGCGAGAAGATTTGAACTTCCGACCCCTTGAACCCCATACACTAACCCTTTCAGCAAAAAATCACCATAACTAACTAAAATTGCGGCAAATCCTAAAGCCACCTGTTTTCAAATCCTTTTGTGCATAGTGTGCATGGGGTGTATAATATCAAATACTTACGCATACTGTCGATACGTTTTTGTACATTATTTGTACATTGGGCAGGTGAATTTAGGTCAGCAAAAATATCGATATATAACTAATATTACATCACTTTTAGGTGGTTGATATTTGGAAGTTTTGCAGATATCAACGGTGATAACGTCTGAAATCAGCGGGCGGGTAACCGATCCGCTGTATTGACTTGTTAGCACTTTTTTGGGTCTAATTAAGATGCAATGAATAATGTAGCTGGTCCAGGAATTTGATTGATTCGCTCAAAGGAAAAACTTGCTTTAGTCAGCGCATCTTCCATTTCTTTGAATGTGTAGACATGGCCACTTTCATGCATTACAACCATTTCAACAGAAAACAACACCGGAAATGTTGGTTGAGTTCTACCTTCTTCGAGAAAAAAGCTTGTTAAAAATAATCGACTTCCATTTTTGACTTTTTTTCGTATAGCTTTCAGTAAATTATCTAAGTTGGATTTCGACTCTTGATGTATGACTGCAAACAAGAAAATGTCTGTAAAGTCACCATCTGGCAAACCTTTGTGATAATCGCCCGCTACAACAGAAAACCGATTGGCAAGGTTCGACTTAACAACGTACTCTTTTGTGATGGGGCAAACACCGGGCAAATCAAATAAAGTTCCCTTAGTGTCAACGTAACGTTCGCCTATGGCTGTTGAATAAACACCTGATCCAGCACCAATATCCAAAATTATTCTATTAGAAAAATCGTAATTTTCTGCTATATACTTCGCTTGCGGTATTGCGTTAACATGCATTGCAGATATAAAATTCCTAGTTTCAACAAGATTGGCACCCGTTACTTCTAGCAATGCATCACTGCCATCGTTTTCTTTCAAACGTTCTCCAAGCTCCAACCATCTATTTCTAACATTTTCAGAGAATTGGATATAACCGTTTTGTGCTGAGGGATGCTTTGGGTTAAGTACAACAGAATCATCTGAGAAACTGTATATGTCCCCCTCTTTAGTTAATAAATCATAATGAACTACACCATCTAGCAAGGCCGATAGTTTCTTTTTTGAAACACCAACCGTATGACTGATATCATTAATATTACCCATGCCATTTCCAATAGCTGAAAACACCCCTGCCTTTTCAAGTGTCATAATAATTTGAGATATTTTGTATCCGTTTATAATAGAACGGAACTTTGCGATTTGTAAAGGTATTGCCTCCATTAGATTGACCTCCTATTTTTATTGGTTAGTATACTTCAATACCACGATCTGAGATTGAAAAGTGCCGCTCAAAAGGAACATATTTTCCCTCTCTTAAGGAATCAATTTTTATTTTTCGATGCATAATCCCGTTTTCTTGAGAAAAAAACATTCTTATCGATCCCTCTTGAATATCATCCATAATCTTATTGTAGGTATCGTGCTCAGGCATTTCTGTAACTATATGTATGGCAGAATGATTAAGCAACTTTACTCTTGACCGAAATCGCATGAAAAATCTGCTTTTATCCTCTTCTTTAATTAACTCATATCTTTCATTTACTGAGTCTATAATGTTGATGCCGCCTGTACCCATCTCATCCAGAAGATCAAGTTGTTTCCTAAAATAATTTTCAGCATTTTCGGGATTACTAATCCGTACGATTCCAGCAGAAAGGGTTTGGTTAGAAATGCAACTTTCTACTTCTGCTTTAGACAGTCCATTAATTTCAGAGTAGTTGTCAATGATTTTAAAAATACCCTTATGAATAAACTCTTCAAGTGGGGCGTTCAATCTAATGAAACGTGCAATAACGTCAAATGGTGCTTCTCTATAGGTAATATAGATGCATGGTTCACCCCTAAATAGGGATGAAATTTGTATCTGCGTTGCTAGTGTAGATTTTCCAATACCCTTTTTTCCTATTAGGGCGGTGGTTGAGGGTTTAGGTAAGCCACCACCCAATAATACATCCAACACATGTATACCTGTTAATATATACTTCTTTATGTCAATCACATTTTCGCTATGTGTTTTAATAATAATTTTTTCAACAATCTCGTGAAATGTTGCAGATGCTGTTTTTAGGGCCTTAACATCTGCAATCATAGGCAGATGCTTTACAATAAGGGGTCGATCAATGTTGTGCCAGATAGGTATTATAATTTTTTCTGAGTTCATATCTTGAAGCATGTATAGTATTGATAGTTCTCTTTCTGTCCAAGGCTTTCCAATAAATGATGGAGTAATGACTACAATTCCAAAACGTGAATTAGCAAGACCTTCTTCAATACTTTGTCTTAAATTATCACCTACGTCTATCGAAAACTCGTCATACCAAACTCTTAAACCGTAAGAGCGGAGTGCTAATGCAAGAGGGTGAACAAAAGATTCTTTGTCTTCCGTTGCGTGCGAAATAAATACATCCCATTGGTTTTCAACAGCCATATTTAAACAAAGCCTCCGTTAGAAAATTTGGTTTCTTTAGTACTAATTACTTAAATGCGCCGGCGCATTTGCATAATAGTTGGCATGACCTCATGAGTTCGCTCTTCTCAAGGGTTTGCTAAAATCATAGTTACAATTTGTTCGGTCATCAAAGGTGGCATTAATTAGAAATTTTAATGCACTGAAGTCATTTTCAATCTTGTCCCAATTAACAACTGATATTTTTACGTCACTTTTTAGTAGATTGTCAATAATACGATCTGGCATATACGGGTAACGCGGCTCAAATTCAATTCTGTTGTCAATGGTTACCCAGGACGTGTTCCCCGGATAAAGCCTTTCTTTTTCACCTGCATGGCTCACTCTATAGTAAGTGCAGTTAATGGAAGGTAAATTAATGACAAGTATCCCTGATTTCTTATTAACTCTACCATCAAACATGCTTGAGTAGATTTCCCAATCTACATGCTTTCGTCTCTTTGTTTCCAAGCCAACCAAGACGATCGTAACTGTAGAATCTTTTAAATACTCATCGCGAATTTTAACCCTTATAGCGACATCATCTAAGTGATCAGAAATATCTCCAGTATCGACGGATGCATCAATAAATATCGGGTTGTATCTATTAATTTCCAAGAGTCTCTCTTTGTAATCTTGATCATTTTCATGATGGTAGCCAATGAATACTTTGTGCATATGCGTTCCCTCTTATGGCAAAAATTTGATTTCTACGACTAATGTTGTCTCGTTATTGCTCAAGCTCTGTCAGATCTTCTACGCCAGCCATGTTAGCAAGCATTTTAGTGTACTTTCTGAGTTCAGTTTGCAGATGAGACAGCTCTTGTCGAAAAGATTTGCATTGCTCTGGATCGTCAAAGGATCTTTGAACTGATAGTCTGTGCCATTTTGCAGTGAACGGGCGAATAACTTGATTCAAAACAACGATCGCAATCTTTGTGAATTCGATACAATGGCGGCCCTGTCGTTTTACCACCTCACGAGTAATACCAAAAAGACTATGAATGCTCTCAAGGGCCGTTTGTTCGTCACCATGTTCAGGTTCAAGGTGTTGCGTTGCAATTCTTGTGAGTAGTTCGATGTAGAGTTCCCATGCAGCATTCTTGTCGTAATCACTGGGCTTCCATTCCATTTCCAAGAAATGGGCGTTGATTTTAAGAGATGTCATACTCCAATCGTCTAACCATTCGCGTAATTTCATTATTTCCACCTTTCTCCACTCTTGTTATAGTTGAAGTGTGGATAAGAATTATCTGGTTCAATCTTGGTTCTTCTCTCGTATGCACTATGTATCCAAGATCTAAGCGTTGTAACGTTGCTAGTCCAGTCGTATATTTTCGCAAAACCGCACTCTTGGTTTTTGACAAGTCTAGGTGGAACGATACCTTCGTCATAGGTTTCAGCCGCATAGCTTGGATGTGTTGGTAGCAGAATCCCTATTAGACCGCACCTGCTATTCAACTTTGTACGCCTGATACTACTCGAAATTTCCCAATCAACATGCTTGCGTTTCCAAGTTTCAGTTCCTACAAGTACAATCGTCACAGATGCATCTCGGATGAAATTGTCTCGGATATTGTTCCGGATCGAATTTACTGAAATCAGTGGATTGATATCGCCGATATCTACTGCCTTCGAAATGAATCCATTGAGAATGTGTGAAAACAAATGAATAAATTGTGTCTTATAGTATTCGTCATTATAGTGATGATAGCTGACAAAAACCTTATGTTTAGGTGGAATGCGTAAACCAGATAATAAACCGTAATGTTGCATTTAGATAGTCCTCAATATCAGAGTCATTCTCCTAAAGACATGACCGTGTTGTCGTGATGGTTCCAAACCATCCACTCATTTTTATCTTTACCTTTAAATTTTGACCAAACGATTCTTCTATAAAGCTCAAGGTATTCCTGCTCATGCCAGTTTTCTGTCAGCCAATCTTTAACAATTGGAAAAATTGCAATTTTACTATCTAATTTTTCCCATGTTCGTGTCCAAGTTCCCAAGGCACCCATCGGCTGTCTTTAGTGTTCGTTGTTATTAATAAGACTAATTTACTGCATTTATCAATCGTATCACGCAGAACCTTGGCCGTGTTAGGGTTTCCAGTTCCTGATAACCTGGGGTCACCGTAGTCTATATAGACGCTTCCTCCATGGTTTTCGAGAATCTTTATAATTGCGGGTAAAGATTCGTGATCCGAGGATAAATGCGAAAGAAATACATTAGGATATAGGTTACTATATGCTTTTTTAAAAATTCCAATCCGATCAATTTCTTCATTAATTGATCGGATATCATCAAATGTTGCTTATTTAGCCATTTTTATTTGTCAGCAGAAAAAGCTCAGCGGAGCCGCTTGATACCGTTCGCCGTAGCACCTTTGACTGCTTCGCGCTGTTCGAGTTTGGTTAACAAGAATAATATCTTTCCCTCTAATTTTTCTCGTGAATTGACCGGATAGTAATTAAGTGTACGTGCCGCCTTGGGAACAATCCTGGTGTCGTCGATACAGAAGATCCAAAGCTCAGTGAATCCATTTTTATGGCGTTTGAGTCCGATCTCCAATTCATCGAAACACCAGGGACTGCAAGCATATTCTCGGCACCAAATTGCGATAAATACATTTGCCCTCTTTATATTCTTTATAATTTCAGCTTGCGTGTCAGCGGAGGGCTCAAAATCCTCTTCGTCTCGGTAGACAATATAGTTACGGCGACGAAGCAATGTCTCGACGTAGTCAGCTTCGTGTGGGCGCGCTCGAGCGTAACTGATGAAAAATGTCCGCTCTGACTCGCCTTGGCTACCAGTAAGTAGCGTCTCAAGAATACCGGGAACGGAGGCAATTTCTGACGGATCATTGAGAGCCGACAGGTCGTTAGGAATGAGGTCCCTAAAGCCCCAATAACTCGCATCGAAATAATCCCGCGCAGCACCACCAAGGAATGTGAGCGGTAAAACTCCTTTGTTCCGTGCACTGGCAAGGCGCAATAGCAAATTTAGGGAACCGCTTGGTTTCCCCCCGATAATGATGATCCCTGCACTTGAGTCCATTGCGTTCAGCTGAGCAAATAGCCAAGCATATTGAAGGGCTTCTGGTGCCGCTGAGTCATGTCCGACCGAGCATGGAAATCTGCGCACGTTTGATAAACCTAGCGCGGATAGAAGATCCTTGAGAGCAGCCTCAACCTCGGGAAGCTCTGGATAGTGAATCGAGACCTTTGGATGCGAATCCTTAGATCTGGTAGTGATCCCGTGCAAAATATGAAAGTCAGCTGAATCCGGAAATGGACTACAAACGACAACTTCATGGCCGTGTGATACGAGTTCTACGCCAAGAGCTTCCATCGATTTCTTTAGAACCTGGACTTCGCCCTCGTATCCTGGGATTCCTCTCTTAATGGTTGTTCCACCAATTATGAAAACTTTCATTTTATCTCGGTCTTTTAGTCGAATATTAAGTACTAAGCAGAATCTGTTATTTGAGTGAAATGTGGAATCTATAGAATGATTAACTTTGCATATCATCGTAATTGTCAGGTTATCTGGCTCTCACTCAAATTGCTATATCTTACAACTGTCTATTTTCACTGAATTAATAGACAATTTTTTCGTATCACAGTCGGACAAAAAGAATTACACCTTCAAATAAACACCCATACCCGCCCTATTTATCCACCCGTTCCTTCAGTTCCTTCCCACACTTGAAAAACGGCAGTTTCTTAGATTTGACCGGAATTGATACCCCGGTTTTAGGGTTCCTGCCTGAATACGCTTTGTGTTGCTTAACATAAAAAGAACACAATCCCCGAATTTCAACCCTGTCACCTTTTGCAAGGGCGTCGGCCATCTCGTTAAAGAACAGGTTCACAATCGTTTCTGCTTCTGATTTTGTAAGATCGGTTTCATTTTTAAGGGCGACGATGAGATCGAGTTTGTTCATGGGGGCCTCATGAAATATTGATGTATATTCAGTCACATAAACGATCGATTGGGAAATGTCAAGGAATTATAAATGTTTAAGTGGAGGTTGAGGAGGTGTTCTCGTTAATTTTATCAAAACCTTACTGTGTTAATATTTGCGTGAATTTACCTTTATATAGCACAGAAAACCTTTATTCCCGCATCATTTTTCACTCAGTTTTTCACGTAGAGAGCTACTTGAGGCATCCATTCCACCCTGGATATACCGTTCCAGGTTGGCTTTGTCTTTTAGCCCTCTAATTCCTTTACAAAAAAAGCAATTCTCGTCCCCCAGGTCTTTGTTGATTCTTAAAACACCTTGATCGCCATAGTAGTTAAGAAGCCTGATACCAGGCTTTAGTCCCGTAACAACTGCCATGAATTCCGTCACTCCCAAGGAAGCAACAGCGCCATTCACAGAGACAACAGAAGGTCCTAAGTCTTCCAGATCCCGTTGGTTCATACCATAAAGGTTCTTTATGTCTTCCTTTTTCGAAAGGTCTTGCAATTCAAGGCTGGCCTCGAAACGGTCCAACACTCCCAGGCAGTACAGACAGCCAGTAGAATCCGATATATAACACACCCTGCCTCCATAAATTAAGCGCTCTTCGAGGATTATTTCAGAAGCCAGATCGAAAAATGGACGCTCATATGCCAGACACAATTCGTTTAGGATCAGTCTTATCGATTCACTGTCAACACAGCCAAACACATAATCGGCTTTTTTGACTTCATTATAAGCTTCCTGACTAACCAGACTGTCATAAACCTTCCTTACTACTATAGCTTGATCAATTCGTTTTATAATGCGTTCCGCGATCACCACCTTAGGACTACCAACATCTTCTGGGCAGACTCCGACGTAACGGTTTAAATTGGTGACCTCTATTTTTTCAGAGTCGATTAACCCGATTTCACCTACACCCAGATATGCAATTTGTTGCACTACATGGGTCCCAATGCCCCCGACGCCGACTATTGCCACCTTCAGTTTGCGCAGAGTTTCCTGGCCCTCTTTACCGAATGCCCTAATGTTTCTGTCATGTCTACCGTGCATAAAAAGTTCCCTCTATTTGGAGAGTCCGGCCTGTAGGGTTCAATTCTTGCGATCCAACCCGTACGGCAGTCACTTGACAAGGTCCGTCTTTCCTCGCAATCCATGCCAAAGCATCAAAATCGTAGGGAGTTGTGACTACCGCTGCGTAAGGCCTGTCCTTAAGTCGCCACATAACATGTGGAACAAACTCCTTGAAGCCCAACAAGTCACTTCTTGAAAACGCAGCAGACCAAAACGAAGGGTGAGAATGCCACTCTACAAGGCTGGCATCAAGGTCGTGTGCCTGTTTGATGATCTGACCCCGCTTTTTGTCGCTTAGTTCCAGGTAAAATTCCGTGTGGTAAACAAAATCCTGAGGATATATCGGCTCCCACTCAATGAATGAAAAGATCAGTCCGGCATCTCCGTTTTCGGCTTTCGCGTATACAAAGGCCGCCTGTTCTTTCCGAGTGTTACTCGGGAGGAGATGGACCATTATGGCTTTATAGACAGGTGGGGGTAGTTCCAATATAATCTGTTCCATCAGATACCCTCCCTGAATCTAGTGGAAAAGCCTTTTACCCAAGTCCACAGGTTGGAGCCTGCAGTTATATCAGCCGCAGGGTTCCACTGCTCCGGCTGCCAGGAAAAAACCCCCCAAGTACCTGTAAATGGAGGTTTGTTATTGGCTGGCTCAGTATAGTTATTAGGCTGCGCCCCTCCAAATCTTAGGCCGGCAGGTACATAAAGCCCATATGGATGAGCACCGGGATAACCTTGATGCGGTATTTGGAAGGCCACATCTGTCTGCTCACAGTTCCAGCCGGCCGGCAGGGTGTAGCCGGGTATTCTCACCCACTTACCATTGGGGATGTATTCCATATCGGGATAAGATTTTCTGAGGATGGCCAACTCCTCATTAATCCGCTCTTGCATGGCGTCCTCCCCTTTTCCAGCGAACTTTCTTGGCAAAGCCATGACCGGGTTTCAGTTCAACTACCTCTCCGGGCTGCAAAGTACGCTCTGTATTGTCCTTGTCGATCTCGATAACTCCGATTGCCGGGTCCCAACCCCCAAGCTCCGCGATCTGTTCAGTAATGATTGTACTTTTATCCCAAAGGTGTTCTGTCCCCTCTATATTTGCATAGTATTTCGGACCTTTACCATCTTTTCCTTTACTCATTTGTAGACCTCCAATTCTTTAGATATAAAGATTTACCTTTTTCTTTTAGGTATAGACCTCCGTTTAGTTCCAGAAAGATTCTTCACGGTTCCTCCAACTCCTTTCTGCCGCATTGTTTTTACTGCTTTCGGCACATGCTTCTGTGGAACCTGCAAAACCTTTCTTGGCCGGCCACTATCTTTTAACCTGTCCACCGCTTTGGAAATGTTCTGTGGATTCCTTTCGATTTCAGTAGCGGTTTTTTTGGTCGCAGAATCGAGCCTTCGATTTCTGGAAATGGGAACTTCGGTTTTCCCGGGTGCCTTGGCCTTTGCTCTTTTATGACTCTGAGATTCAGACATCTTTTGACTCCTTTTGTTAATGTTAAAGTTGGTGATTCGATTCGCCCCCGTTCTATTCCTAGGTGGAGGCACCCCCGGTTTTCAATTCTGGTCCTTATTGTAATCAACCGAAAACAAAATGTCAACACCATAAACTAAAAAACCATGTTTATTTTACAAACAGTTTTTAGTATTGACATTCCCCCTCGGAAATGTTTGTATATTATTCATGGACGTAAACCTTATCTATCAAGAATTTGGGCGCCGTTTACGTCATGCCCGGAAAACTGCTAAGTTAACACAAGAGATGCTCGCTGAGCAGGTTGGTTTAAACAGAACCTCTATCACCAACATCGAAAAAGGCAGGCAACGCATTCCACTCCACCTCCTTTTTTCATTAGCGACCATTGTCGGTGTGCAACCCACCTCCCTGCTCCCAAAACAAACAGAAGTTTATAAGCCTGATGTCATAGACAGAAAACTATTAGAAAAAGCCCTATTAAAACCAGATCAGATGGATTATGTTCAGACCCTGATTACATCTGGGATTTCTGGGAAAAAGTAACAGGAGGGTGATGGATAATGAAGATGGATAAGACTGGAAAACAGGCAATAGCACTATTGGAAGAGTTAAACATTACCGGCCCACCAGTGCCGGTGGAAATTATCGCTAAGAAGAAGGGAGCGACATTGGTGTTTGAGCCTTTTGAAGGCGATGATGATATTTCTGGCCTTTTGTATCGGAAAGACAAACACACGATTATTGGCATCAATTCAGCACACTCTGAAACTCGGCAGCGTTTTTCGATTGCCCACGAACTCGGGCATCTCATACTCCACAAAAAACAATTATTCGTCGATAAAACTGTGAGGGTTGATTTTCGAGATCAAACTTCGGCTCTAGCCATTCGTCGAGAAGAAATCGAAGCCAACTCATTTGCTGCAGAATTGCTGATGCCAAGAGATTTTATTATTCAAGAGATAAGTCGAAAGTTATCAAACAAAAAGTCTCCGCCAAAGGAAAAAACCCTTGTTAATGGTCTTGCAAGCATCTTTAAGGTTAGTCCTCAAGCCATGGAATATCGCCTTAACAATTTGGGAATTCTCATAAGCCAGTAAATTATGTAAGAGGGGCTTCCACTCGCCACAGCCATCTTGAAAGTATCAGGCCTCCTTAGTTCTTGTACACCCTCTGCTAACAGTGTATAGTTTTAGGGGAGAAGATAATTGTAAAGTAGAACGTTATGCTTAATCGAGAGAAAATTATTCTAAGTTTTATTCGTAATGCCAATAAACCTGTATCAAGGTTTCAATTGATGAAGTGGCTATTCTTGTTTAGCCAACAGCTTAATTTGACAAAGAATAATCATTTTTACAAGTTTGTTCCTTATAAATACGGGCCGTTCTCCTTTACTTTGAATCATGAGTTGGAAAAATTGATAAATACGAGTTACGTTTCAGTAAATACAAGGAGTTGGATCTCACTTTCTGGAGAAGTTGAGGTGCCTACTATCGATTCTGAACTTGAGCTTGAGATTAACATATTTTTGAAAAAGTATACAACACTAACTAACAAGGAACTAAAAAAGGAAGTTTACAAAACTTATCCTTGGTATACTGTAAATGCTCTTAACCCGAAACTTCGTCATCAGAAACTTCCAACAGCTAAAAAGGCTATTTACACCATCGGCTATGAAAGGTTGTTGGTAGATGAACTTTTTAATATCCTTTTAAGCAAAGGAATCGGAACATTTATTGACATTAGAAAGAACCCTATATCACGCAGATTTGGGTTCCATAAATCAACTCTATCCAAGATATGTACTAATTTGGATATTGAGTACCATCATTTTCCTGAATTAGGGATACCTTCAACTTTACGAACATCTCTAAACACCAAAGAAGACTACAGTAGATTATTTAGAAAATATAAAAATATAATTGCTAAAGAAAACAAAGTGATTAAGCAAGTAACAAGGCTAATAGAAACAAAACCATCTGTATTAGCTTGCATGGAGGCTGATTTTCATTTGTGCCATCGTCAGCCTCTCGGTAAAATAATTGCAAAGAATACCGAGCTTCCCATAATTGATCTAAGGAAATAGGTGTGTCTGGCAGATACGAACTGGTGAGAGTCCTTATTTTGGTAATGACCTACCCGTTACCATCAAGAGGATATCGTGAAACGATTTGCACCGGAGGAATAACAGAGGCTGGGGAATGGGTAAGACTATATCCTATAGATTATCGATACAGGCCGATGAGTCAGCAATTTAGGAAATATCAATGGATCGAAGTTGAACTTGCAGATCGTGGAACTAAGAATGACAAGAGGAAAGAGAGCAGAAGACCGAAACTTGAATCGATTCGTATGATTGGAGAACGACTATCAACTAAGAATAATTGGAGAGATAGAAAAGAGCATATTGATAAATTGCCTGTATCTACAGTGCATGAACTTAAACTGCTGTATGAGAAAGAGAGGGTTTCACTTGGAATAGTAAAACCGACAAAAGTACTTGATTTAACAATCAAGCCCTCTGAAAGGGAATGGAAAAGTGAATGGGACATGGCTCTCAGACAATTCAACCTTTTTGGCCCTCCACCAAAACCGCTCAAAAAAATCCCTTACAAGTTTAGCTATGTTTTTGAATGTTCAGATAGCACAAAACCACATAATGCGATGATAGAGGATTGGGAATTAGGTGTCCTCTATCTTAAAGAGGTCAACAGATTAGGCAGTGAAGAGAAGGCTGCTGAAAGTGTAAAAAACAAATATTTAAAAGAATTGTGTTCAGAGAATCGAGACACCCATTTTTTCATGGGTACTACCTTCCCATTTAATTCGTGGGTAGTGCTCGGGGCCTTCTACCCAAAGATTGAAAAACAGAAGTCTCTTTTTTGATTACCAGGTTAACCTCATTGCCGTTCGTGTTCCTGTAAAAAACAATTCCGGCCGTTTGCCACTATTAAGACTGGATTTGAGAATTTCAAGAATAAACAGGTTTTCATAGAGCCCGCCCCGCAGGACACCATTTCCTCAATTCAGTGTGTCGAGAAAGGTTCTTGGTAATACCAACGTAGCTAAGTTATGCTTGTGTAAAGAAAGATCGTTTAATCTGCACCTTTTCAGGCTGTTTGAGGTAGTGTTTAGCAGCTTGCGGGACGCCCCTCAAAATATAAGTTTCTGTGTTAATCCTGCTTGAAAACCCGGGACTTCCGGGAGCCTCAAAAAGATAAAGCCCTTCTTAGCATTTTTTAAGCAAAGAAGGGCTTTCATTATTTGTAGAGCCATGGGGCACCCTGTATGTGTA
>SDBU01006958.1_pt1 | contig 13180 bp, 11 predicted proteins | sample 2277071 | NCBI WGS metagenome assembly SDBU01 (sample SAMN10397929, study PRJNA504765) | marine sediment metagenome | isolation source: marine sediment core GS08_GC12, 126 cmbsf | place: Arctic Ocean: Gakkel Ridge, Loki's castle | collected 2008 | reverse complement strand
ACGCACAGGTGGGCGTTGCCGATGCTGTCGGTGCCGTGGGCGTCGTCGGCGGCGAAGCCCAGCACCCGCCGGCCGCGGGTGAGCAGGTAGTCCCACTGGTACGTGGCGGTGGCACAGCCGGGGGTCAGCTCGATGAGCCCGCTGTATATCTCGATGCCGTCGAAGGGCCCCTTGCCGTCGAACGCCTCGTGGGGGTAATGCGGCGTGAGGGTCCAGTTGGGGTGGTTCAGCACGGTCAGCACTTCCCGGTCGCGGTAGGTCCCCAGCAGGGCCGCCTGGTCGCCGATGCCCGGTGCCGGGCGGAGGGTTTCGAAGTCGGTAGCGTACAGCCCGGTGTGGTCGGCCCCGCCGGCGTCCCACTCGATCCCGGGGATCAGGATCAGCCTGTCGTCCTGCAGCTCGGTGACGACCATGTGGTCGCTGATCGCCAGGAAGTCGGCCCCGGCGGCCACGTAGCCGTCCAGCATGGCCTGGGCGCTGATCCGCCCGCACTTGCTGGCCGGGGAGGTGTGGGCGTGCAACTGCCCGGTGAGCCACTCGCCGCGGCGGTCCTGGTAGGGGTTCGACCAGTTCACGGTATTGCTCATAAGCACATTCTCCCGAGGCCACTATAGGCTCCGTCGGCCGGCGGAACAAGACCAGCGGCCGGGGCGGGCAAGCGGGCCGACGCCGGGGAGAAGATGTGGTCGGCCTTCGGCGGGCGTCTATAATGTAAGTGACGCGGGGTATGGCCGCGTCGTGACGATCGGCCCCGGATACCGGCCGGCGCCGGGGCCGCCGGTTGGGCACGTTCGACCACGCCGGCCTCTGAGCTGAAGGGAGAGTCTCATCATGGCAACGCTCTGCAAGCAGGTCTCAGCGGTGACGACCGACAAGGTCGGGCGGCTGGCGGAACTGACGGAGAAGGTCAAGGCCGCCGGGGTGAACATTCAGGCGATCTGCGCGTGGGTCGTCGACGGGCATGGGCATGTGCTGATGCACACCGACGACAACGAGAAGGCCTGTAAGGCCATCCACGACAGCGTGGACAGTTGCGAGTTTGCCGAGGCCGTGTGCGTTAACGCCGCCAACACCCCCGGCGCCCTCAACGCCATCGCCGGCAAGCTCGCCGACGCCGGCATCGGTATCGACTGCGTCTACGCCACCGCCTGCGAGACCCCCGAAGCAGCGGTCCTCCTGCAAACCACCGACAACGCCAAGGCCGCCGAAATCCTCTGACGACCGGAAAGGTTGGGTGCCAGGTGCCATGCTTCTGCTGTTTTACAGAAGCATGCCCTCACCCACCGGCGCCAACACGCGGGACAATAGGGGCAGGAATACGGTCCGCCGACGCATGCTTCTGCGAGCAGAAGCATGGCACCAGGAAGAAGCATGGCACCACGCTTGGGTGCCGTGGGCTGCGGAGCGCAGCGAAGCAACCACGACCCGTGGGAACGTGGTGGCCCGTCGGAACCCCGTCCGCCAACGCATGCTTCTGCGAGCAGAAGCATGGCACCGGGAAGAAGCATGGCACCACGCTTGGGTGCCGTGGGCTGCGGAGCGCAGCGAAGCAACCACGACCCGTGGGAACGTGGCGGCCCGCGGGGAACCCGTCCGCCAACGCATGCTTCTGCGAGCAGAAGCATGGCACCGGGAAGAAGCATGGCACCACGCTTGGGTGCTTGGGTGCCGTGGGCTGCGGAGCGCAGCGAAGCAACCACGACCCGTGGGAACGTGGTTACCCGCGGGTACCCCGTCCGCCGACGCATGCTTCTGCGAGCAGAAGCATGGCACCGGGCACCCATCAGTTCAAGCCCGGGTGCGCCCGTGGGAACGTGGTCCGCCGACGCATGCTTCTGCGAGCAGAAGCATGGCACCCGGCAATCGTTGTTGCACGCAGCTTAGGAGGGGAGCTTGAGCCACTCGAACAGCAGGAAGCGTGCGCGGCCGATGAGCAGCGACAGGCGGCCCATGACGGTATAGCCGAAGGAGGCCCCGAAGGAGACCATCAGGAAGAGGATCCCCACCTTCGACACGGCCCCGCCGACGCGTTTGTGCTTGATGGAGAAGAAGAAGTAAAACAGCACGGCGATGGTGCCGACCAGCAGCAGCAGCGAGCCAAGTATCGGCAGGAGCACCGCCCCCATCCACGCCCACGCGCCGTCGGGGGAGGCGGCGGGGCCCTGGAGTGGCCTGATGGCCGCTCCGAGCTGCTTGAGGATGTTCGTATGGGTCTGGACCACGATTCCCACGCCCGCCCCCCAGCCTACCAGTGGACCGTAGGAGTACCGGCTGAGCCAGCCGCGTTTTTTCGACAGGCGCGTCAGCAACAGCAGGCCCAGCACGATCGGCACCGTACGATGGAGCAGAGCTTCGGTGAACGCGCCGCTCGTCGGGGGCCGCAACAGTGGGTCGTAGACCTCGATGCGCAGCGATTGCCGCCAGACGATGATCATCCCGTAGCCCAATGCCACGCCCACATACAGGTTCTCGGCGATCTTGAACAGCGGATTATCGCGGTACAGGAAGCTGTACATGATCAGCGTCAGTCCCGCCCCAATGATGACGCCCACAACCGCGGGCAGTTTATCCCATCCCACCGACCAGGGCTCCTGGACGAGAAGGCTGACCACCACAAACGCCGAGGCCAGCACCACCAGCACGGTGGTCTCGATCGTGCGGCGTCTCGCGTTGTCGGCCTCTTCGTTTTCGGGCATGGCGTTAGCTCTCCGCCTTTCGGCGGCCTTTGATCTTGCCGTAAATGAACCGCGCGTTGGCGCCCAGGATCAGCGCGATCAGCAGCACGTGCGTCGCTGACTGGGCCAGCATGCCGGCCGCGGCGTCGTCGGGCTTGTTCAGCATCTCCTCATAGTCGGCCGCCCCGCGCAGGCCGCCCAACAGGCCCTTGAGCTGTCCAGAGTCCAGGAAGGGGTACATGTCCGGCGCCATCACCGCCGTCGTGCCGGCCCCCATCGGGAAGCCGAAACGGTCGGAGCCATAGGGAATCCACACGCCCTCCACGGTCACCCCGGCGGCCAGATCGATGGCAAAATCCAGGTCTTTCAGCGAATCGACGCCCTTGAGGGCCTCCATGTTCAGTGTCGATTTGCCGTAGTAGTCTTTGGGGAAGGCGCCTTTGAGATTCTCGCCCATGTTCAGCACAAGGTCAGTCATGCCGGGCTTGTACCCCAGGAGCACGTAGTCGCGGCCGGAGATCTTCTCGGTGCCCCACATCTCCTTGCTCTCGGCCGCCGCCTGCTCGGAGACCTCCTTGCAGATCCCCACACCGGTGTTCCAGTGCGTCATGATGATGGGGATCAGGCCCTTCTTGAAGCAGTGGCGCAAGATCGCCCGGCTCATCGGCCTGAGCTCCGCCTCGGATGCCGGGCCGTAATCGAACGCCACCAGAATGTGTGAGCCTTCGGAGAGGTCGTCAACGTAGTCGTATAGTTTCTCCGCCTCCTTCGACGGCGTCAGGGACAAGACCACCTTATTGAACGGCGGCAGATAGGGCAGAATGACCGCCAGGGCGACCAGCCCGTAGATGATGTGCCGGGTCTTCCGCATCTGTTTGAGATCGACCTGCGACTTGGCCATCAGTCACCGCCTCCCATGTACGACCGCTCGATCCCGAAGATGATCCGCAGAGACTGCGAGATCGCGCCCAGGCTGATGCCCAACAGGACGCCACGTTTGGCGGCCATGTTGGGGTAATCCATGATGAAGTCGGACACGTCAGCGAAGATGGTCGCATTCCCGAACCACTTCCCCACCTCCTCACTGATCGTCACCCGGCCGAACATGACGATGACCGCCGCGATCAGCAGCAGCGCCGCGCCGGTGTTCCTCGCCCGGAACGTCCGGAAGGCCGCAGAAGCCATGAAGAACGCCAGAATTGAAAAGATCGTAGCATCACAAGGCACCTGGACGTTGTCGTAGCCCCAATCGAAAGAAGTTTTCACCCCCGCGGGGGCATCCTCCAGCGGGCCATAGCCGCCGTTGTACAGGCCCAGGACGATCATAGCGACGGCCCCGAAGAACACGAAGCCGCTGTAGGCCCAGCCCTTCTGCCGCCGGCGCATCCGCGTGAAATGCATGTGCAGCAGGCTGTAGGCCCCGATGAAGATCGCGAACCCCGCGACGATCCGCCACCAGGTGGTAATCTCCTCGCGGAACTTCGAGGCCAACGGGTGCGGCACGTATTCGTGGGCAAAGGCCAGCAGGCCCATGCCGAAGACGATCATCAGCGGGATGGTTCGTTTATACCACATGGCAAATTCGTCGCCGTTAGAAGGCCTCCAGGAAACTCCGTATCCAACTGTAGTCCATCTTGGCCGCGGCATAAATGGTGATAATGATGGTGGCGACCACCATCATGACCATCATGAACGCCTTGCCCACGTCCTGCCCGCGAAGGCTTCCGAGCATCCGCGGCTCGCGCGAGAGGTAGGCCGAGGCGGCGTAGAGTTCCTCGCCGATCAGCGTGTAGTCGCAGGTGGTGATGAAGAACGGCAACTGGGTATAGGCGTCGGTGCCGGCCACCTGGATCGCCCCGGTCGCGGCGCCGGTTTCGGCCAGCAGGAGGCTCTCGGCGTAGAAGTAGCCCATCAGGAAGACGGCGGCGGGACGCTCGCGCACCATTCGCCCGGCGACGGCGGCGGCGTAGCTGAACTGGTCGGAAGCCACCAGGGAGACGTCGTCGGCGTTGAACGCGTCCGGCCGGCCCGCTTCGGTATAGGCCTGCTGGACCACCTCTTGGCTGACGGCCGTGACGATCGGATCGTTGTTCATCACGCAGATTCGCGAGTCGTACTCAGCGGCCCGCCGCGCGACGCGGGCGAGAATGTTCACCGCCGCGATCGTGCCCAACGCGCTCACTGCCCCCAGGCCGTGCACGAAGTAGGTCGGCCGACCCATCTCGGTGGATCGCCCGATCGCCTCCTCCACCGCTTCCAGGCCGGCGATCTTGCGGATGAACAGGTTGGGATTCCGCCGGGCCATCTGGATGAATATCAGCACAATCGCGCTGAAGACCACCGCGAAGATCAGGTTGTTGAGCTTGAAGCGTTTGAAGTAGTCCGATTCGGCCGCCGCGCTGACCACCACCGGCCGGCCGGCTTGGGAGACGTACAGCTTGTCCGTCCCATCGGTGACGGCCAGGCGAAAATACCACGTCTTGCCGTTCAACTCCGCCTGTTCGGCCTTCTTGTTCTCCTGCGTCTTCTTTTCGAGGTAGGCGGTAATGCGCTGCAGCCACCGGCGGTCGGCCCTTTCCTCACCGACAAGCTGGTCGTCCGGGGTGGGGTTTCGGACCGCCGCCACAATCCGGCGGACGTGGTCATCCTCGATGAGCCCCCTGGATTGGCTGTCCGCCAGCCCCAGCAACATCGGCACTTGAGCGCGGAGGCGCTCCAGCCACTCGCGTGCCGCCTTTGGCTCGCCGGTGATATCGTCGTCACCGGTCCTGTCTCGCGCCACTTCCCGGGCACGCGCCAACTCTTCAGTGCTGAGGATGTCCTTCTCGACCAACGCATCCAAGACCAGGAGCGTTGTGCCCCACTTGCGGAGCCGACCGACCCATTCCCGGTCGGCCCTCTGTGACGCCGAGAGGGCACCCCCGGGCTGTCTGTTCCGCAGCGCCGCCACCACCAGATCGACATCGGCGGCGGCGAGAATGCCCGCCTGCACCAACTGCGGCATCCCCCCGATCATGTCCAGATGCGCCGCCTCGGCCTCGCGGAGGAGCCCGTCTTTGACCAGTTCCTCCAAGTCGGATAGCTTCGCGGCCCACTTGTTGAGCCGACCGATCCATTCCCGGTCGGCCTTCTGGGCGGCCTCGAGGGCATCGTCGGCCTGTCTGTTCTTCAGCGCCGCCGCCGCCAGGTCGACATCGTCGGCGGTGAGAATACCCGCTTGCACCAACTTCGTGAGGCCCTCGGCCAAGTCCAGATGCGCTACCAGCCGCTTGGCCCACTCGCGGAGCGCCTTCTCGTCCTTGTTGAGCTTCTTTTCAGGTCGTTTATCCCGCAACACCTTGATGGCCTCGCCGGCATCGCCGGGGGAGACGATCTTCTCTTTGCCGTCGGCAAGGGCGCCGATACGTTCGGCAGGCAGCGGGTCGGCTCCCTCGCCCCGGACGACGGCCGCGGGAGTTACCGCCACGAAGTGACGCGACTTGTTCTCCTTGGCGAAACCAAAGTACTTCGCCGAAGACGATTTCAGCATCTTTATCTCTCCGGACGGCACGGCTTTCCAGACACTGACCTTGCCGCCCTCCAGGTCCTCTTCGGACTCGGCCATTTCGACCACGTACCATGCCCCCGGGGCTTGCTCGGCGGGCTTGGCCCACTCGATGATGATCGCGCTGCCGTCGTCGCTGTGGCGGTCGTAGGCTTTCAGGCTGTCCGGGTCGGGGGCCGTCAGAGGCGGTGGCGCCGGGGCGGTCGTGGTGGTCGGCTGACTTGCGGGAGCGGAGGTGGCGTTGGTGGTCGGCTGGCTTGCGGGGCGGGAGGCGGCACGGGTGGTCGGCTGGGCGGCGACGGGGTAGACCGCCCACAACAGCAGGGGCAGGGCCGCCAGCAGCAGGGCGGCGATAAGGCGAGTTGGCTTGGCAAAGGCCCTCAAGATTCGATCGCCTCGATATTGGCACGCGGCACGATGGCCACCGACCCGTCGGGGAAGGCCACTTCGGCCACGCGGACCTTGGCCTCGGACTCCACGGCCACGACGCCGGCCGGGAGGCTCTTGATGGTGCCGAGCCGCCCGAAGCCGGGCTGCCGGATGATACGGACGGGCGAACCGGGCGTCAACCCCGCCGGGGCGGCCCTCTCGCCCCCCTCGGGCGCCGGGGCGTCCGCGGTGGTGGGGATGATGATCTCCGGGCGGAGCACGCCGGCGCGAATCTGCGTGGCCCCGGTGGCCGAGGCGCGCTGCCCGGCGTGGCGGCTCAGCAGCTCGTGCGTGGCGCCGGCCATGGCCAGCTCGCCGAAGCCCTCGGTCATGATCAGGATGGGCTTGAGGTCCTCGTGGCCGGTGATGGCCACCCCCAGGTCGCGCCCGAGCAGTTGGCGCAGGTCGCTGTCGTGGAACCCCCCGCACACCAGCGCCGCCAAACCGATTTCGCTCGCCCGCGCGTACACGTCGCTGGTGACCAGCGCCCCGGCGATCACGATCTTCCCGGCCAGGTCGGCCGACAGGTCGTTGGGGCCGATGACCGCGCCGGGCCCGTCGCCGATGACGGCGATCTCGCCGGTGACTTCTCCGCCGATGCCGAGGATGCCCTGCACGAACGCCCCGGTGGTCTCGACCACCACGCCGTCGGTCGGCCGCACCTCGGCCACCGTGCCGTCGACGTACGCCGTCACCGCCACCGGGCGTGGGGGCGTGCGGAGCAGCACCTGCCCGGTCACGCGAGAGATGGTCTCCACCACCCCGTCGATCGGCGAGCGGGCCGTGCTGCGGAACCACCGGATGAACGGCCGCGTCTCGGCGATGGCCTCACCCTTGGCCACCGGGTCGCCTTCCTTCTTCAGCATGTACCGCGGCAGGTCGTCCGGGGTGACCCCGAGCGTGTTGACCACGTTCACCGGGGCCACGTCGCCCGGCAGGTCGGCCCGCGCGACGACGTCCTCGGCCCGCACGGTGTCGCCTTCGGCCACCAGCACCTCGCCGGCGATCGGCAGCCGCCGCTCCTTCCGCAGCGTGGCCCGTTCGGTCACTCGAAGGCCCGGGGTGTACGCGTGTGCCATAGCGGCCTCGTAAAGGTTATCTCACGTCGGGTACGCGTCCAGCGCCTTGGCCCATTGGGTGATCCGTTCGATGCGATTAGTCTCGGGGACCGCCAACGGCCTTCCCCGGCCGTCGAAAACCACGCCTACCACGCCGCCGGTGACCTCGCCCTCGACGGTTTTCCCTCGCCCGGCCCCCATGTCCGCCCGCCCGGCCGGGTCGAGCACCACGCGGGCCGTTTGGCCGACCTCGAGCGGCTCGAGAACCAAGTCCCCGCCGCGGACGGTGCCGTGGCGCTCGGCCCCGTCGACGGTCATGGTGTAGCTGAAGCACTCGGTGCCCGGCTTGACCTTGCCGCCCGCGGCCACGCAGGTGCCCAGGCTGATCAGGCAGTCGCGCTCGAAGACCTCCGTGGCGGCCTGCTCGTGCACCTCGGCCAGCACGCCCAGGTGCGGCATCATGAAGATGCTGTCGACGCATATCCGCGTGATGCCCTCGGGGGCGAAGGCGTCGATGATCATCATCATCGCTTGGGAGCGGCGAGGGGCGTGCGAGAGCACCCCCCCACTGCCGACGATCATATCCAGCGCCTTCATGTCGATGAGCGTCTCGCCGGAGGTGCCCTCGTCGAACGATTCGGAGATCGTCCGCCCGCGCTGCACGCCCTTGAGCCCCACGGCCAGTTCCTTGTGCTGCACGAACGCCAGGCGGAGCGCCTCGCGGGCGATGGCCTGCTCGATCTTCAGCTCTTCCAGCAGTTGCGGCACCGTGGTGGGGCGGATCATCTTGTTCTTGATCCGGTCGCGAAGGTCGCCCTCGTCGATGTCGAAGTCCACCCAGCGCAGGATGTCGGCCAGCCCCGCCTCGGCCAGCACGTTCGAGATGCTGTAGCTCATGCCCAGGTTCGCGCTCACCGAGCGGTTGAACACCCGCTCACTTGCCGTCTCGGCCGAGGCGTCGGTGGCGCCGACGGCGAAGTCGGAGAATATGTCGGTGGTCGCCCCGCCGATGTCCACCCCCACGATGTTCAGCGAGCGCCCGCGGGCGATCCGCTGGATGATGTTGCCGACGGCCCCGGGGGTGGGCATGATCGGCGAGCCCACCCACGACATCAGCTTCTTGTAGCCCGGGGCCTGGGCCATCACGTGCTTGAGGAACAGCTCGTGGATCTCGTTGCGGGCGGGGGTGAGGTTCTCCCGCTCGAGCACCGGGCGGAGGTTTTCGGTGATATGCAGCTCGACCTTCTCGGTAAGCGTCGCGGCGACGGCCTCCCGGGCGTCGCGGTTGCCGGCGTAGACCACCGGCAGCTTGTACGACGAGCCCAGCCGCGGGCGGGGGTTGGCCGCGGCGAGGAACTCGGCCAGCTCCACCACGTGGCGGACCGTCCCGCCGTCGGTGCCGCCCGAGAGCAGCACCATGTCGGGGCGAAGCGTGCGGATGCGCTCGATCTTCTCGTGCGGCGGTCGCCGGTCGTTGCCGGCCAGCACGTCCATAACGATCGCCCCGGCCCCCAGGGCGGCCCGCTCGGCGCTCTCGGCGGTCATCGACCGCACCACGCCGGCCACCATCATCTGCAGGCCGCCGCCGGCGCTGCTGGTGGAGATGTAGATATCCACCCCCTCGCTCTCGCCGGCGGGGGTGATGATCCGATCCCCATCGAGAATCCGCCGCCCCGAAAGCTCCTCCAGCTCGGCCAGGGCGTTCAGCACGCCTCGGGTGACGTCTTCGTAGGGGGCCTCCACGGTGGTGGGCGCCTCGCCGCGGAAGGTCTGGCGGTAGCCTTCGGCCTTGCGCTCGATGAGGATCGCCTTGGTGGTGGTGCTGCCGCAGTCGGTGGCGATGATAACGTTGAGTTCCTGGTCGGTCATTTGGCCGCGGCCCTCCGCGTGTCCGCCGCCTCGACGGCCTCGATAAGGCCGCCGATGCCCTCCCGCCGCTCCAGGATAGCCGTCATCCGGTCGTAGTCGTCGCCCTTGAAGATCGTCGAGAGGAACGGGCGAAGGAAGGTCATCGCCTGGCTGCCCAGCGTGTTGAGCGGGCGCACCGACTGCAGCGCCAGCAGCGCCGGGGTGCCCATGCCGCGACAGACGACCGCCTCAGCCAACCGGGCGAGCAGCGCGTGGTCGTCGTCGGTCAGCGGGCCGTGGGGGCTGTCCAGGGCGAAGGCGTGGCGCCAGCCGTTGCCGATCTTACGCAGCCAGGGGGACCTTGCTTTCAACGAAACTCCTCACCTCATCGCCATTGTCGGCGAACCGCAGAAAGGTGCCGCGGAAAGAGTCCAGCCGCGAACGTCTCTCGAACGGCGACAAGAACACACCCGTGCGCTGCACCGATATTCGCTTGATCTGCGACCACCGGACGTGCTGGGCGTGGCCCAACAGCCGAACCGTCACGCCGTCGGCGTCCAGCTTGAAGTACGTCGGCAACAGGTAGCGTGCCAGCGAGGCGCCCAGCATCCCGGCCGAAAGCAGGCCGTAGCCCACGCCGCCGAACGCCATGCCCACCAGCACGCACACGCCGGCCAGCACGCACACAAGCAGGAGCGACTTCGGGAAATCGTCCACCAGCGGGTGCGACCGCCACGCCAGCGTCGCGGGCGGCGCCTCCGGCACACCTTGTGCATCGCTGCGCGTCATGCCGGATCCCACCTACGGCCGATTCGGCAGAGCCGTCGCCAGGTGGCGGCAGGGCCCGGCGGCTCACCTGGCCACTTAGGGCGTCGGGGCCTCTTGGGTCCGCGACAGAACGACAGGCGGCTTGATGTTGAAGCGGTTAAGCCAGCCCGGCTCTGTCTCGGTTCCCACCCACTGGTTCACGGCCAGCTTCACGGCGGGGCCCCGGAGCCCCTCGGACAGGTCCAGGGCCTTGCCCACAGGGGTGTCGCTCCTGCCGGTCAGTTCGGTCAACACACCCTCGCACTTCAGCAGCAGGAAACCCAGCGCGTTGCTGGCCCTGGTGGCCGCGTCGCCGAATTCCACAGCCTTGGCCAGCTCTTCCTTATACGCCTGCCCCGCGTTGGCCATTATCGCGGCCAACATGTCGTACACCGCCCCGCGCTGCCGCGTGTCGTCGGCGATCTTTCGCATGCTACCCAGGGCCGTCACGAAGGTCGTCGCCATGGCCGCGTCGGCGTCGCGAAGGTTCTGCCGCCGGGCGGCGACCACCGTCTGCAGGCCGCTCACCAAGGCGACCTTGGTGGCCCTACCGATACCGGCGGCGTTGGAGAAGTCCATCACGCTGAACAGTTCGGTCAGCACGGCCGGGCTGGCCTCGGCGCCGACGCGGGCCTCGACCATGGCCAGCAGCTTGCCCCGGGTCGCGGCGCGCATCAGCAGCTCGTCGCGCATGGCGGCGTAGCTTTTCATGCCGTAATACCGCACCGCCGGGTTCCCATGTCCGGCCATGGCGTCCAGGGCCGGCAGAATCTCCGGTCCCCGAAGACGCGACAGGAACAGCCCCCCGCTGACCAGCACGACCGGGGCGTCGCTCTTGAGGACCGTCGGGGCGAAGTCCTTGGCCGCCGAGGTGGCGTAGAAGCGGCGGAAGCCTGCGCCGGAGCCGGTGGCATGCGCCGCCAGCAGCGCCTCGCGGGAAGCCTTGACGGCTTCGGGCTGTTTCGCCGCGTCGACCATCCGCTTGGCGTGGAAGGTCAGGAAGGCCGTCACTTCTTTCTTCTGGCCGGCCGTCAGCTCCCGGCCGGCTGCCCTGGTGGCCTCGGAGATGACCTTGCCGTCCACAGGAGGCGCCGTCACGGCCGCCGGGGTCCGTTGGGCCGAACTCGTCGCCGTCAGCACCAATACGCACGATGCCGCCAACACCACAGCCGGTGCAAGAAGGGACTTCCTCATCCGGTCGCATCCTTCAGCTAGAGAATATCGACACGTAATTCCATTTGCCTAAACCGCTTGCGAAACCGCCACCGCGCACCGAGTGCCGGCACCGATGGGATACTAGACGCCGCGCCCACCCCTGTCAAGCACAATTGCCGCTTCGCCACCGCCAGTATCGCCGTCCCCGCCGCCGCTTACGTACGGCCCCGCCGTGAGGCGGGCCGACCACGTCGGCCTTGAAAAGCCCGCCCGTTTGGGCTATAGGCGTTCAGGCCGACCCTCTGCCGGCCGCCGGGGCACACACCCGCTCCGGGAAGGCACAACATCGGGAGCTGCGCCCATGGAGCTGACCAACGAGCAGCGTGTCCTGCGGGTGATCAACCGGCAGGAGGTGGATTACCTGCCCAGCCAGATCACCTTTTCCGACCGCACCCGCGATCAGGCCGTCAGCGAGGCCCTGGGGCTGGCCTCGGCCGAGGAACTGGACGGGTACCTCCAGAACCATCTCTGCCTGGCGCTGTCGATGCACGACAAGCCGCTGTTCTACCGCAACGACAGGGACGAAATGCAGCGGCTGGAAGCGATGGGCTTCTGCGGCACCCACTGGGAGCGGAACACCGTCTACGACGCCTGGGGCATGGGGGTCCAGGTCGGCTCCGACGGCTTCTTCTCGTGCTTCCACCCGCTGGCCAAGACCGCGGATGAGGAAGCCGCCTCGCGCATGCCGCCGGACGTCAAACGCGAGGCGCTCTTCCAGGATGTCGCCGAGGCCGTGAGCAGCTACACCGCCCCCGACCTGAACCGCCCGGGGCTGTTCGAGGAGATGAAACACGACCTCGCCGCCCACTCCGGCGACTTCCTGGTGGTCCCGGCCGGGTACTGCGGCATCTACGAGCGGGCCTACGGGCTGATGAGCTTCCAGGCGTTCATGACGAGCATGGCCATCGAGCCCGAGATCATCCACGAGTTGCTGGACAAGATCACCGACTATCGCGTCGAGTGCGCCAAGAGAATCGTGGAGATGGGTTTCAAGGTCGCCCACCACGGCGACGACCTGGGCACCCAGCAGGGGACGATGTTCTCCAAGAAAATGTTCCGCGAGTTCCTCCTGCCCCGCCTGAAACGCGCCTGGCAGCCGTACAACGACGCGGGGATCCCCATCATCCTGCACTCCTGCGGCTGCATCACCGACTTCATCCCCGACCTGCTCGCCATCGGCATGCGGGGGCTGGAGCCCGTCCAGCCGTGCATGGACCTGGCCTACCTCAAACGCGAGTTCGGCAAGGACCTGGTGTTCTGGGGCGGCATCGAAACCCAGGACGTGCTGCCGTTCGGCACGCCCGAGCAGGTCAAGCAGATGGCCCGCGACACCATCCGCACCCTCGGCAAAGGCGGCGGCCTGATCATCGCCCCCAGCCAGGAGATCATGAACGACGTCCCCCTCGACAACATCAAGGCCCTCGTCGAGACCATCGTCGAAGAACGCCAGACGGTGCTGCAGCGGTAGCCCCTGCCGGCAAATCCACGCGCCGGGCGGTTGCGCCCTTGAAGGCCCTGCGAGCCGAGTGGCGCCCGGGTGGCACCTTCAAGGGGCACGAGGCGGCGACAGCCGCGAGGGACGCTTGTGGGTGCACCGGCGGAAG